>Ga0325414_1002342_pt1 | contig 19092 bp, 10 predicted proteins | sample PopdelMetagenome_8_FD_206183 | JGI IMG/M metagenome (GOLD analysis project Ga0325414, IMG submission 206183) | Populus deltoides microbial communities from Bellville, Georgia, United States - Leaf-PdKOR-R3 | ecosystem: Host-associated > Plants > Phyllosphere > Phylloplane/Leaf | place: USA... | reverse complement strand
GGTGGAGAAACGAAGCTTCAAATGCCTTGAAAAGTAGGTCACTCGAGCAACTTTTCTGAAAGAGAAGATGAACAGTTGTAACATAATGTCGTCATTTTGGGCAATTGCACTTTAGTCCTTCGATTTGTATTTATTCATAATTACACCCCTGATTGGCTTCAAACTTTCAATTTTATACAATTGTACCCTTATCAAACTTTAATTTAAGCCTTGGACTTTAGCGCCTTTTTTATTTTGGTCATAGGTCTCGGATTTATGCAATTTTACCTCTAATTGACCATCAAACTTTGAAATTTCTTTAATCTACCTCTGATTTCAGCCAATTGGGTCCTAGAATTCGGTGCTTTTTGCAAAACGATCATTGGCTGTGAATTTCTTTAATTTAGCCCTTAAATGACCCAAAAACTTTGATTTTCTTGCAAATTCACCTCTGATTTCAATCAATTGACTTGGTAAAAATTAAATTTGGTCTCTTAAAATTCCAATCTTCTCAATTAAGCCCAAATTGGGCTCCCAAACTTAATTTTTCACTAATTAAGTCACTAATAAAATTAATTTGACCTATTTAAAGTATAATCCTTGCACCTAATTAAATCCTTCAATTGAACCTAAATTAATTCTTAAACATAATTAAACTTTAATTTGGCCCATGATTAAATCAAATTGGCCTATTAAAAATCTGATTATGTCCTTGGGCTTAAGTTTTATGCAGATTCGTCCAATAATCACATAACTTGACTTGAATTTACATTGTCTTTCTAGTTTTTGATAAAATGGGGTACAATTAGGCTCCTGATTTTGTCTAAAATTGCAGCTTAATTTTTCTTGCTTTAGCCATAACACCAGCCTTCTTGCTCTTGCTATTATTTTTTTTGGAAAAAAGAAAAGGTGAATTTAGGGAATAACCTAGAAATGAGTTATGACAATTACTATATACATTTTAAATCGTGTTATGTTTAGATTTGAAACAAAACTCATTTTTTTATTAGTTATGGAACAACAAGAAGCCCACAGTCAAATACTTCAAAGTGTTTGAGAGTTCTTGTTAATCTTGAAAGTGATAAATAAATATTTCTTGGATACTCATCTACAGATTAAAATTGTCATGAAATTAATCAATATGGTTGTTGATGACAATATGAAGAAATCTATTAAGAAAGATCTCGATAACATCATTGAGATAACTAAATAAACCTCATTAGAACAAGATGAAAAGTTAAGGAGAGTTCACATGTTTCTGAACAATCATAAGAGAAAAACCTTCCTCATGGATAAAACACAATCATCCGAATGAGAACATTATCAGAAAACTAGATGAAGGTATGAGGTTAAAAAAAAGAGTTATCAATCAAGTCTTATTTATATGTTATTTGTCATAGATTGAACCCAAGAAGGTTGAAAATGTCCTCCAAGATGAAAGTTGGATCAATGCCATGCATGGGAACTAGTTCTAAGTCCCAATAGTCACAACATAATCGAAATCAAAAGGATCTTCAAGAACAAATTAGACAAGTATGGAAGAAACATTAGAAAAAAAAAAAACAAGACTAGTGGCACAAAGATACACTCATATTAAAGGGATTGATTTTGATTAAACATTTGCACCCGTGGCTTGTTTGGGAACAGTTCGCATAGTATTTGCAATCGTTTATTACTTGAATTTAAAATTATATCAGATGGATATGAAAAGTGCATTCTTAAATGAAATTTTATAAGAAAAGGTCTATGTAGAATAATCAAAAGGTTTCACTAATCTTTTGTTTCCTAATCATATTTACAAGTTAAAAAAAGTCCTCTATAATCTAAAACAAGCACTGCAAGTATGGTACAAACAATTAACAACATATATGTTAGATAATAGTTCCAAAAGTGGACTAACTGACTAGACTCTTTTCATAAGAAAAAATGGCAAACATTTATTCATTGCTCAGATTTTATTGATGACATTGTATTTGGAGCTACTTGTGATTCACTTTCTCATGAGTTTGCTAAAGAAATAATATCTAAATTTGAAATGAGTATAGTTAGTAAGTTAAACTTCTTTATTGGCACATAAATTACGTAGAGCGAGAATATAATTTTTTTTTCTCAATCTAAGTATTCTAGAGATATGGTTAAGAAGTTTGGCATGAAAGGAAAGAGTTATGCTCGAACACCTATAAGCACATTTGTCAAAATCAGCTCAAATTCTATAGGTAAGTGTGTTGATTCTACACTTTATAGACCTAACATTGCTGCTTTACATTACTGCTATTAGACCTAACATTGCTTTTAGAGTGAGTGGTTATGCTATTTTTCAATATAATATTAAAGAATCACATTTTACATTAGTTAAAAGAATCTTAAAATACCTAAATGCTACAATTGACTATGGGCAAAAGCCGAGTATATTGCAGCAAACAGTTGTTGTACATAACTTTTTTGGATGAAGAAGATGCTAAAAAATGGTGGTTTCTCTTAAGATACTATGATTATTTATTGTGATAACTCTAGTGAAATTAGTATCTCTAAAAATCTTGTACAACATTAAAAAACCAACACACACACACACACATATAAGACATCATTTCATTAGAGACTTGATTGAATAAAAGATTGTGTCATTAGAATATGTGAACATCGAACATCAATTGGCTAACTTTTTCATAAAACCTTTAGATGGTCTAAGATTTGAATTTTTAGGAAAGTCATTGGTGTATGTGACATGCTCTAATTCTTAAAAGAGAAAGAATTTGTAAAAAGAAATGTATGTGTATAAAGTTTGTTTGTGTTTTTATATGTTTTTCACACAAGTGATAGGTTACTAACATTGAAGCACAGAAGCAAACCTTACAAGTATACCTAATATGTACCTTTAAAATCTCATAAATTTCATTTTGCTAGGATTGAGAAAAATCTTATTTGGTATGATCTTTGCTTTTGAAATGTAATTCTTTTGCAAGACCAAATAAAAGTATTATATTAAGCACTATAAGGAATTCAATTTGTTTTACTAACTACTAGCAAAAGAAAAATTAATTTATAGGCAAGTATGCTAGTTGAACTTACTACATAAGCAATTAAGACACTTCTCCTCATAGATCCTTAAAAAAAAGTCAAGCGTTCACATCATTGTGAAAAAAATCAATTGCTCACTGTGGAAATTGATAAGCAATTACATAATGGAAATGATAAAGTTTATCAAATTTTATGTTAAGAGTGAAAATCTTCTGTATCCAGACCCTGACATAAATTTGACTTTCAAGACATGCTCATACCTTGCTAGCATATCTCATATAAAAAAAAGATGAATAAAGAAATTTTAAAGTAGGGTTGTTGTTTTTCTCACTAACATACTCATATATTGATTTAGTCAACTAAAAAGACATGTGTTCATAAATCAAGTCTGACCAATAAGGTATGTATCTCTTTTCAAACTGTCAAATGTGAGTATTTTTAGGCTAGAAAATTAGGTTACTTTATGCAGCTTCATATCTTTATCTAAGTGTATAATCAAATACACTTATGGGAAAAACATGTGAAAATGATGTGGCGTAATTGATTTATGAAAAAAAAATGGTTAGTCTAAAGAGTCAATCTTCTTCATAACATCGATGTGTCATCTTAAGAGAGACTATAGGTACATATCACAAAGCTTGATGTGAGCGGGAATAGGAGAAAAACAACTTTTTCAAAGCCAATTTAATGGTTCTGTTAATTAACATACATAATCATCATTATCTCTCTCTCTCTTCATATTTTATTTTAAAGCACTCATCTTGCAATATTCCAAGAAAATATCTTCATCTAAATTGAAATCTTCTGATAAATACAAAAAAAAAAACTTATGAGACAACATCTATTCATCCTCTCCATCATGTATTTAACTTTTCTGTAAAAATAGTAAGGATGTCCTATCTTTATAATCATATGTGCACTACATTTACAGAATACATTTCTTTTGATTTATTGTTTTTAAAAATGGCTAATACATTTTTTTGTTGAAGGGATGTTAAAAAGTAAACCTAAGAAGAAACCTAGAACACTTGTTTCAAGCTCTTCAAATGAGAAAGAACAGGACACCCTATCCCCTAAAGAGACTTTAATCTAGCCCTCTAAGATTTAAAGGATAGAAGAAAAGGTCAAAGTGGTGGTTGGTTCCTCTAAATATATAACACAATCTACAAAAATTTACCGCTTCACTTCCTCTAATGTAGAGATGGCTTACAAAATCAATTTCTTTAAGAAAAGTGTATGAGGTGAAAAAGAAGTTTCGGTAAGTGATCTTTTAGACTATATATTTGCATTCATAGAAAACATCTTTAAGAATAGACAATGGGGGTAAACTAATTGAAAGAACACCTACTCCATATGTTGAAGTAGTTAGAGAGTTTTATGCAAATTATGAACCTTTCCATCTTGATGACCACTTTATTACTTCCATTGTTAAAGGTCAAACCCTTAAGTTGTCTCCTGTTGTCATTAGGAAGTTATATGAGCTACCTGAAATAATAGATCCTGACTTTTCATGTAAAGGAATATGAGCCTATTCAAAGACTCAGATGATTGATTTGTTTATTGGCTTTAAAGGATCAAAATGGTCTGCTAAAGCATATAGATTGCCTATGAACATTATGCTACCTTCTTATCAACTGTTAGTAGAAATTATGCTAAAAAACCTCTGGCCTATTGGAAGACATATTAAGCTAACAATTAAGAAAGCTTAGTTCATGTATGCTATTGCTACTGATGTTCCTATCAACCTAGCCATCACTTTATTAATGTCATACAAAAAGCTACAACTAAGAAGGGAATGGGTTTGCCTTTTGATGGATTGATATCTAGGGTAGCAATCATGACTAAAGAACCTTTACATGATAGTGAGCCAACAATCAAGATTTATGAAAAGATCTCATTCATAATTGTTGTCAAATCTAAAATTATGGTCGGTAAAAAGAGATCACATTCTAAAGAGTCTATCTTCTCTCAAACCAAAACTCCTAAAATCCCCTACTCCCTTTTATAATAGAACAATTGTAAGTATTATCAAATAAGTTTGATAGTTTTACTAGATAGTGGGAGCACAAGATTAACATATATGTGTCAAGATATTGTTGAGGTTGGCACATCAGTCTGTTATTGATGAAGATGAGGAATAGGATTGGTGCCAAAACAAGAGGGAGACAATGATGTATGAATGAGAGAGGAAGCAAGTAAGCAACCAATCAGCCTTGTTAGAAGATTTTTTTTATTTTGGAATTTTACTGAATTTTAATTAATAATGAATATTGAATATTATAGTCTATAATGACTAAGATATTTTTAGCATAGGAACCTTTATGTTGAATACTTGAAGCACTTTGAACTTGATGCATGTAGTTGTGTGATAATATCTTATGCATAATAGTTTTTTAATATATTATGAACTATTAGGATGCAACATGCTGCATGAAGTAGTTTTTGAATATGTTATGAACTGTTTGCATGAAACATGTTAGGAACTGATAGGATACCGTTACATAAATATTATTAATTGTTCTCATACTATAAAACACTATTTTAATTATGCTTGTAGGAATACTTTTAAAAAGTATTTGTATATGATTGAACTATCTAAACTACTTGCATGCTAATTCATCTTTATTATGTTTTTTCCCAAATCAACTAAAAGGGGAGATTGTAAATGTTGAAATGATTAGCTTTGATTAGTGAAGGATTATTTGCTTTGACGAAGATGAATTTGTTTAGATTGTTAGTTTGTTCAAATTAGATAAAGAATTAATCAATTTTATCTTATAGGACATAACACAATTATTTTTATAATTATCTAGTTTGTTTGGATAAACTATATAGGAAGTTCATATAGTTTTTATCAAAAAACAATAACTATAAGTTATCCAAAGATAACTATCAAAGAAGCGTTTTTATAAAACACAATTATTAGTCTGTTATGAACATAATAAACTAGAAAACTTGAAGATAATATTTATCAAAGGTTCTTATCATTATCACATCAATATGTATATAACAAAGTGTAAGACTGCAAGAGCAGCACATATGAGAGAAGCACTTGTAGTAGAGCAAGAGTGCCTAATCAGCTAAGGAGTTACATAGAGTTTCATAATATATACTTTTGACACACAAGTGAAGTGTGAAGAAAATTATCAAGAAGAATTGTTTGCTGAAGAATTGGAGAGCCTATAAACTTCTAAGAAGATTTCATATGTTAAAGGGGATCTGATTAAGCAATCAAAACAAGAGTTTTCCTGGCTAATTTAAGACATCAAAGGGCGACAATAACTAGCCTAGGCCTTCCAGGATGCTAAATTAGATGATAAAGGAGTATAGGAAGGGAAGGCAATTGTTTTGAGATATTTAAGCTTGTTTCATAAAGAACTATATTTATTATTTGGGTTTTATGTTATTTTCATTATTTTGAACTTGTTTTAGTTTTAGTTCTGATTTTTACTTTAATTTTGGTTCATGACAGCCCATTAGTCATTGTTTCAGGTTTATTAAGTGTTTTGAGCTTTAGTTTTTGTTGGGCTTTGTTTTGGTTCTTGGGTCTAAGATCTATTAGGGTTATTTGGGGAGTATAAATGCTCCATTGTAAGAACTTATTTTTAGTTGAATGATTATTGAAATTTTGTCGCAACTTTGCTTGTGTGTTGTGAGGTATTCTCGTGTTTTTTAGTTCTTGAAATAACTGAATTTTAAATATTAAGGAACAACTATCATCATGACATCTTTCTTATACTTCTCGTTTTTTATTATCTAATTGTTAGGTGGGAGCTCATATCCCAATAGTGTTGGTGTCTAATTTCAAGGTAATTTTTATCTCACTTTTTCTATGAAATCTGATTTTTGGCTTCCTATAATTATGTCAATCTTGCTTATAAATTTCTAGATTATATCCATGGGGTTCGCATTAGTTGGTATTAGAGCTTGTCTTTAAAAATCAGGTTACATCCCTTTTAATCTTTTATTGTTTGGTTTATTTTTTCATATAAGCCCCTATTATCTTGTTTATAGGTTTCTAGATCAGTATATCCATGGGGTTCACATTAATTGGTATTAGAGTTTGACTTTAAAAATCAGGTTATATCCCTTTTAATATTTTATTGTTTAGTTTATTTTTGCATATAATCCCCTGTTTCTACCCTTTTTTTTGGGTTAGTTGGTTTTATTTCTTTATTCCTTCCTAAGTTTTTTTTTGTCAATAGCATTTTAGGGTTTGTGATAAAAAAATAAGTAAAGTTGTATTCCATCAATTTTGTCTACTTGGAGTAAAGAAAATTAAAGGAAAGAAATAAACAAATTACAAATTCAAAGGGTCTATTACAATCATAAAGGAAAAGGAAAAAACAAATAAGAGTTCTAACTAAATAACACAAAAGCCTATCTTGTATGCTAGGGGTGGTGTGAAAATAACTTTATGAGTTAAAAGAAGTAATCAATGTTAGGCATGCTTTAGAAAAATAGGAGTATCAACATCAAAGAATGCAAGACATAAGAGAAGGGCTACTACTTTCATACAATATTATTGGAGGTTAGTGTTGGTAAGAAAAGAGCTATGAAGGCTTAAACAAAAGGCTCATGATGTATTTGTTGATCCTATTAAGGATTCAAAGATGAATCTTCTTGAAGAGAGATGAAATGATACGATCCATACAAGAGTTGAACAATCAAATTCAAATTTTAGCGTAGTATTATTATCCAGTTTTATGCTAATGAACTTAACTCTCAATCTAACCTTTAGATTGGGATAAAAATTTACAAAAATTTTCTTGATGTATTGTTCTATATTGAGTAAAATTTCTAGTCAATCGGAGTTTAGGAAGACATCATGATATAGAATTAGAATGTGTGGTGTGGGTTTTGCTATTTATTGCCTTTTAACTTATGGACTTTTATTTGGAAGGATTCTTTCCTAATGATACAAGAATACTTAACAACTAATTTTTGGAAGTTTTCTAGTTCTACTAGGATCTTTATTGGGTAATAATATAGTTTTCAAATGTTGCAAAAATTCTTTTAATGTTCCAAAATCCTTTTCTTATAAGGAAATGAGGGCTGGTAAAATTTTATAACAGATTACTTTGCTTGTTTTGAGAAATTTCCTTGTTCAAACAGGAGACTAAAAGAGGTGACAATAAAAGGAATTAATATGTGTCATTATCTTTTTATAAATTGCTAGGATTCCATACTATATAAGAAAGCTAAAGGGTGACATAATGGGGGATTTGATTCAACAATTAAAAGAAGAGTTTTTGTAGCTAATTTGGGATATTAAGGGGCGGCTACAACTGTCCTAGGTCTTTTAGGATGCTAAATTTGACCATAAAGGATTCTAGGCAAGGAAGGCAATTGTTTTGGGCTATTTAAGTTTGTTGTATGTAAAAACTATATTTATTATTTAGGTTTTGTGTTATTTTTATTATTTTGGACTTGTTTTAGTTTCAATTTAATCTTTTACTTTAACCATGAAAACCCACTAGTTATTGTTTAAGATTTATTAAGTGTTTTGGGTTTTAGTTTTTATTGGGCTTTGTTTTGGGTCTAAGGTCTCGGATCCATTAGGGTTATTTGGGGAGTATAAATACTCCATTGTAAGAACTTATTTTTAGTTGGATGATTATAGATATTTTGTTACAACTTTACTTGTGTGTTATGAGGTATTCTCATATTTTTTAGTTCTTGAAAGAAGTAAGTTTAATTTATCAAAGAATAACTATCTTTATATCGTCTTTCTTATACTTCTTATTTGTGATTTGCTAATCGTTGGAGGGGTTTAAATTCCAATAGAGTTGATACTTTAGTTCAAGGTAATTGTTATCTCATACTCTTCTATCAAATTTGATTTTTGGCTTTTCTGGATTGTGTCAATCTTGTTTGCAGGTTTTTGGATCAATATATCCATGCGGTTCGCATCATAGCTGAAAATAAAATAAGTTTAAAAAACAATGTCAATCTATATTAAGTTTTCAAACTCATTACCTAGAACATTAGGAAAAGAGAGACATGTCTGAAAAACCATGAAAGTCAACTCCTAACCAATTAAATGCTATATGATTAACTTGGAAAAAGAATATTAATTACACAAAAGGATTCAAAACAAAAAATAACAATTAAAAAAATAGGGATAAAAATTAAAATACAAAATAAATTTTATTTTTGATTGAAGGGTAAAATTAAAAAGAAAAATTAATTGAACAAAAAGACCAAAACAAATAAGGACCAAATAGGAAAAAAATATAATATATAGCAAATTAGAATTGAAGAATGAAATTGAAATAAATAAATCTTCTACAAAATGGATAAGAAAAAAAATTAAAAATAAAAATAATAAGAACTGAAGTTGAAATGCCAATACCAAAGAGGGTTAATCTATAATTTTCAAGGAAGGAGAGAGAAAAGAAAAAGAAGAAAAAAAGGTCCGGTGGTGATAAACTGGACCGCTGCCGCCAACACGTGTTGCACCACTATGAAGAAGATGTGGCGGTGTATCCAATGATAAGGTGAAAAGGCATTTTTGGATACAAGGAGGTGCCATTCAAGAAACAATTTCGTTAGTGTTACTGTTTGTATTTGCAAATATTCTGGTAATGACTTTTTATGTTGACTTTCAATCTTTCTTTTATAAGGACCTGAAGATCTTTACTTTATGTTTTTTATATATACATATATACATCCTATCTCATAAGGAATTGTATGTTCTAAACTATAATTTCCTTTATAAAATAAGATGTTATTTTGATAACAATAGAGCCATTATATAAGTATAGGAACTAAGGTCTTATTAATAATGCAAACAAGTACTTAAGTAATTCTATTTGATTTTATAAATCAATAAAATGAAAAATGTAAAGATAGAGTAAGTATCCATTAAAGAGAATTTAAAAGATCCTCTTACCAAGTCACTATCCATGCATAAATATTAATGCTACATGGAGAAATATGGCATTAGATACATGATCGATTAACTTTAGTGCAAGTGGAAGATTGTTATTTTAATATCCTATAACCAATTGGTTGGTTACATATGACATTATTATATTCATATAACTATATATTTATTAATAATAAAGGCTAATTTGTCTTTAATATTCATATAATATTAGATTAATGAATTTAATATTTGATTTATGAATCTAGAGTAAAGATAAAGTTCATGGAAAAAAATGATTTGCAAAGAAAATTATAAAGTTGTTATAATTATGGGATTTGTATTGCATCAAAATATTATTCCTAAAATGTTCCTGGTCGATGCTCTCTTAAATATTAGATATTTATTAGAGTCGTTAAGACTGATACATAATATATTCTTTTTTTTATGAAAAGAAATAGTTGTTCTCATAAGTTGAAGTATAAGAGAAACCTAAATTTAATATGTATGTTCTTGTCATAAGACATATACACTGAACTAACTCACATGAGAATTTCATGTGAAGAAATCACTTGTGTCTATAGAAAGGCTCATGTGACAGTTGTGTAAGTGGTCCTTAGACTTGAAATGGGTAGACAATAGATATAACGTAAACTATATGATCAAAAATGAATTCATCACCTAGGTGAATTAGAGAAAATGTTCCATATGTTCTCAAATAGTATTTATTGTTAAATCCTTGCGCAATGTGGAATGAGATTTGAAAAGAGTTTCAGATCTTATTTAAAAGATCAAAGACTATAATGTTGTGAACAAATATGATTTGACATAACAAACACACTTTGTGCTAAAATGTTTAAATAGAAACATTATTGATGAAGAGATAATAATTACACTGAGAACCCGGTTACTAAAAGATTAAGTCAAACCACTTATGACTTTTCTAATATTTGGGGGTCATGACACGTTGTTAGATGGTGCACTTGATCTTTAAATATAAATTAATAAATTATTGAATTGATAATAAATTAAATTAGTTGATTTATTTAATTTTATTTATTTAGAATTATAATTTATATTTAGGTCAACATTTTAAGAACCTAACGGGTCAGATACATTATGAACCATTAATAAAAAATTAAACTAGAATAATTAATCAAATGTGATTTGATTGAAAATAATTTTAAAAATTAAACACTAGAGTGTATTTAATTCATGGATTATATTCTAGTCATAGAATAATCAAGTAGGGACTTGATTGATTAAATTTCTAAAACTATCCTTCAATAATAGATGAATATTATTTAAAGGGCAAATATATATTTTTCCATGTATGGGGTTTTTAGGATTCACTATAAATATAAAACTATACATTTTATTTTTGAGAGGTTGTATATTACAGAAAACTACGCAAATCACATAATAGAGAGCTAGCACTCTAAGTATAACAATTTTTCTTTTCTAAATAGAGATGTAAGATATTTCTCATTGGTGATTCGTGTGGATTATCGTTGGAAGCTAAACAATTGAACGACTTGTGATTTGCGACAACTCAACCTTTAAAAAATTATTCAAAACTGGAGAAGATCAGATCTTCAAATAATAAATCCCTAAAAAATTCTAAATTTATTTAATTCTATTTATCGTTTCCACTTACGGCAACCCAATAAATCTAAACACGACCGCATACAAATGTTATCGGAAGGGATGATGTTGAATTGACAGATTAAAGCTTCATAAAACGAAACTGCTAAGTTGTTTTGGTTCTTTATTTTGTTTATTTCCTGTAATCATGCACATAAACATTGCTTTGTTAGCTGGGCGAGCTCCTGCTAATTAAGTTTTTGCTTAATGCGACAAAAGAAATTCTTTCATTCATAAGAAATACAAAAAAGGAAATGAATTTACATTATTAAGATAGATAGAATTGATCTTTCTCAATCTTGCATAACAAAGCTGCTCTTCTTCTTTGCTTCTTCCTCATTTTTTGGCATGATCTGATAAGAAAGATGATAACTATAGTACATTGTCGCTACTGACAAAGATTACCCGAAACATGTCATACTTGATAACAAAAGAAAAGCGTTCAAGGTAAGGTAGTATGGTCCTCCTGTAATCCGAATTTAGAATCCATGAATAGCAAAAACGCAGGGATTTCCATACATGGAGACATGCCACTCTAGGCTGCTGGACACTTTTGCAAGTCAAGCACACTCCAGAATTAGCACCTTCCATCTTAAGGAACTGAGACTTGAATAAAGCTAAGTTGGCATAGGAGAGGTCATTGATATCGTCAGCTTTCGGCGATACTATTATGCTCATAGAAATTGTGTCTTCTGTGCAAAGTCTTGCAGCAGAGGAATCATCTCTTGATTCTCCAGCATACGCATCAAAAAAGCCATGTTCAATCAAGATAGCCATGCTTGATATGTTTGATAACATAGATACCTTGTGAAATGTTGCAGGAAATGATTAGAACATAGACAAATGATGTGATGCCGTCATCCTAAATGACAGCCAGCTGCGACTCAAGGCATGTGCCCTAGAACAAGATTGAAACTTCTACTAGAAAGAAGGAAAATGATACGATCACAATCATTCATATTACTTGTACACAAGCGAACAACTATTTTAGTCTTAAAATGTTATAATTGGGCTAACATGTCCATAAATAGACAAAAAGTCCTATTATCCTCTTATTATTATTATGTTCTTTGACGAGGTTAGGCCATGGATAAAATCTGATTGTGCAGTTGATAGACTAGCATGGGTGCCTCTAAAGAATTTGCCAGTTGTTGGCTAAAATGTTGGTTGCCTTTCAAAAATCTTACAAGGTCTTGGGAGGAATATTATTGGTTATGACAAAATGAGCTTAAGGTTTTCTTCTCTATATGCTTTGCGCCTTCTTATTGGCACCATGTCTGTGGAAGAACTACATACAGTAGTTAATTTATGATTGAATGGAGATGGGTCAATATTATGGAAATAGACTCACTTCATTATCCTATACCATGGATACCTTCATAATACAACTCAATCAGGAAGACGATGGTGAGTTAGAGTCTGCACGAGTTGATGTGGAGAGGAATAATATCCTTCTGACTCCGTGGACTCAAAAGTGGATGCTTTTTAGGAATTGGGCCTTAGTCCTATGGACTCTCATAACCAAACGGCAGACTCTATGGGCAAGTGTTGCTAAACAAAGGAAAATATGCAAGGTGCAACGGGAGGTAATTGTCAGAGAAAAGGCTAGAGGAGGTTTGGGAATAGGCTCATTAATTTGGAAACAAATAAAGCTATGTTATTCAAGTGGTTATAGAGGATAGGCTCCTCGCCTAAAGCTTGATGGCAAGATGTTATAGACCTGTCTTTGAAAATGGTCTTCCTCTTATTAGCAAGTGATTGTCATGTGTTTGGCAACAAATAGTTTCTCTCATACACCTGGTGTAGTTACTTTTGAAGCTCTGCGAGGTTGGTCTAGCTAGCTATATGGTGAGAAATGGACTGAATATTTCTTTTTGGAGTGATGGATGGTTAGGTAAGACTCCCTTGTAATTCATGTTTCCAAGATTACAGAAGGTTTCAAGTGCGCCAAAAACAACAATCTCAGAAATGGGATCATGGGTAAATGGCAATTGGGTGTGGAACTTACACTAGAGGATCGAGGACTTTTAAGAGTTTTTGAAATTGAGCAGGGAATGTCTTTAAATCTGTTTCTTCAAAAGGTGAAGCTAGATCAAACAAAATCATATTTGAAGGTATGGAATATTTGCAGGAATGAGAAGTTTATTAGAGACATCAAATCATTTGTTGGAGCAGGGAATGTCTTCAAATCTGTTTCTTATGTATAGCAGCCATCTTTTTATCCTTGGAACAATCCTTTTGTCCATTTTGTACAGCTTTATTAGAGACCTCAAATCATTTGTTGATACAATTCCAATTTCCATGGAAACTATCGACAGACTTCATTTCATGGTGGGGATTTTTTGGTGTGTTCCAAACACACTAGATGAGCTGCTGGTTCAATGGCTAATGATGGTAGATGGAAGGTTTTAGAAGAAAACATGGAAACTACTCTCTTATGGTATTACTTGGAGTATTTGGTTATCTATTTCTTTTTCTTTTTTTCTCTCTATCTTTTTTATGTAAAAACTATATCGTTTCATGATAGCTATCCTCTAAATGACTAGCATGATTTTAATAATACCTTCAATTAATATAAAAAAAAAATAATCCAACATAATGTTATTCAAAAAAAAAAAAAGGAAAAGACAACAAAAATCCAACTTACTAGCTCTCCGGTTAACATCTCTTTGTTTTCGCAAGATTTCTTCATCCATGCTCCATACCATATGATCTGAAGTGCAAAATAAGGTATTTTTACACATTAAAGTGCGTGCAAACTTTCTAATTAAAATTCATAAAGGAAAATTTACCACTTTTTTTTTTTTGTGAATAAAAGCAAGAACACTTGTGAAAATGTTAAAAGAAAAAATTAGATTGACACAAGAAATTTATGCGAGATCATTTTAACTTTCCAAGTGATGGCATTTAACCAGAATGATTGTGTTACCATGGAGAATATATCAATAAGGAAAAGAAACACCAAAAAAACAGCTGAAGTTATAACTTGCAACGTTATTTCCAACTGGGAAAAGGCTATTGCACAACACCAGGGAGCAGCATTCAAAATTAAGGCCATCTAATTGATTAGTCATTTCTTTCTTTCTTTCTTTCTTTTTTCATATGGAGATGTACTTTAATTGGTCAAGTAACACTACGTAATTTCTTACCATATTTCCATGGATGCTTTTGAATATGGAACTTTGAACACAACCAAGACTTTCAGTGCAAGCAGAGAAATGTTTTAGCGTCTCAACAAGCTCATCAACCAGCGCAACTATTGGCCTGAAGATAAAAAAGCTTGTCTCCAAATTTCTGTTGTTGAAAGGCACAAAACATGCCATCCCTTTCCTTCTACGTACAGCGTTTCTTTCTTTCTTTCTTTATTGTTTCTTGTCCGGAATGAATCAAAAGGCGGCAGTATATATAAGCACTTGATCTCTTGAAAGAGGGCAGTATTAGCTGAAGGGCGCTTGGATAAGAAAGCGAGCCATGTTGTGTGTGGATCAGTAGACAGACGATGCTGATTTTGGTAAAACAAAGAACTCAAATGGTCATGGCAATTGCCCTGGTCTTCGGTGCTACGGAGAAAATTTACACGAGAGGAGAAAACTAAGAAGAAATTGAGGGACTTTGGAAATAGACATCCCATCAGTCTTGCCTTTTGACCGTTTCCAGATGTTAAAAGATCAAAAAAGACACAAGAAATTTCAAACTTGTTCATGGGGTAAGAAATTGGACAAGGCTCCATGGACTTCTGAGAAATTTCAGACGAGAAGCTAACCATTTTTATTGTCGAGCTGCGAACCGACCACATTCACTATCTGTGAGTCTTCTCTTCTTGTGGTAAACAACAAAATTTTGACCCGGAAACTCGAAGAAACTGCGAAGTAATTAATGGTCAAGCACTCAAGGTAGAATTGGACTTCCATTCGAGGATTTGAATATTTAGCTTGGATCCTAGGACATGTGCAGTGAATCAAGACCATTGGAGATGACAGCACCAAAATCATGAAATCAAGGAATTGAAATTCCAGAATTTCTGATGAGGCTATCAAGCAAAAGCTCCATAAAAGACGCTAGTGGTATATCAAAATAAGGTGTTCACATCTGACATCGGAAGTGAATTTCACATTAATAAGATGTGTATATTCAGTAATGGAGTATTACTCCTACTTTTCAAGAAAAACAAAAAAAATGAACATGGAACTTAAAGTTGTGTAAGTTTGTGGACGAAGTCTTGGTTTGTTGGGGATATATGGTAGTACTGGCAAGGCAGAAAAAGGAAGACACTTGATGGAAACGAAGCAAGTTTTATTGATGTAACACGAAGTAATGTTAATCTGAATGCCTTTTTACCCTGCTCCGGAATTAAATTTAGTTTTCTTTTTACTTGTTCTATTTTTATTTTTTTTGCGCAAACATTTTATTTACTCATGCAATTACACTCATATTATTTTATCTTTTTATTTTTTTTAATCTTAATTTTTTATATATTTTTTATGTTTTACAATAACTTATTTATCTTGTTTTATACTTAACAGTGCTATGAAGATATAAAACATAAAAAAAACAAAATAAAACTTTTTTAGCATAGTTTTAAGCAAAGGACTAAAGAAAGCATATTAGAAGAACTCGTTAGAGCTAAAAAGTGCAAATTCTAACTAAATGAGGAATCCAACTTCAACAAGGAATCCTAATGGGATTCGAATTGGTCAAAGTAAATATACTAGATTGAACCTCCATCTACTTATTGGATCATATCTGGAGCTACCTATAGAAATTTTCAATAATTCAAGTTAGGATGAAAACTATGCATCTCAAGTTTTTCATCTATATATGATAGGCTTGGTAACTCGTCTGGAAAAGAGAGAATGCCATATTTGAAGTCGAGTCTAAAATATATTAGCAAATGAGCACGAGTCCAACCAATCTTTTCATGTTAAGATGATGACATGGCAGATCATTAATGAGCATATTTGAAGTCAAGTTAGGATGAAAACTATGCATCTCAAGTTTTTTATCTATATATGGTAGGCTTGGTAACTTGTCTGGAAAGAGAGAATGTCATATTTGAAGTCGAGTCTAAAATCTATTAGCAAATGAGCACGAGTCCAATCAATCTTTCCATGTTAAGATGATGACATGGCAGATCATTAATGATGTGGAAAGAGTCCCACAGGACCAAGAAACCTTTCTAGAAGGTCAAATCTAATGCACAAGTTATTATAGTCAAATTAATCTAATTAAAAATTAGTTATTAACTAAGGAACTTCTCTACTTCCTCATCTCTGTATATAACAAATCCTAACCTCTAAGAAAAAAAAAGAGATCAAGTTTAGAACATAGAAGGGAAGGAGAGAATTTATTATTTTCATAATTATTATTATTTTTATCTTTTTCCTTTTCTAAATTTGTGATAAGCTTAGTTTTCAATTTTAAAAGCTTAATACTCTTGAATTTAAATTATCATGAGAATTTGTATCTAATTGTGATACATGAATATCTTATGTTTTTCTATGATTATACTTGATTTAAACTTAAATATTTTATCTTGATTAAGTAATTATGTTCTAATACTTATATCTCTGTGGAATGATATTTTTACTTTCTATACTATAAATCATTAATTTTAAGAGTTTAAATTTGCACCACTTTGACACTCATCAAATTTTTGGTGCCGTTGTTAGGGATGCTAATCCTTGTTTACTTGCATCAAGCTTGTATTTTTGTTTTGTTTAACTTGGTACTTTAGCATATAGAAGAATGTTTTTTAGTCTATGCAAGGCACCTTCTACTTTTCAAAGATGTATAATGAATATATTTTCATATTATATACAAAGAATTATAGAGATTTATATGAATGATTTTACTGTTTATGGTACTTTTTTATGCATGTCTCGAAAACTTAAATCTTATTTTGAAAAGATGCATGAAAACTAATTTTGTTTTGAATTATAAAAAGTGTTTTATGATTGAACAATGGATAGTTTTAAGGCATGTAGTTTTTGCTAGAGGTTTGGAAGTTGATAACGTTAAGATAGATATTATCTTGTCCTTGCTTTACCCTGCAAGTGTGCAGGAAGTTTGTTCTTTTCTTGGACATGCAGGTTTCTATCCGAGATTTATCAAAAACTTTTTAAAAGTAGCATTACCTCTTTATAGATTTGTGGCAAAGGATGCAAATTTCATGTTTGGTCAATTTTTTTTTTCATTCACATTTGAAGCTCTTTCCTAGTAAGTTGTGCTCTTGTTGGATTGGATCTTTTGTTGTTAATAATATCTTTAATTATGGTACAATAAAAATTTAAAGTTAATAAACAAATAAAGTGATCAAAGTGAATGGGTTATGTTGGAGACCTTTTATATGAAGGTTTTAAGGAAGGTATTGTGACGGAGATTAATTTGACCAAACCTTAGACATGAGCATGAAGTCTAGCCAAAGACAATAAACAAAGAGGCTTATTGGGAGGTAACCCATTATACAAAAACAATAACAAAAATTCATATTTGCTTCACTTTGCTTTTCTCTTTTCTCTTTTGTTTTTTGTTTTGCTGTGTTTATTCATGTTATACCTAGTTTAGCAGAATTTGTCCATGTTTAGGTGTTTTTTCTTTGCATGTGAGATTTACTTTACTTTGGTATGAGTGCTTCTTTTGAATAAAAAGAATAAAAAAGTTATGTTGGATTTTTATTTCAAACAATAAATGTTAAATTTTATATTTTAATCTCTCAATGGTTGTTGAGAATATATGTATTACAGGTTTGAACTAGTTGAGTTTAATGAAGGTATAAATTGAATAAATGAATTTACTTGTAATATTTGAATCTTAATTTGTTTAGTGATTGACTTTGAAAGTATGTCATGCTAACTTAGTATATGATTTTATCTTTTGTGAGCTTTTGAGCCTCCAACATGATTATTTGATAAGTGTTATTTCTTTTTATGTATTTATAGAACTTGTTTAATATCATGTAGAGACTATAGAGACCATATTTATATTATACATGTGTATGAATATGATAAGGGCATGTAGGAATTTGACCATTTGAACCTAAAAAACCAACTTGAAGAAAAAGAGCATTTGTTTATTAAGAGGTTTGTGGTTAGGAATTTTGAAAAAAATAGTTATGTTATGGATTTTTGTGTTGAATTTGAATATGATCAGTTTCGGGTGAGTCAATTATCAAGAAAAGAAGATAAAAAGTCAAAACATAATGATGATAGAAGAAATAAAAGAAAATATTACCTTCGTGAGTTGAATGAAAATATACTATGGGAATTTGAAATAAAAATAAGCTAAGTATTTATGCTTTCTTGATGATGAATTTGAATGCTTTAATGATTATATGTTGTTGAGTTTGTAATTAATATGCTCTACTAGATTCTTTGGTTATTAACATTTTCTTTACATTTATTTTACCCTACCTTAACTACAACCCCATTACAATCTTGAATAAAGACCCTTTGATTCATGTGTTGCATGCAATACTTAGTAGTGGAGATAATATTGAAGAGCAAGCATAAGAAGGATATTAATATTGAATGAATTTGAGTGAGAACACATAAACCATAAATACTTGAGTGTTAGAGTGCATGTTA
>Ga0325414_1002341_pt1 | contig 19096 bp, 8 predicted proteins | sample PopdelMetagenome_8_FD_206183 | JGI IMG/M metagenome (GOLD analysis project Ga0325414, IMG submission 206183) | Populus deltoides microbial communities from Bellville, Georgia, United States - Leaf-PdKOR-R3 | ecosystem: Host-associated > Plants > Phyllosphere > Phylloplane/Leaf | place: USA... | reverse complement strand
CAAATTGATATTTTATAATTTATAGGGTTATTAGGTTTTTCCTATAAGTAGGATTCTATGCCTCATATATTTTTTAGACATGAAAGGTTATGTTACAGAACATACAGTGCAAAGAAATACTTAAAAAAATGAAAGAGAAAGCTAAAATGATTTCAAGAGATTTCTCACTAGTGATTTGTGTGGATTACATGTTAGAGGTTGGACACTTGGATGACTTATGGATTATGATATTTTAGTTCATTTATGATTTTTTTCTATTTTATTTAGAACTAGTTTGTTAATTTTTCAGCATTGCTTTTGTTGCACGTGTACGGCGTCGCGAAGATCATCCACTCTCAGGTCGTATATATCTTGCAAATATAGGGAGACAAGGAATTCTTGTCTTTTATTAGTGGAAAAATAGAATGGGAGTCGCCACCTAGTATTTTGGTCACTAGTAACCCTAACTAGTCTCAGAGATCGGGCACGAAGATTGTTGCGTAAAGAAAAGGTATTGGCACTCCAAATATGACCTATTTAAGGTAGGCTGCATTGTTTACTTGTTTGATAGAAATACTAAGGTCTTGTCGTGTTTTCTAATTGTTAGTCTGTCTACAGTTTAATAAAAGTCCACATCGGTAAGGAAGTATTTATCTAATTGTTCTCATTGTTACTCAATTTTGGACCCCATGTGCTAGAGATGGTGTATACCCATTTTGAAAAGGAGTGTAGGAGTTTAGCTTATGTTTGCCAGAAGATTGACAAAAGCGGAGGAGAAAGAAATATTTTTTTTTGAACCCTGTTTGAGCTGTTTTCTGCTTTTTTTTATCCTTCCCCTTTTGCTACCAAAATCATCAGGTTTTCTTAGGTTGATCAGGAGTCTTCATAATGCTAAATTCGTTCCTTTTTATCTGGTCTTTAAGGTTGAATAAATTCCTCAGAATTTACACTAAAAAAAATGGTTTTGCTATTGTCGTAATTTTTTGTTCCAACTTAAGCTCTGATTTTGACTCGGTTTCGTACGATATCTGACCATCCTACGTATATTTTGTCACTCATGACATGTTGAAAAATTAACATATACCTTTATTAGGTCCTAGGGTATATTGTTCTTAGGGCAGATTCTCAGTCAGATTTGGATGCTCAGCATTGTCAAATGAAGAACCTTTTTGACCAACTAGATTACTGCCAAATTCTATTCTCTAAAATGATTTTATCTCACTTCGACTCCCTCATAAAAGTTGTATTCCTAGACGCGTAGATGATTTTGGGATTTTGAATCACTTGATTTCGATATCAGAAGCTCAAGATATTCCTGTTTGAATATCTAACGTCAAGGTAGAGAATTCTGCAGCGAGAAGGGTATTGACCCGAGTCTGCACTAAAAAAACTCTATTTTTGGCCTAGTTTCTGTGATTTTTGTTTTTAGTTCATACTCTCAGTCATATCAGGATTCTCGGCATTCGTCAGTTTTTGAGTTAGACTCGGAGATCCCTTTTAACCAACTAGATTACTGCCAGTTTCTGTTCTGTAAAAAGATTTTATCTCACTTTGACTCCTTCATCAAAGTTGTAGTCCTAGATGCGTAGATGAATTTGAGCTTTTGAATCACTTGATTTCAATATCAGAGGCTCAAGATGTTCCTGTTTGAATATCTAATGTCAAGGTAGAGAATTCTGCCGCGAGAAGGATATTGACCTGAGTCTGCACTAAAAAACTCTATTTTTGGCCTAGTTTTTGTGATTTTTGTTCTTAGTTCATACTTTCAGTCATATTAGGATTCTCGGCATTCGTTTGTTTTTGAGTTAGACTTGGAGATCCCTTTTGACCAAACAAATTACTGCTAGATTTTGTTTTGTAAAAAGATTTTATCTCACTTCAACTCCTTCATCAAAGTTGTAGTCCTAGACGCGTAGATGAACTTGGGCTTTCGAATCACTTGATTTAGATATCAGAAGCTAAAGATATTCTCATTTGAATATCTAACGTGAAGGCAAAAAATTTTGCCACGGGAAGGATATAGCCCAAGTTCGCGGGACTGATTCGAAGGATTTTTTTTACCAAGGACTGAATCGAAAAGTGTTAAAATAAGGGATTAAATTGAAGAAGGATATTGAAAGCTGGAGAGGGGGGCTGGATCATCATAAATGACAGGATTTTTACCACATCGAATAAGGAAAATAAGACTTTGCAACTGCACCCTCCATTTGATTTCTTTCCTTTTTTCTCTGCTGTTTTCCTTTCTCATCACGTCTGATTTTTAGAGCTAAAGACCACGTTTTTGTTGCCTCATTTCAAAGGGAGCAGCTGGCCCTATGGAAGGAAAGAAAAGAGCCACACCATCCTCTAAAACTAGAAAGAAATCAGACGTAAAGCACCAACACAAAATCAAAATATTGCAGTTTCTTTTTATGTTTTTTTTTACTGCAAATCAGTAGGGATTTGCGTCCTAGGATTATTGCATTGAATCCTTCTTAAATAGAGACATATTTAGACTATATATAAGCCTTTCTAATGACCTAACGGGAGAAAAAAAAGGGAGGAAAAACGGAGAGAAAAGGAGCATAAAAAGAGAAGAAAAACGCAAGAGAGGTAGAGAGTAAGAAAAACACAGTAAATAGAGGGAGTTCTTTTCTTGCATTCTGGTGTTATTGTGAGGAAAGAGGAGAGAAAAAAGACAAGACGGAGAGGAGCTTTGCTGCTAATCCTTAACAGCAATGTTTGTTTGGTTTTATTTCATCTTCCGCAAAAAAGAAAATAGTGAGACCTGCAGGTAAGTCTTAACTTTCTCCTCCTTTGCTGCCTTTAAATCTGTTGTACCTGTTTTGTCTTTGTTGTGCACATTCGTTTCAATTTTAGACTATACAATGAACGCTTGCCTTGTGTTGTTTCTGCCGTGGTTTTGAGTTTTGGATGGGTGACTATGTTAAGAATTGGCTAGCCTCTAGTGTTCTTTTTTTTATCTCCTCTCTTTTGCTGGTTCAGAATTAAAGAACCGGGGGAGGGGGCAGTTGTTTTCTTCATTAGTAGCTCCCTTTTCTGTTCGTGTCCTTCCATGTTTTTTTATTGAAATAGGCGGCCAGGTCTACTTTGGTTTCTAGTTCGTTATATATGTGTGTTATAAAAGCATGTCGTTCCAAGCTCTTCCTTTTTGTATGAAACTAGTATGGCAGTTTCTCCCAGATTGGTAAAAAGAAAATAGGCCAGGAGTCATGGACATATGCAGTAGAATTTTGATTTCAAAATTTTAGTTTCAAACTTTGGCTCCCTCATGCATACAAGCTTAGTCCTTTCCAGTGTACAGAATTTTAAGTTGATTTGGCTTTGAACGATTTTTGTTACTAATTATTTCAAGTTTCTTGTAGTTCTTGTAATATGAACGATGACTTGCTACTTTCCATTTTGGTGTTTACGTCTAATTGTGATGTTTGTGTTTTGATAAAAAAGTATAAAGAAAATGTTTTCTTATGTGTTGCATACGGCCAATACCCTAACATATTTTGAACTTTTTTTTATATACAAAAAATATTGGAAGTTTTGAAAATGTGTTTTCGCATGGATTTCTTAAACACAATAAAAAATTATTTTCTTGCATTTCGGGATTTTACAACATGTTTGTAAAACTCCAAAAGGTATTGGCCAATATTCCAAAAAATATAAAAATCTTATTTTAGGGGGGGATTCATCTATTATTCACCGCTAATGTTTGGATAAAGAAATCCTTAAAAATGAATATCCAAAATATTATTGGGAATAATAAATCCGCACACATCCTTGAAAGAAGCCTGGATTATAATTGAGGACATTTCAAAAAAATTTTACTCCACGGTTTATGAGCCGTGAGAGTATAAAACACTAAAAAAAATAGGTTTTTTTAGCGCCCTAGATTTCTAAATTTTTATCCCTCTTCCTTGTGATTTACGAGTCTCAAACTCCTGAAATACTAAAGGAAAAATGAGCTTTCAAAGCTCATAGAATCTCCATGGATTTCTATCGTAATAAATTTAGTTTGAATCAAACATAGAAAAACTGATGGGATTGGAAAACACTAACATCATAATAATTATAAAGCAAACCAAACACCAAGCAGTTTACCTTAGGTAGGGCGTACTAGGGGTGTTAATACCTTCCCTTTACACAACCAATCCCTTGCCTTAGAATCTCTGAAAGACCAGTTAGGGTTCCTAGTGATCATAATACTAGGTGGCGACTCCCTTATTCACAAAAACAAAAATAACCCGAAATCAATCGAGGATCGCCGCTCCGTCGCGCTCCGCCGCGAGGATGCGACAGTTCTAATATAAAAATTTTTGATATTGAAAATACGTTTTAAGTATAAATACATAATCCCAAATACTAAAAGAAAACAAAATATTTTTTTGGGTATTTTTTGAAATATTAGCCCAGTTCTCATGACTCTAATAAACTGGTTATTAAAGCAAAAAATACATGCTAATACATATTTGTTTTGAAATTTTCTATGTTGTATGAAAATACATTTTTTTTTAATCTTTGAGAGACTTGACTGTATGCAAGAAAACAAGATATTTTTTTGTTTTATAATATTTTTTGCAATGTTCCAATGAAAACCATGTATTTTAATACCGGATTTGTATCTTTATGATATAAAAATACAAACAATATGAAGCAAAATTGATAGATAAATACACAGGAAAATCTCTAATTTTCGAAAGAATTTTTTTGAAAAATGTTTTGGACTGGGCCGAACCCGGCCTAGCCATTTTGGTCTAGGCCGATTCTGTCCGGCCAATTAAACAGTGGAGATGCTCTCCACTGTTCATATGTAACGTGAATAGTGGAGGCAGTGAAGACATAGAAGAAGAAAAAGAAGAAGAAGAAGAAGAAGAAGAAGAAGAAGAAGAAGAAGGAAGGAAGGAAGGAAGGAAGCTGACCTGGCGACGTTGGCGATGCTAGTGGCTCACAGTGATGTTGGTGGCGGTTCTTGGTGGTGTTGTTGTGGTGGCAGATGATGGTTGCTGCCAGTTTCTGTTTTTTCTTCTTCTCTGCTGCTTTTAGTTATCTCTGCTCCTTCCCTCTGTTTTTCTATTCTTCTCATTTTATTCTCTAGTAGTGGTTGTGGTGGTGGCGGTGCTGTTGACGGTGACTGGGAGGAACGGTGGTGCTAGTGATTCTTCTTCCTAATGAGGTGGCATGGCAATGAGGAGCTACTATGTTGGTCGATGGTTCTTCTTCTTCTATGTGTTTTTTCTTCTGCTCTGTTTCTACTTTTCTTCCTTCTCTCTTTCTCTTCTATTTTCTTATATGTTGCTTTGTTCACTCTTTCTCTCTTCTCTGTTTTTGTTTCCCTTTTCCTCCTCTCCTTCTTTCCACCTCTATTCTCCCATGTTTCCTTTTGGTTCTTTTTCTTTTTCTATTTGTTCCCTCATCTCTTAGGTTTTTTTCTCTCGTCTCCTCTACTTTATCTTTTCTTTCTCCAGCCCCTCTTTGATCTCTAGTTCTCCCCCAGTATTTATAGGAGGCAGGGGGAGAGGGCCACCTGATTAGTACTTAAAAGTGTATTTTCATTAAGGTTTTATATCATCATATTGCACTTAAAGTATCATTAAATTCCCTAAATTGAGCATGTTTTATAAAAACAAGTCGATAATATAAGATATCTTTAATTTATGGTAAATGTTCATTTTGAATGTAGGCATATCTCACAATTTAAAGTATTGATTGATGTGTTTAATTATTGAAAGTGAAAAGACAAAAAGAGGGCTAAACTAAAAGAAGAGATGTTTGTTCAATTCAAACTAGAATATCATTTGGTTATTGGATCATAACTGGAGCTGTAGAACATGGATTTAGGTCTGGTTTATATGGATGGAAAGCTAAGACATAGGCTTAAAACTTTCATGAAGAGTCCAAGATTTAAAACGGCCGTTTTCAAGTTCAAATTATAACAACAAAAGAGAAGTCAGAATTTGTCCTGTAACCCAGACACTGTTTAGTGTTCAGCCCATATCTCGAGTTCTAGAAGTCTAAATGAGCTCATTCTTATTTTGTTGGAAAGCTAAGACAAATGCTCAGAACTTATATGAAGACTATCTGTTCAAATTATGACGTTAGCAGTGATGTTTTGTTCAGACAAGAAGATAATGGTTGTCACCAAGTCAAGAGGTGGCCATCCACTCAACAATTAGTCATCAAATCAATAGTTCTAAATTTTAGCCTATAAAAGGAGGCATTTGCCATACATTTAGACATCTTGGTGTTCAGATCAAGATCACTCTCTCTCTCTTTGTATTTTGTATTGTTCAAGTTTTATTTTATATTATATTAATCTCTTGTTTATGCTTTTCATTTCCTTTACTATAGTTAGTTAACTTATATCATGTTTATGTTCTTATATTGTTTATTTATATTTTTCTTCTTCATGATGTTTAGCTAAGTTAATTTTGTCAAGGTGAAAAGGGTACACTAGTGGTGTAAGAATAAGTATAATATAAACTCAACATGGACTTTAATGTTTGATACTAGCATGTTTTGTATTTGTTATCTTACTCACTCTTAATACATTGCTTGTTAAATGGTTAATCTAGATTTGTGTTATACAACCCTTGGTACAACAAATACTTGACATTTTCATAGCCTACTGTATGGTATAACCGACACTTGTGCTATGAAAGGAACTTGATTTGTTGTTAACATAAGTTATCACCATGAATACCTGACCAAATTTACAAGTATTGGCATTGCTCAAATAAGATAATTAATATAATCATGTTAATAATTTATAATCCTATTGGAACCTCCTTTGTGTGTGGTTTCTAGTTGAGTAAAAAAAAGAGTTTATACTATACTTATTTGAAATACCATTAGTGGATCTTCTAACCTTGATAATTGTTTTATCCTTGTTTAATCCTTACATCAATATCACATCTCAAAAGTTCTCTTCAACTACTTTTCATTTATTGTTTATAATTTTATATAGTTCACCTTCATGTGGTTCGACCTCGGTCTTGCTGGGTTATTTATTACTTCGACACTCCTGCACTTGGGATAAGACATCAATCTTTTGATCGTGTCACCACCCTACCCTATCCAAGCACAGGGTAAGGTTGTCGAGCATAGGTCTTTTGTTTCTTCCATAATGGTGGAATGGTATGGTGGTCAGGCATGGGTTTCTATTTCTTTAGTAATGGTGGTAGGGTATAGGTTATGTTAAGGAAGAGAGAGAGCGGGAAAAAAATATTTAAAAACCTTCTTTTTCTCCTGTTACACGTCTAGGGGAAGAAGAAGAATAATGTTGTTCAAAACGGCACCGTTTCGGGCATTCTCTCTTCTTTTTTTGAGAAGTAAAAGAAATGAATTTGGGGAACAACACAAAAATGAGTTATGACAGTTGCCCCCTCTTTACAATGCTTACGGAACAAAGACTTTGAGTAGTAAGTTTTGTAAAGATAAACAAAAATGAACTTCCAAAATTGATCTTCGTAAAGCTTGGTTGTTCTGAAACTCTGTCTTTACAACAATCCTCTTTAACCAGAAACTAATAATAAAAAACTATACAACTTTGTTATTCTGATATCCCAATCTGGCGATTTTCTAAATTTTATCTTTGGTTGGGTTAACCTGGAATCCTATCTAGCGATTCCCTTTAACCAGAACCTAAAATTGTTCCTCCTAAAGGCGAGGTTTAAACTTTCTTCTTTTTTCTTTTGATAATTTTCTCATTGTAGGGTTTTTCTCATTTTTCTTCTAATGTTAAGATAATGTTAGTAGTTCAGTCAACCTGAGATCCCATCTGACAACCTCCTTTAACCAGAACCAAAATTCCATGTGTAGCTCGGTCAACCTGAAATCCCATCTAACAACTCCCTTTAACAAAAGCTAAAATTTGTGTGTGGTTAGGTTAACCTGAGATCCTATTTGGCGATCTTCTTTAAGCATAACCAAAATTCTATGTGGAGCTTGGTCAACCTGAAATCCTATCTGGTGATCTCCTTTAAGCAGAACCAAAATTCCATGTATGGTTGAGTTAAAATGAGATCCTATCTGATCATCTCCTTTAACTAGAACCAAAATTTGTGTGTATAAAATTCCATGTATGGTTGAGTTAAAATGAGATCCTATCTGATCATCTCCTTTAACTAGAACCAAAGTTTATGTGTATCTCGATCAACCTGAAATCTCAACCGGTGACTCACTTTAACCAAAGCTAAATCGATGTGTGGTTGGGTTAAACTGAGATCCCATCTGGCGATCTTTTTTAACCATAACCAAAATTTTGTGTGCAACTTGGTCAACCTGAAATCTCATCTGACGACTCCCTTTAACCAAAGCTAAATTCCATGTATTGATGAGTTAACTTGAGATCCCATATGGCGATCCCCTTTAACCGGATCCAAAGTCCGTCCTAAAATCGGTCTGTGTGTAGCTTAATCAACCTGAAATCCCATATGGCGACTCCCTTTAACCTAAAATACCATGTATGGTTGAGTTAACCTAAGATCCCATCTGGCAATCTCCTTTAACTAGAACCAAAATCGGTGTGTAGCTCGGTCAACCTGAAATCCCATCTAGTGATTCCCTTTAACCAAAGTTAAACTCTGTGTGTGGTTGGGTTAACCTGAGATCCCATCTGGCGATCTCCTTTAACCAGAACCAATACAAAAATGTGTGTGTGGTCTCATTGTAATGGGTGACCTACCCAAGTGAAAAAATATAAAGGTTTTGAAACTGGTCTCATTGTAATTGGTGACCTGTTGCGATGTCGTGATAGCACAAATTAATTACCCTAGCTTAAAACACAACACACAAGATATTATAAAGCAAGCAAGGGGTATTATGCTAGATGATATGCAATATGGGGGGGGGAATTTGGATGTTATCTAGGCTAAAGCAAAAGAAAACATAAAACTATCAAGCAAAATTAAATAAAATCAGAAAACTATCAAGAGAACAAACTTTGGTCGCAAGCATACATCCACCTCCAGAAATCAGAACTGATCATGGAAACAAAACATCAATTTATATTCTGAATATTTATCTCTTCTTAACATTGGTTAGTTAACGAATCCACTGTATAACTAACCCTAACCATCAAACAACCATAGTGTCTGCACTAGTAATTTAATTCAATGGCAGCCTTAAGAACTATATAAGTTGATTAATTAAGAAAACATAACTGTCCATAGTCTATGTTTGATTTGATTGAATGTTCTCCCTAAGATTAATAACGTAGATCCACCATAATTATTAAACTCAGTTGCTTCACAAGTTCATATACCACAACTCCAGTTTTGATATCAAACTTAGCAATAGATTGTCTACAATAATAACTTAAAGCCCGCTCTAGCAATTAAAATAAACAATCATAGGAAAAATAAGCATAGAAGAACAAATATATTCATCATATAAACTGAAAAGAAATGGTAAAAAATAAATCTCACGGTTCTTGGAATCCGAAGGTTTTCGTGTCTTTGCAACCAAGGAAAAAGTGTTTAGCCTTGCATGTTTGTTGAAAAACTAATACAAAAAGAAGAAAGAATGCATAATTTTGAGTTTTTTAGAGGAGGGGGGCATTTTTCTCCTCTTGGCTGGCTGCCCCCCTTCTCTTCTCTCATTCTTTTTATATTCTAAGAAACCCTAGTCTCTATTTTACAAAATAGGCCTCCCTTAAGTAGACAATTTACATTTAAGTACTTCAATAACTAGTTCCCTAAAAAAAGAGAAATACCCTTGCATGAAATCTTCAAGATTTGACTTAGAGGAGCTAAATTGCTGAAATAAAAACTTGAATATTGGTTTAGATGCTTCGAAACATAATTTGGACTCGTTTCTTCACGAAACCTGTTTGCTGGCAGAATTCAGTTGTCATCTTTGAAAAATCATATCTCCCTTATATGACATTTATTTTTGTTAAAATTTGGAGCGTTGATAGGCCTTTGAGTCTGGAATCCAAAATAATTGAGTTTGCATCAATTGGACTTCTATAAATATAGATATTCAAGTCGAAATGACCGAAGGTCAACACTAGCAAATTGCGAAATTTGAATTTGAAGGCTGAGATTTCCATGCATTTCCTTATTTTATTTTCTTGATTTAGATTTCTAGAAAGGTATAGATTTTAGCTTTTTAATTCCACTAGAATCACTTCATTTCGACCTCTAGAACTCACGCTCTGCACAAAACATCGACTGAAGGTCAAATCTGTCAATTACCTTCAATTTACTCATTTTTGCATATTTCATCCAAAACTTCCTTCAAAACATAAAACAAAGAATATCAAGGCATTTTATATATAAAAGATAGGCAAAACACTAGTTAAATATGGGTAAAACTATCGAATAATATTGTTACATCATGACCCACCTAGATGGAAGATAAAAAGGTGAAATAATCCCATTGTAATGGGTGAACTACCTAGATGGAAAAGAATGTGAAGTGGGTCGAACAACTCCCTTTAACCCAGTGAACAATTAATTCACTCTCCACTATTCATATGAACAGTGGAGAGTAGCCCAAAATAAGTGGGTTGGGTCTGGCCTAGTCCAAAAAAAATTAATAAAATATTTTTGAGAATTTATGATTTTCTCGCGTGTTTTTTTATTCATTTGGATTAATATCGGTTTGTATTTTTATATCGTAAAAATACAAATATGGTATTAAAATACCTGGTTTTTGTCAAAACATTTTAAAATTTATAAAACAAAAAAAAGAGTCTTGTTTTCATGCATATGACCAAGTCTCTCGAAAAATTCATATCGTATTTTCATACAACAAAGAAAAATTCAAAAAATATTTTAGCATGTATTTTAGCTTTAATAACCAGTTTATTAAAGTAACAAGGCCAAAATTTCAAAACAAATATATTTTGTTATCTTTTAGTATCGGGGATTACAAATTTATACGTAAAACGTATTCCGGATATTAAATTCTTTTGTTGACGTTAGAATGGTTAGGTTTCACCTTATAAGATAGGGATCTGCTTACTAAAAAGGACTTTTCTTAAACCATAGACAGACTAACAGTTAGACTTTAACATATATTAGACAATTAAACAATACAGTCTATCTTAGGTAGGGTGTATTTGTGGTGGTCGTGCTCGATCTCTAAGAATATGTTTGGAACCGCGTTCCTAAAAAATTTAAATTTTTTTATTAAAATTTAATATGTTTTGTATGTTTTAGATCGTTTTAATGTGGTAATGTCAAAAATGATTTTTAAAAAATGAAAAGACATCATTGGCATGCATTTCGGTATGAAAAGTTATTTGAAAAACAACCGCAGCCACACTACCAAATACTCGCTAAGACTAGTTAGGGTTCCTAGTGACTAAAATACTAGGTAACGACTCCCATTCCATTTTTTCACTGATAAAAAACAACAATTCCTTATCTACCCTATTTTCCTGAATACCTGGATATGTACCTGAGAGTGGACTTATCGCAGCGACGCCGCACACACGCGACAACTTTAACACTTTTTTATCTATTATAAATATGGTTATTTAGCTTGTATTTAGGTATTTTTTAAGTAGACTTTGATTTCAGAATAATCTATTGTGTGACTATGAGATGATTCTCTTAATTTGGTTCTTCATTGAATTACTCTGACTTATCAAAGCATTAACCAAGCTTTATGATATCTTTTAATAATTTTCGTTCATATCTCTTCATAGGTATTGGGTGGGGGTTTGATTTTTATTGTTTTGGTTCCTCGGTATATGTTGTTGTGTCAAGCTCAATCATATGTCCAAATTTAGTTTTCTTGAAAATGGTTGATTTGTTTATGGGTTTCTAGATCGTTATATCGACATGGTTACATCATTTTAGAGTAGAGAATATTATTATTTAGATAGTGGAGAATTCTTTTTGATTATGAAAGTAATGTTAAAGCATTGTGTAAGTTGATGTCATATAGATGGAGATTTTTGTTGGAGATAATGAAAACGTAGAGATCTCATAATGGAGATTATATTAAATACATAGAGATCAATTTAGAGACATGAAGAATTTATCTAGGATTTAAAGATTTTGGTAAAGACATGGAGACCTCACAATGGATATTTTATTGGATATCCTGCCATGTACATTTTATTGAAAACATGGAGATTTCAATAGAGATGTCTAGATCTCACCATTAGGTATTTTATTGGAGACATGGAGATTTCAATTGAGAGGTGAAGATGTGTTATTACTTTAGTTGAAAAATTGAAAAGTTGAAAAGGTTTTCATACATAAGAGGACAATTTTAAAAAATTATATAATATCGTGTAATGCATCATAATGATCTTTTCATATTTGTTTAGATTGCACTTCCTTTCTTATAAACTATTAGAGGTAACCTTTGACGATCAATCTTTTTATCTTTTTTTAAGGCATGAAATTCCTCAGTATCATGACTATGGTCATGATGAAACTGACAAAACTTATTAAGATTCTTTGCATTCATGTCACTCTTAATAAGAGATAAGTATTACACAAATTCTTTTGCCTTAATGGTGGCCAATACCTCAACACATGTGGTGGTCAAAAGTGTGGTCATGAGCTTAAGGGATATCAGGCGGTTATGAATAGATAGATCTTTTTATGCTCCTTTTATATGCCCTCCTAAGAGATTAATGACATAAGGGAGATTATGCTCTTCATAGTTGGAAACTAGGTAGTATTTTTCTAGTCATACTCACTTCCTTTACTCAAATATGAGTTTGCATCACTTGCATAATATTGAGGAAAGGTCAGTCAGGAAGAGTGTATAGTCGCTCCTATAAAGAGTAACTGTAAACCTTAATGATTAGGGTTTTAATGGTAATGGGTTCAAGTAGATTCTTTACATCAAACATTATATAGTTACATCTTTAGAGATATGTTTTGACACTCTTATCTTCTCATTGTATAATGGTGAAGAGCTTGGTGGTGCTCGTTTTAGCTGGCCTACTAATGTTGGAATGAGAGATGAGTTTAACATAGAGATCATTAAGGTCGAGGATGGAATCACTTTTTAGGCTATGATATAACAACTGCGCAGATCCATAAAATATTGTCAAATGGATTTTGCAAACAATATCACTATTTAATGTGTTGTATGACGTTTCTCATCTTTTATATATGCTCTTTTGGGTCTGTAAGTGTAACATCCCCATTTTCGATACCAGCATATCAATCATAAATAAAAGGAAAAAAATTTACTTTATTTTTTTGTTAAACTCATACAAAGTTTACTGAAATTTCTACCAAAATTTTTATAGAGTCTCCCCTATACCGGGAGGTTCCAAGTTATCAACAAATCACTTGTACACATCTTAAATTCATTGTTTATACACATTCCAATTACTCTAACTCTCAAACTGTAACACCCCAAACTTTTAAGATAAAATTCACACAATCATCAAGTTATAAAAATGAGAAGAATCCAGGAAGTTTTTTTTAAAAAAATTAAGTAAACTTTTCTCTAGTACGGATTGTAAAGAGTATAAAGGAGTTAGGATGTGAGCTCTTTTTGGGCGAACAGGATGCAGAGATTACAAGTTGATGGATGTGAAAAGTAAAGAACAACATGACTCAAATGAGAGTACTTGAGGATTGGCGAGTGAATTATGCTACGTAGTTTGCTGACAGATAAAGCCCAGTCATGGTGGGAAGTGATACAGTCTAGGAGGGATCCTAGGACATGGACTTTGAGTGAATTCAAGAGATAGTTTGAGATGCAATTTTTCTCTTTTTATTAGTATAGTATCAAAGAGCAGGAGTTCCTGGCATTGAAATAAGGGGACATGTTAGTACTAGAGTATGAGAGGAGGTTACGTGACCTCTCCTTGTTTGCTTCACAGTTCATTGCTAATAAACAACATATGATTGATAGATTACGTGATGAATGACATTAGGAGTGGAGACAGAGATTGATTGCTTTACGGTTTGAGTTTGCTATGGAGCTTATAGAGGCGACTTAGGCTTTAGAAGCATGTATAGCAAAGGGTCACCATGGCCAAACATTATTAGGTAAGAGGAAGGATATTGATGTTTCCTTAGGTAGACCTCCCTTACTTAAAAGAGGGAAGCCTTAGTTTAGGAGAAAGGAAGGGATACTAGTTGGGACTGTTCAAAGTTCTGGTATTGGACCTACTTGAGGTCCGCAGGGCAGTAAAAATGGATCCAAATCGGTTAGAGGGATGTCAGAGCAGAGGCCAATTGTTTATCCTCTATGTATATAGTGTGGACAAAAGCATCCTAGAGATCATTCCACTACACCAGGGCAGTTTTATATATGTCAAGGAGAGCATAGATGGAGGGATTTTCCATATTTGGGCAAGGGATGTTGTTATTGTCATGGATATGGACATGTTAGAAAGGATTGCCCTTGGAGGTTAGAGTTTATTTAGAGCCAGCAGTAGTCGGTTATAGTGGATCGACCGGCTAAATAGACTTAGTTCGGGGCCAGTGGTAACAGAGGTCGTGTCAAGCCTATAAGGGGATCGAACCCAGGGTAGGGCGTTCAGCATGATGCAAGAGGAGGCTCGGGTTACCCCTAATGTTGTTACAGGTACCTTGCTATTAAATCATCTGCCTATCTATATGTTATTTAATCCTGGAGCTACCAATTCATTTGTTACACATAAGGCAATAGGAAAATTAGGAAAGAGTCCAAGTAGAGTTGAGAAAGGTTTTAGGGTGCGTAGTGATGCAACATGGGAGAGTGATTCCTTATACCTCTAGACAGTTCAAGCCCCATGAGGTCAACTATCCATTTCATAATTTAGAATTGGCCGCTGTAGTATTTGACTTACGAGTATGGAGACACTACTTATATGGATCTCGGGTTCACATTTTTATCAATCATAAAAGTTTAAAATATTAAATGACTCAAAATGAGGTAAATATACGGCAAAGACGATGGGTTGAACTAATTAAAGATTATTATTGTATGAGATTATCACCTGGAAAAAGCAAATGTTATGGCGGATGCTCTTAGTCATAAAAATAAGGTATCAACTTTGAACTACATATAAATACTACAAATTCAAACACTACATATAAATACTCTAGTGTGAGAAAACTTTGAGAAAACCTAAAGAATTTACTAGTAGGAAGGGAAGGGTTAGAAGAAGGAAGGAAGGGGAAGAAGAAAATGGGTTGTTCTCAATCTCTTGACTCATTATATATATATATATATATATATATATATATATATATATATATAGACACACACACACACACACACATATTGATCCCACTACTTCTCTTTCTCTTTACTCACTCCTTACTCATTTATTATTGTTTTCAATTTCACCCTCTCATTAAATAACTTCTTTTTTAATCCAATTAATTTGTTCAATTCAATCATTTCTCCACATCCTTTGTATTTTATTTTATTTTACTAAATCAAGATGAGATTATTTTATCTGAAGGTTTATAGTAAGACCAACATAGTTGTATAATTTGGCCTTTGTAGAGATGCAATCTTTGAAGAGATATGTATGTAACACTCGATGATAAAGTAGAGAATCTCCTATTTGGTGGAGGTGGTGTTCATTTTTAAATGCTTATATAGTTACTAATCTCTCAAGTTTAGGTCTTTTTTATGGGTTTTTTTCCACTCCTATGGCTATGACTTGTTTTGAAGTGCTCTTCATAACAAAAACAACTCTTTCAAAGAATTGGAATACAACTGTTCTCATGTCTGCTTCTTGCATATTATTTTTCCCTACTCCTTTAAGGAATTAGAGTTATCTCTATACATTCAGTGGTGTATGCAATGAAGCTAGGTGTTGTTTTTCTCATTGTAAGAGTGGAAGAGTGTGAGACTATTGTTATATAGCTATAAAATCATCATTAAGCATTTCATTTATTAGGTGATTTGATTAGTACTCAAAAGTTTATTTTCATTAAGGTTTTATATCATCATATTGCACTTAAAGTATTATTAAATTCCTTAACTTGAGCATGTTTTATAATAACAAGAGAGATGTTGGTTTAGTCCAAACTGGAACACCATTCGGTCATTAGATCATAACTAGAGCTGTAAAACATGAATTTAGGTCTGGTTTATATGTATGGAAAGCTCAGACATAGACCTAAAACTTTCATGAAGAGTCCAAGATTTAAAAGTGCCATTTTCAAGTTCAAATGATAGCAACAACGGAGAAGTCAGAATCTGTCTTGCAGTTTAGACACTGTTTAGTGTTCAACCCATATCTCAAGTTCTAGAAGTCCAAATGCATCGATTCTTGTTTTGTTGGAAAGCTGAGACAATGTCCCAGAACTTTTATGGATACTATATGTTCAAATTCTGATGTTAGCAATGACGTTTTGTTCAAACAAGAAGACAAGGATTATCATCAAGTCAAGATGTGGCCACCCACTCAACAATTAGTCATCAAATCAATAATTATGAATTTTAGCCTCTAAAAGAAGGCATTTGCCATGCATTTAGGCATCTTAGTTTTCAGATCAAGATCTTGCTCTTGCTTTCTTTCTTTGTATTTTGTTCAAGTTTTATTCCATGTTATATTTTTTTTAATCTCTTGTTTATGCTTTTCATTTTCTTTACTATACTTATATAATTATGTTCTTATCTTATTTATCTATGTTTCTCTTATTCATAATATTCAACTAAGTTTATTATGTCAAGGTGAAAAGGTTACACTAATGGTGTAAGAATAAATATAGTATAAACTCAACATGGACTTTAATGTTTGATACTAACATGTTTTGTATTTATTATCTTACTCACTTTTAATACCCTGCTTGTTAAATAAGCTTGATTGGGCTAGGCTTAAACAATTAGGAAACTAAAAAAATCCCAAGGTTAAATGGCTATATTTTTTTAAAAATGCACCTTCAACTATAAAATATTTTATTTTAAAGAAGTAGTTTTCATTCTATATATAAAAAAATGATTCAGAAATATATAAAAAAAAGGGAAGGGAAAATCACTATATACATAGTCTCAGATTACTATTCATTGTGACAACGTATTTACCATTGTTTCCTTCCTAAGAAAATCAAATGCCTTGGTGTTGGGGGTATTTTGATCTTTTTGCACAACCCATTAGTTATTAAATGACTTAATTACCCTTCAAGTCAAAATTTTTGAAAATGATAGATAAGGGCATTTTTCTCTTTTCCCTTTTAAAACATAGTAAAATAACAACTTTACCCTTGAAATTAGAAAAATTAAAACATGTGTTCAGGGGCCTTTTGATATTTTAAAAATGGTTTTTTTGTTATTACTTGTTTCATTGAGGGCAATTTGGTCTTTTTACATAGATTAAATATTATTTAAATTAAAAAAGTTGTTGTCTTGTGGGAGGCACCCATGCACTATGGACGACGCATGCGACAGCTTTGACATAAAAAAAATTCCCTTTTACCATGTTGTTGGAAGCACTATCGTATCCTTCTCCTGTTGGTGTGGCGTGTGTCGGTAGTGGTTGGATGGTTTGTTGTCGGTGAGGCTTTCTTTATTTTTTCTTCTCTTCTCTCTACTTTTCAAAAAATTACAGCTTGATCTTCTGTGTTGTTGGTATTTCAACTTCTAAAATTATAGCTTGGTCCTCAAAAAAGTTGTCATCTTATGGGAGGCGCCCCACGCACTATGGACAACGCATGCGACACCTTCTGATATACAAAAATTCATTTCTACCATGTTGTTGGAAGCATCATCGTATCTTTCTCTCATTGGTGTGGCGCGTGTCGGTAGTGGTTGGGTGAATTGTTGTCAATGAGGCTTTCTTTAGTTTTCTTCTTTTCTCTCTACTTCTAAAACAAATACAGTTTGGTCATCTTCGTTGTTGGTATTTCACTTCTAAAATTACATCTTGGTCCTCAAAAAAGTTGTTGTCTTGTGGGAGGCGCCCATGCACCATTGGTGATGCATGTTACATGCACCTTCTAACATACAAAAATTCCTTTCTACCATGTTGTTAGAAGCATCGTCGTATCTTTCTCCTGTTGGTGTGATGCGTGTTGATAGTGGTTGAGTGGTTTGTTACTGGTGAGGCTTTTTTTTCCTTCCTCTTTTCTCTCTATTTCTCAGAAAATTACAGCTTGGTCTTCTTTGTTGTTGGTATTTCAACTTCAATTCTTATTCTTTTGAGTTCTAATTTTTTTCTTGGTCTATTTGTAAAATTTTTATTTTTTTTAATTTCATCTTTCAATCCTAATTTTTCATTTTTTTTTAATTTGGTCTTTGTTCTTTTGATTTCTAATTTTTTTTCTCTTGGCCTTTTGGTAAAGGTTATACTAGTTTTTAATTTCTTACTGGTTTTTAATTTCAATCTTCAATCTAAATTTAAAGTATATTATTTATTTTTCAATTTGGTCCTTATTTTTTTATTTTTTAATCCTTTAGTTAAAGTTATTTTTCTTTTCAATTTCACTCTCCAATAAAAAAAAATTATAGATGCGTTCAAATTTATTTTTATATTGATTTTTATCCTCATTCTTTTTATTACTATTTTCTTTTGGATTCTTTTGGATTCTTTTGTGTAATTGATTTTTTTTTTCAATTTCATACTTTAGTGATTGATTTATTGGAGATTAGACTTCATAGTTTTTTCCTTATATGGTGCTTTAGGTTTAATGAATGAGGTTATGAGTTTGAAAAGTTAACGAGGGTTGATATTTTTTTTTTGGCTTATGTTTCTTTCTAATTTCATCATTCAATATTATTTTTATTCAAAAAATTAGCTTTTTTGTTTTCTTCAATTTCTTTTTTATTAGTTTGAAAAGTTAATGATTTGTGCTCTTGGAAAAAAAATTTCTCTTTTGTCTTCATCCATTTACTATTATTGTCTATTTTTTTAAATTTCATTAAAATAAAATTATCTTACTTAATTAGTAAACATTTTAACTCAAATCATATTTCAAAATACAAAATATGCTGGCGGCATTTAAAATTAATTTTTATAAAATAAATAACATACATTCACGGCGTAACACAGCCCCAATCTAATGCAAACAATATATTGAAGGGAGGAAACGACGAAAAAAGAAGAGAGAGAAGGCAGTGTTGGTCTCTATTTGGAGCTTTATGTGTGTGGGGCGTGATTGTGAAAAATGGCAATTTGTGACTAGCTACAGAAGCACCTGCATGAGAAACAAGTTGACAAACAAGAAAAGTTAAGGGCAAATAATTGGGCGGATTA
>Ga0325414_1002340_pt1 | contig 19099 bp, 8 predicted proteins | sample PopdelMetagenome_8_FD_206183 | JGI IMG/M metagenome (GOLD analysis project Ga0325414, IMG submission 206183) | Populus deltoides microbial communities from Bellville, Georgia, United States - Leaf-PdKOR-R3 | ecosystem: Host-associated > Plants > Phyllosphere > Phylloplane/Leaf | place: USA... | reverse complement strand
GGGCTCCACATGAAAGTTGTAGGCCTATGTCTTATCTTTCCATCCATATAAAATGGACCTAAATCCAAGATCTGCAGCTCCAGATATCACCCGATTACCGAACAGTGTTCAAGTTTGGACTGCACCAGCATCTCTTTTCTAAGTTTGGCCATCTCTTTGTCCTTTCAATTTAAGTACTTCAACTCATCAATCAATTCTTTCATTTATGTGATAGGCCTGCATTTAAGATGAACATTTACCATAAATTAAAGGTATCTTATATTATTAGATACGTTATTATAAAACATGCTTTAGTTAAGGAGTTATTGATACTTCAAGTGCAAAATGATGATATAAAACCTTGATAAAAATGCACTTTTAAGTACTAATCAATCAACTTCACATTTCATAGGATTTGGACGCTGAAAATCAATCTCTCTCCAAAGACTTTGAAGAGTGTTGTAATATGTCTCGATTGATCCTTCCCCCTGTTTGAGTCTTGTCACCCTTCTCTTGAGATCATAGACTTGTGAGGTGTCGGAGCCATCAAAATACGTTGTAGTAATAGTATCCCATACTGCCTTAGCCGTTGGAAATCTGATGTAATTTCCAATTAGTTTTGGTTCCATGGAGTTGATTAGCCATCCTTTTACCACTGCATTTTCAGTTCTCCACTTTCTGAAAGCAGGATCTATCTCTGTAGGTTGTGGAAGATCTCCATTTATGTATCCCAACTTGTCTTTACCAGAGATATACATCTCGACAACTTGGGACCAGAGTCCATAGTTTGTATCTTTAACTTGATACCGATTGGTGCAGCAATAGATTCATGAGTTGCTGCAGTTGTTGTCTGACTCAACATTTGTGATATTCTGGATGTTAAGTCAGCAAGGGTTGAAGGATCTACTTGAGAGTTTTCTGTTGAGGAGGTCAGATCTCTCACTTTCTCAATCTTCCAGAATTCTGTCTTCTTTCCCTTTCTTTCTGTTGGCTCACAGAAAGAATCAGACATATCCTAGAGTTGATGATCTAATACCATGTTACAATGATATATTCTTCTTATTTTACTGTTCTGAATATGAGAATGTTCTTATAACATATACACGGCTGCTAAGTATGGAAAGTAATAACTATTTACATAGAATTTGGCTAGGATCATGGTGATACATATTTTGTGGAGCTAATGGATTCTATCCTCGTGATTTCAGCAATTAATCTCAATGACAGTTCATGCCAACATACAATCTTTCATTTATCCACCTTTTAGCAAATTAATGTATCATTGTTTATATTAAAAATAAGTGTTTATGTTTAAACTAGATGAACCATCACTGTATATCTTTAAAAAGGGGAAAAACAATAATTGATCAAATTTGAAGAATCCTGTTCTACCATGAAAATTAGAAAGTAGGAGATTAGGAGTCATTGACCAAAGAAAAGAGATCTATCATAGAAAATTTGAATTCACGCAAATGACTAGAAAGTTCCCACAAAAAAGATCTATCGTAGAAAATTTGAATTCACGCAAATGACTAGAAAGTTCCCACTTGGAGCATGAGTCGTTGACAAGTTAAACTAATTAAGTGATTTAGTTTAGTTATAATTTACGTGATTATCAGGAAATAAAAAGTTTATTTTGTATTAAGATTTTATATACCTTACCTGACAAAAGTTACATATATAATATTAGAATTACATGTTTAGATAAGATCAAATATTGATCTTCTCTTGTGTGGTGCTGCTTGGAATAAATATGTATGCCTTAAAGTTTGGAATTTTGAAAAACCCATATTCTGTTTGATTTTGCAAAGTTGCTGTTGCTCAGGATTTAGTTCCTAGTAATAGTTTCTCCTTATTAGAAGAGAGAAAAAAAGTTAATTGATTAGAAGAATAATGGTTGATTAGTGAATGATTAATGTAGGCAACAAATAAAGACTAGTTTATTGGTTGTGAAGTACCTAATATTCTTTTATCACCATATGTTTGTGTGGAACAACCAATATTAGACATTCCAAACAACATTATAAGATGGTCACAACCAACTGTAATGAGTACCATCCAACCAACCATAATTGCTTTTGAGAGGGAATCTTTTTATCAATCATTAAATCTCCACAATAAAACCAAACTAGATATGATAATGGTTGACTGAATCTTAATGTCCTCAAACACAGTCTTATGCGTATCTATTCTATGACCCAAACAACATTATTAGGTGGTCACAACCAACTGTAATGAGTATCATCCAACTAACCATAATTGCTCTTGAGAGGGAATCCTTTTATCAATCATTAAATCTCTTCAATAAAACCAAACTAGATATGATAATGGTTGACTTAATCTTGATGTCCTTATACAATCTCTCATATGTTTTGGCATTTCTAGCAACGATATCACAACTGATCATAGTTAGGTATATTGGTACATATGTGCCTCAAACACAGTCTTATGCGTATCTATTCTACGACCCAAACAATATTATTAGATGGTCACAACCAACTGTAATGAATACTATCCAACCAACCATAATTGCTCTTGAGAGGGAATCCTTTTATCGATAATTAAATCTCTTCAATAAAATCAAACTAGATATTATAATGGTTGACTTAGCTAGGATGGTCAAAGATCTAAGAGATTCTATAGAGATTTATGCTTTTCATTTTAGGACTTTATAAACCAAATGCACTGTAACTATAACAAAGTGAGAGTATATTAAACTTATTCTAGAAAGGATTCAGTGGGACATCAAAAAGAGGTTTATGTGAACTAAATACCTAGCCATATACACCATTTTAGATGATAATTTGTTGCAAAAAGATGCTAGCAAAATAAGAATAAAACAAGACGTTAAAAAGAGCTTACCTAATTGGCTATTTGAATAACATCTCAAACACTTATATAGTAATTGGCTCAGATTTTATAAAGGAGTTTAAAGAACTTTAGCAATAGATCGTATCAATCACAAAGCTTAAAGAAGGAAGGTCATTTGAATTTTTTGCATTAAAAAGCATAAAAGGCTAACAAACCTAGTAGTAAAAGCTTTCAAAGTGGTTGATGATAATAAGCATAGTTATAAAATCTAGATTGACTTAACGAGTCAACTAGTGACCCAGACTAGTTCATGTTGAAAAACAAATAGAGAAAGAAATTGATTAGCCTAACCTAGTCAAAAACCCAAAATGACCTGTGACGTAATATACCTGAGTAAGACTTAGTAAAAAACCATTGATTTTTTTTTGTTAAAATAATATCATTTTGATTTTTTAAAAAAATATTAAGGTTAACCTAGGTTAACTTTCTCGATTCATGACAAGGGTCTTGCCCAAGTCAACCCTCGGGTCGAGTTTTAGAAATATAATAATAATAAAAATACTCTTTTGACATCAAAAGAGTTGAAAAAAATATATTTGATTAGCTAATGTATGAGGGGCAAATCAAGCTCTTTGTCAACGAGAAAGAGACATTTAAAAACTGATGTTATAAGAGATACAAAGACAAATTATATAATTGATTTGATAGTGGGTAAAGTTAAGTAGGATGAGAGATCATGATGAGGGTGTTCACGAATCCATGGCCAACTTTATAAACCTATTTTTAAGGAAAGCGCAAAAAAAATAGTCTCTTGATTAAGATATGTATCATGAAAATTTAGGGTTTAAGATAAAAACTCTTCGAGGTTATGGAAACCTTATAGGTAGAAGAGTTTATTAACTGGTTGAAAGAAATATATAAGATTTTTTTAATACAAAAAAGTCTTAGAATAAATAAAGATAAAGTTAATTGTTATCAAATTAAAGGGGAAAGCTTCTGCTTGAAGGGAGAAATTGAATATGCCTTAGGCATGATGAGACAAACAAAATATTAATGATTAAAAGAAGATGAAATATCATTTTTTCTTTTCAGGTACACATGTTTTGTACTAATAACTCTATATATTGAGACAAGGTGGAAGGATTATTGATGACTACAATCTTTGTTGCGATTAGATCAGAAGGAAGAATTATTACAAGTGGTTTGACTTATGGAAACATGACACTAACAACTATGTTGTCTTCAAAAACTAGATTCAACAGGCATTAGAAGCTGGTTGTGTTCACTTTCTAGACTAAAAGATAAAAGTGGATATTGATCTATTCCTTAAAGTAACAATATTAATAGCTACACCCAAGATAAAATGATTAATTAGAAAAGTAAAATTGTAAAAGGTAAAATCTAATCAACCACAATAAAGACTAGAATTCCACGAATACCAATATTAGAAAAAAATATATTGATCATGAAAAAAGATGCTAATAAAAATACAGAACGTACCTATTTGTGAGGTATATAGGTTCCATACCTTCTTTACCAACTTTTAAAAAAGTGAAGACTTAAAGGGAAAAGCTAAGAAAATTATGACTTAAGGATAAGCCAAGACATTTAGGCCTAAAAGACCTACTGATAATGAGTGGCATAAACATCAACCATAAAAATCATCCAAACCTAGTGACAAAGAGGATGGTGATCTTGTTAACAACCACCAGAATCTTCTAGATGTAGAAAAGACATGAAAACATGGACAATTATCACAAAGTTCAGTTTAGTAGAATGCAACACCTAAACACATTAATAAGGAAAGATAATGCAAAACCTTACACCTTAGTAAAGAAATAAAATTTGGATGCTGAATAGACTAGTAAAGTGGTTAATAACAAGCAACCTCAAGTTCCATCAAGTTGATAACAAGAGGCATCCAAGATTGATAATTGCTAGATATTTTTGCTCCTAATCTTTTATAAACTAACAATAATAATCGATGCTTGATTTTTGTAAAAGACAAAATCACACATTAGCCAAAGACCTTGGTAGAAAGAATGGAGAATATTCCTACCTCAATACCATCTTCATTTCAAGAGTTTGCATTAGACCATGATATATTAAAGAGATAAATTACTGAAAAGATCTATAAAAAGATAGGTAATACTATTGTCAAGATAGTTAAAAAGTATGTGAAAAACCATCATCCAGTAGATGAGGAAATGACGATTAAACATAATGCCAAAGTAAGAATAGATGTAAAACAATAACAACAAGACAAAGTTATCTAACATGTTAGATCAATAACAAGAAGGTCAATCAATGGAAGCAAATAGTGTAGTATTAGTCTAAGTCTTTGTTAGTCATATAATAAGAAAGAAGGTGGCATCATCCAGTTAGCAAAAGTAAAACAAAATATTATTCCAATAATCACCATAACATAGGACGAACCACTATTTATGGTGAATAAAGAAACAATAGAAAAGACTAAAGACGACAACAATATACAAACTTCAAACTATCTACTCTTGTAAGATATGAAATGAATTCAACAAATGCTTTAATCTAAATAGAAGAAAATCTATATATAAAAAAAGAGAATGATATGATTATTAATGTTGATGGCTTTCTAGATGATCATTTGTTAGGATAAGACACTAATACTCCTTTTGATGATAGTACACAATAAAAAGAGGGAAAATTAGTAAATTTTTAATCTTAATGACTAATTAGAAGAATGAAATGCAGTTAAAGAATATAGATTAGAAATTCTCTCTGAAATAGAGATGAGCGAACATGATAAAACCATATCCATGAATATGGTATTCGCTCTTCCCTCTTTTTAAAGTAAACCTAGCCAATTGCTATATATGGACATTGACTATAAAGACAATGTAAATATTGTTAAAATTGACCAGTCAAAACTTGTGGTTAATCAATAATCATATCTTAAATTTCTTAAGCCAAAATTGGATATGAGTTGTCATTTAAAACTTTTATACATCATAAGTTTTTTTGAAAGGTGTACTAATATAGATGATCTTATTCGATAATGGGGCAACACTCAATATTATACCACTAACCTTGATAAGTAAGATTGGTTATAATAGGATTGATATAATCCTATATAAAATGATGATGTTAGATTTTATAGCAAGCATAAGAGAGATTGTAAGCTGCAAATGGATATAATTATTGTTTCTAATACTAATGGCTTTATTAGAATAAATAATACAAATATAGTTTATCCAATCTTGCCCAAGCAAGACCTTGTAAGTCTTTGCTTCTACTATAAAGAAAGTTGACGGTATGCATAGATTTTAGAAATATAAATCTTACAATTTAAAAAGATGAATCTCCAATGCTAATGGCTGATATGTTGATTAATGTAACATTTAACAATGAAATACTTAACTTTATGAATGACCACTCTAGCTATAATTAAATCTTCATTATAGATGAAGATGTATAAAAAAATATTTTCAGATGTCTTGGTTCATTAAGGATGTTTGAATGAATGGTAATATCATTTAGTTTAAAAAAAATTGGTATTAAAATGAGCTTGATTTTTCATCATATGATTAATCACAATTCAGAGACCTACATTGATAATATAATAGTAAAATCAAAGTCCAAATCTACTTCCTTATATAATGTTTTAGCGAATAAGGATGCATAACCTAAAAATAAACCCATTATAATGTCAATTTGGAGTGCAAACAAGAAAATTTCTAGGATTCTTAATGTATCTATAAGGCATAAAAGTAGATAAAACAAAACATGAACAATTATGAAAGCATAACCTCCTCAAAATAAGAGGTAATTGTAAAGCATTATTGATAAGATCAATTTTTTAAAGAGGTTCATTGTAAACATTGCAACAAAGATCGATTTTTACTTAATTGTTGAATGGAAAGAGTTCTAACAAGTTTCAACGGTTTAAGAAGCAACAAACTATTTTCGTAAGTCATTAAAGCTTATCTAGTTAAACCTCTAGTATTGACTTCATGAAGGCCTGAAAGATATGCTGACATAAAAAAATAACTCTGGACACAAATAAGTAATGTATTATCATAGTTGTGTCCTTATAAAAGTTAAAGAACATCATATATTGATAAAGAAACTATTTTTGTCTATATATTTCATTTGTTTTAAGATATAATGATACATATTATTAGTTGATGCATGTGCTATATGTAAAACAAATTTAATAAACTATCAAAATCTTTTTTAAGAGGTCATATTGACCAAATAGACTTTAGCATTGTCTAAATTTAACTTACATTGTATACTATAAAAAGTAGTTAAAAGCCAAGATTTTATTGATTTCTTAGCTAGACCACTATGCATCATCATCAACCATAAGATTGAACATGACATGAATCTGTTCCATGATAGTTATGGTTTGATGGATTGAAAACTAAGAATAAGATTGGTACAATGGTAGTACTAATATTAGGTTTTAAAGAGACCTTACCTTCTTGGCTTGATTCTCCTTGCATAAATAATCAAACTCAATATGAGATCTTAATAACAGATCTAGAAATAGTCCTCGAGTTAAAAGCTTAGTTAATTACAATAAAAGGAGTTTCATTTGCTTGTTATCAACCATTTAGTTGATGAATATAAGTGTGAACATCTCACTCTAACTCTATACCATGAAATGGCTATAAAAATTATTAAAAAAAATTTTGATATATTTTTTTCTTAAGTAAGAGGAAGCAACATAAAAAGTAATGACTTGACTTAACATTGATCAGGATATAAAGTGGTATTTGATCATTGTGGCATCATCCATATATTAATTATTGATCGATTAGTTATTACTGATATCTAGTAGGAAGGTAATAATGACAAGAGCATCATAGATTTCATGATAAAAAATACACAAGATAGTAGTTATAAAATTGTTGCTGAAATGTTTTGTCAAGTACAAGAAAAGGTCTTAATAAAATAAGTGCTTTTGATATCTAATAGGATTAGAAAAAGAAAATTCAAACTTTTTTTTTCAAAACCTTTCATAAAAAAGCTTCAAGTTATTTCAGAAAGAAAAGGAGCAGTTAAGTTCTCTTATTTGATGTATTATTTTGGAAACATAAAACTAGAGTTTTGTTTAGATGCTTAAAACCAAAAGAAATATTATTTATAATGTCTAAGATTTTTGAAGGACTATGAAGAGCCTATATATCTAGAATGAAGATGAGATGGCTTATCATAAACTATAGATTTCATTGGCTAGGAATAACCAGGGATTGCATTAGTTATGCAAAATAGTGCCAAACATGTCAATACTTTAGTCTAATCTAAGATGTACCAATGAACAAAATCAATACAGTTGTCACACCATAGCCATTTAGACGATGAGAAATGGATATTATTGGCAAAATAAACCCACCATAATTAAGAAGACATAATTATATTCTTATAGCCACAAATTACTTCACCATAAATTACTTCACCAAATAGGTTAAATATATTCCTTATTGATCAATTAACCAAGAAATCATGATTAAATTCATTAAGGAAGAAATCATCCATATATTTGTTCTTTCAAAAACCATTATTATTTACCAAGTATCAATATCCACCAGAGAAGATGTTAAGTAATCCATATAAGAATATTGATTTAAAATATTTCACTCTACTCCTTATTATGCCTAAGATAATGTGCAAATAAAATCGACGAATAAAAAATTAATTCTTAATATTCAGAAATTGATTAGAAACAAACCCAAAGTTTAGCATGATGCTTTATCAGAAGCATTATGGGCATATAAGACTTCATAAAAGACTACTTTAGGGGCTTTACCATTCATCTAACATATGACCATAATGCTATATTACTTTAAGAGCTCACGGTACAATCACTCAAAAGGGTTGCATAGTATAACATGGATAACTTAGAATACTAGCGTGTTATGTTGGAAAAGTTAAAAGATTTGGATAAGGTAAGACTTGTTGTGATAGATCATTTACTGGCACACAAGAAGAAAATCAAGATAACAAACAACAAACATGTTCGATCAAAAAATTTTTAGTGAGTGATTTGTTTTAGAAAGTCCTACTATTAATTAGACATAAATATCAAAATTTAGAAAATAGTCCTTAAATAAAGAGTGTTCATACATTGTTTCTAAAGTTTTAAAAAGAAATGCCTACCATCTAGCAAATCAATGAGGGCTATAACATTTTTTTTAATCAATTAATGGTTAATATTTGAAGATATATTACCTATATATAAAGAAAGTAGTGGAAGATTGTATATCTGACGAAGTCAAATGATCGACCTAGATATTAAAAACATAACACTACTCTAGAGATCTATGGTTTATGCTTTAGGCTTAATAGTTAAGCTATTTTTCAAAAACACAATTTAAATCTTCATTGTAACAAGGATTTAGGTTGGTATATGCAATTCGTGAAAAATTCATAATGAATAATGTTGCTTGTATTATCAAAGAACAATTTTGTAAACAATAGAATTTCATAAGAGGATAAAAACTTCATTCAAATTTGGAATTTAGTATGTACAGGTATACGAGATTGTTCATTATAAAAGAAAGAGCCTAATACATATTACATTTTAACCTAGACCTAGACAATTTAAAAGAGGAAGCTACTTTCTAAAGATCCATCATAACTTTGTTTTTCCATGATCGTTGTTATCTTAGGCTACCTAGGGTAGTTTTCTTTATTGAATTAAGAAATAAGATCATTTCTACGTCAATTTTATCATTTGTCTCTATTTAGTTTGAAAGAACTATAGAATAAGAAAAATGTTATTTCTACGAGAGCTAGCCTCTCTATCAATTCAACAACTTTAGCTTTGTATTACTCTATATTAATTAATAGTCTTTTCACTATCAAATGACCTTTCTAAATAATAATGCATTATCCTCCCAAATATTTTTCTACAAAAGCTTTGAGTTTTGAGTTGCCTTGTTATATATTTTCACCTTTAATATAGTTATTCTTGTTGTTCTGAGAGGGCCAATGTGATCTTAAAGTTGTGAAAGGGTAACCATGTAACCCGACTAACACAATTTATAAAGCCTTCAAACAATATATTTCTTATGAGTTATTGAATACAATCCATGATGACTTCGTCACTAAGGATGCTCATTCCTTGCATCAACAACTTTAAAATTTCTTTAGAGGCCCTAACATAGTATTCTTTGATGATTATCTTCAAGATTTGCTTTAGGCTAGATATCTCCTATATAGTTACAAGAGATAAGGATTAATCTAGTCTTTAAAAGTACCCTGAAACAAAAAAAATCCCCTCAGAACCACTTTTAAAAAGTTATTAAGAATAAACAAACAATACAAAGTTACACTTTAGCTTAAAGATAGAATAATCATCATTGGAGTAACTAAGGGCTTGATTTCTTTAATAGAAAGAAATGTAGGGTTCTTTGACCTTTAGCCTTTTATATCAAGGTTCGCATCCTATAAATACCTTAGGAGCAGTACCCGAATTGTACTACCTATGTTAAACCAAAAGTTATAAAAGATTTAATAGATGGTACAAACCATTCCTTTGGGGCGCTCTTTATTTTCTTACTTTCCATGTCCATTTCATGCCATGGTAATAAAAACACAGGTCCAAACTTATCCTCATATAATGGAGTTTTTAACCATCAAAAGCAGTTGGTTGTTATAGTATCCTCAAATCCTTCACCCTTTCTTTTTGCTCTCCTCTAAAAAGGAATAAATTTCTAGCAATATAACATCTACCTTTGCAAGGGTGTTGTCTATGGGTCTAAAAACACCTTTTAACATAAAGAGCACGTATTCTTATAGGTTTCATCCTTAAAGGCATATATGATGTAACCTTAAAAACGGGTGGGCCTGCTTTCTTTGATAGAAATGAAAGGGTATTCCCTAGTTAGTAGTAAAAAATGGTTGTGTTTCACCAAGGTTTTGGTTGAGTGTTCTCAGGATGATCAAGAACAAAACTAGGAGCTTTAACAGTTGGGACCTTATTCTCTAAAGCAATAATAGTGATTGATAGTGTAGCACTCTTAAGAGATGCCAAAGTAGGAGTAACAATTGATGATTGGGAACACTTAGCAAGGAAGGATGAGTAAAAGTCTTTGGTATTATCTTTATAATGGGAATCAGAGGTAGAGAAGCAATTTAAGGAGATAGTACCTAAAGAAAAAGAGGAAAGTAAGGTAAGATAAAAGTGAAAAAAAATCAAAATACATCATATTCTAGTTGAAAAACATACCTAGGTTTAGTCCTTGAATCAAAAGCCTCATCATCTTTCTCTTCTTCCATTATAGAAGGGTTTTAAGGTTTAATAAGATTGGTTATCACTGCTGAAACACTAATAGTTTGAGGAGATGAACAAAAAAAAACTATTTTAAAATAGCAAATAGAGTTAAAGGAAATACAATGAAAAAACCTAAAATATTCTTACTATAAGTTTATTTAGTAGGCTTTTTGTTTATCCGTCCTAGAAGACTTTCATATGTTTTACTTTTGTTTATTTTATCAAAATAATTCAAATAAAAAAAGATTTTATCTACCATCTCTTATAAGAAAGTGATGTAAATGAGTTTCATAGTCTTCATGAAAAATTGAATATGTCAACTAACACTTTTCTTTTTATACAATTAAACAAAATTAGAAAAAAATGTTGAAGAATTATCTCAACCGAATAGTTTATATTTTTAGGTAAGACCCCAAGATATGATTTATATAATTCTCTATAACGCCATTTTAAATGAAAGCTCTTTGGGTTTGAAACTTGTATAGACTCGCATTACTTTGTGTTTATTTTTTATCAAATAGAATGAGAGTTGTGAAATTTGAACTCGTGATCGCTTAACTAATAAGACTTTAATATATTATTAAAGAATCATCTTAACCCAACAATTTAAGATTTTAAATGAGACTCCAAAATATAATTTATTTATTTTTTTATCAAATAGAATGAGAGTTGTGAAATTTAAACTCGTGATCACTTAACTAACATGGCTTTGATACATTATCAAACAATCATCTTAACTCAATAATTTAAGATTTTAAGTGAGACTCCAAAATATAATTTATTTAATTCTATAACAAAAATATGCTACACCAAAATAATATTAATAATAAATTAAATTATGCATAAAAGAAGTCATTTGCAAACTTTACTTTATAGCAATAGAAAGAGATTGAAGAAAATTCCTAAAGTAGTTATTTGAAGTTTGAAACGGAAGAGAACGGAGAAAAATACTAAAAAATGAGGAATTTGTTGAGTATTTTGTTCAAAGTGTTGTATATTTACAGATCCACATTTACTTAAAAGAACGAATTAGTACATATAACACTCCATCAAGGGTATATATTATAATAGGGCGTTGCTAAAATTGTGCATTAAGTTAAAATGTAATAAAAAATAATAAAAAATAAGTTAACAAAGAATGGTGATATAATATATATATTTTATATATATATATATATAAAAAGTGGTTGAATTGATTTGTCAATAATACCTGAGTGGTTTAATGTTTTACATATTAATTTATTTTTAAGAAAATAAGATGTAAAAAAAACATATCTTGCAACAACGAAAATATTTTTCTTTTCTACATGTTAGGAAGATTGTTACAGTTTTAATCAACCAAATGGTGCATCACTCATTATGGATGATTAATTTTTTTGCCACTAATCGGATGCCAGAAGTCTGCTGATAGTCGTATGGATCCAAGGACAAGTATGCATCGACAAAGGTCCCTGGTGTGAACCAGGTATCCAGCTCTGTAGCATCAAACTTACTGAATATGAGCTTTTGTGTGGATCCAGATGGTTCTTTCTGATACATATCCGTTGCATATTGAGCAACATCCCCATTTACTGCAGTAGGTATGCTGAGAAAAGAAAAGGAAACAAAATTAGGCACTTCCAGAACCATTGCTTGGATCAATAAGACGGCATAGAAAATGAAATCTGTGAGTAGAATAATATAATGATAACTATCCTCCCCATCAGAAGGCTCCATCATGCAATAATCGAGTTCTTTCTCACTTCATTTTTAACAGTAAGCCGAAAAGCATGAGCCTTTGAAATTGAACAAAGTAAGCTAAGTAGAGCTTAAAATGTCAGGGAAAAGAAATGTAAGATAATGAATTAACAAGCATATAAAAATGAACAACCAGGACCCTCAACCATTCTGGTTTTATTCTTTTTTGCGATTCTTAAAGATTCGTATGGGAAATGCACAAGAAACTCGGTGATGGCTAGATGGAAAAAAGGTAGATCCAAGTTAGGGGTGTGCAAGGAAACCTATGAACAGATAAATCAAACCAAAGTCAACAAGAATGCTCTAAAAAAATAGGTTAACCAAACCAGTTGGTTGCATTTTGGTCTGGATTTTTTCCAAATATTTTCAACATTTCATATAAGTTCTGGGTTTTGTTCCAAGAATCACATTTACCTAGGTCAAACTAATTTCCCCTTATGGAATGATATCTTGCCAATTTTTTACATACCTTTGTATATTATAATGAATAAATATGGGGACTAAACTAAGATGATATGAATACATCCTAAATTAGAAAAGTATGAAGGCAAAAATGGAAAATCAACCAATGCATCAGTTAATTAAACTGGTTGAACAAAAAGACTAGTTAAGACAGTTCCATCTATTTGATTTTGGTTAATAAAATTCTTGAACTAAATCTTCCAGCTTGTTCAGAAAAGGAAAAAAACAAAGGCCGTGATTTGAATGACTGAACCAAAAAGTAACAATTTCGTTGGACAACAGTTTATATCATAGTGTACTCCTAAGCTTGGACATTGCAAATGCTACAAAGAGAAGGGATAAGAGGACTGAAACTTACTTCAATCTCACGGTAGGGTTGTTGACAAAGCCCCATTTTCTGGTAACACTCCTCCAATCAGAACTACAATCCGAATCTGCACAAACTTTCTGCACAATGCTCTCACATGTATCAAGAACATCACATAGACTTGGAGATGCATCAACCACAAAACTCAACCGTGGCCGGCCTGCATGATCAGAAAACTTCGTACTTAGTCCAAACCGTATCCTCAAACGAGGACAGCGAAGCTGCAAAATGGCCCCCTCATAAAATAATTTGATTCTATGACTCCCTCGAAAGAACGGGACATGAAATGCTCTAATAGAAGAAAGAGAAACTTCATCAAGCTCTAAGAAACCCAAAACGTCACTCCAACTTTCAGGGACAGTCACCGTAGAAGGCATCTCAGAAGGCTGTGGTATTGGGTTTTCCTCCATGGCGACATCAGGTTGAAAGGAGGCAGCATTCATTTCATTGCCATGTGCGACCATGTCAAATGTATCAGGATGAGCTGTATTAGATGCAACAGAATATTGGGCCTCAGCAGTACTGCTTGTAAGAAGAGAAAAGACTGGATGCTTTTCCTCAGTTCTATCATTTTCAGGAGACAGGGCAGGGGTGCTTTTAACGTGTGAACTCGAAGACGGGGAATTCTTGTTTAGGACTGGGGATTTTCCATTTCTACAACTTCTTGTGATAGCATTAGGGGAAACCCAATGGTTTTCTGGAAATGCGTCTGGGAGGCTTGATTCCTGAAAATGGGGCAGCTTTTTGGTTAATTTTGCCTAGAAAACAAATAAAACATGCTAGTTTAACGGCCACACAACTTAATGGTCATTCAAAAAGACTAGGACGGAGGTTGATTTCTGGCCAGCTTAAGCAACAAGGGAGCGATTATGTAGTTTACTAAGAGAAGAAATAGGCCAAACATATCATGTAATAGAAAAAAATATTGCAATGGTAAATCAGCCGCTTCTGGGATGACAAAGAGAAGAAGAGGGAAAGGGTGGTTAGAAGAGTGAAGTCGAGTGGACTTACCAGGAATAGGACAGTAGCACAATGCTTAAGAACCTCAACATTCATTCTTACATCATCTAAACTCCTGATCAAAGTATCAAAGACATCATTTCATTCCAAAAACTCCATTAAACAAGGTAAATCCCCTAAAATACATAACTTATTTTACCTGTGTGTTTGGTTGCCAAGCCCAAAATAATTTGCAAGGCTTGCCATCTGGTATCAATCATAAAAAAAGTCAGCACAAAACAAACAAACATCATCAACAACAACAACAACCACAACAACAACCTAACCTTCATGTTGCCAGCCCTCCTTCCAAACTTCTGAGTCAATAATGCTAACGAGTCAATAGTCCCCTTTGGCTCTGGTGCTTCCCTTCCAATCTCCGCAAACGCCTCTCTTATTCGCGCACAATCAAATCTGACTATATTATGCCCCGCCCATATCCTCCCATGGAGGATGTCGTAGACCGTGTCAGCAATGTCAGCGAAGGACGGTGCTGAAACCACAGCTTCTGGTATGATGCCATTACACCGTACGGACAAGGAAGATATGAGCTTCGGGTTGGAGGGTCGGACCAAGGTCGAGTAGCTCCTGATCTCTTCTAGCTTCTGGGGGCAGACAAGGATGGCCCCGAATTCAAGTATAGCATACCCCTGGCCGGGTCGGGTCGGGACCGTGGTTTCAACATCGAAGAAAGCTATCTCTGTTTTGTTTTCCATCTCCTCGCTCCCTCTATTCGGATCACCCTTTCAAAAAGCAAAGAGAGGGTTTGGGTTCTCTCTCTATCGCTCTGCGTGTGGATAGACATAGGGAAGGGAAAAGGGTCTTTGCTTCTTAGGCTCGGTTTGCTTCGCCCATGTTCCATTCAAAGAAATATTCGTTCCACTTTCATTGCTTTTCCTATTTCCTTGTCTTTCGCTGCAAGCTTTTGCTTCAATGGAACTTTTTACTTTTACTCTTTATAATAATAACTCTCTCTTTTTTTTTTCTTATTATTATATATAATCAATTGTTTAATGACTTATCTATATTATTATATTCTCATCTATGTGTTATTCATATTCATTATACTTATGTTTGTTTGTATTCTTTATATTTTATTTAAATAGGAATATTATTTAATTTATCACTTCATTTCATGATTTTATTAATAAAAAAATATTTCATTTAAAAGTAAAAATACTTAACAAAACTCAATTCATTTGATATGGGTTGATCTAGTTTAAATTTTTTTTTTTTATTTTTTGAATAAATATTCCATACACATTTTATTATATTATTTGATAAATATCTGCACAAATGACAATAAAAATCCAATTTATATTTTAAATTTGTAATAGATTACAAAATATTATTTGATAAAACTGTTTTAATATCTTTTGAATAAATGTGTATAGAATATTTATTCAAAAGATAAAATAAAATATTTCTTAATTTTACAATGCAATTATTAATAATGTCTTGCAATGAACAAATAAAAATTTATTTCAGAGTATTTTTTTGAAAAAAAAACTTTAAAAAATAGGAAAATAAAATTCTTAATTAGTATAAAGGTACATTTATCTATATTAGTTCTTGCATATGGATACTGCTTTTTTATTTATTTATCTTTTATTATCCTTTAATCCATCACAATTCTTCTTCTTATTTTTTAAAAAAATGATATTTTTAAGTTCTTTTTATATTATACAATAATTTAAATGGTGTGGGGGAATCACTCTTCCCCCACACTAAAATCACTGTGAATTAATTATTATTTTTTTTACTTTTTCATTTATTATTTTTTTCATTTTTAGTCACTTTTTGTTTTTTGTTTTACTTTATTTTTTTTGCACTTTTTATTTTTTTTTATTTTTTTTTATTTTTTTTCCAAAATTATCTTTGTCAATTTTAGTTTTTTAATATTGAGTTGATTAAAAAATTTTATTTACAATTTTTTTCCTTTAAAATACTGTGAATTGCTACGGTGTTTTTCCACATGGTTTTTCAATTTTATTTTTTAATATTGAGCTGGTTAAAAATTACAGTTACAATATGTGAGGGAAGCATTGTAGCTTTTCTCGCAAATTACTGTGAATTTCTACAATGTTTTTTTTTCACAATTTTTTTTATTTTTTTTCTAAAATTATCTTTGTCAATTTTATTTTTTTGATATTAAACTGGTTATGAATTACAATTAAGTAATAAGTTAAAGAATGTGAGGAATTCACTGTTCACCAATACCCAATGCAGTGTGGATTACTAGTGTGGATTACAATAGTAATCCACAGTGCATTCCTCTTTTTTATTTTGTTTTTTTGTTTTTTTTCATCTTTTTTTTCTCCAAATTTCCCCTTTTTTCTATTTTTTTCCAAAATTATTTTTCTTTTTTTCCAACTTTTCTTTTTTTTTGTTTATTTTTTTTTCAAAATTATCTTTGTCGATTTTACTTTTTTAATATTGAGCTGGTTAAAAATTTTTCTTTGTAATTTTTTTCCTTTAAAATACTGTAAATTTCTACGGCGTTTTCCCACATGGTTTTTATTTTTTATTTTTTGATTTTTCAAAATTATATTTGTTGATTTTATTTTTGTAATATTGAGCTGATTGAAAATTTAGTTTTGTAATTTTTTTAAAAAAACATTGTTGATTGCTTATAGTGTTTCTCCGCATGATTTTTGTTGTTTTGTTTTTTGATGATTTTCTCCGAAATTAACTTTTTTGATTTTATTTTTTAATATTGAGCTGGTGAAAAATTACAGTTACAATATATGAGAAAAATATTGTAACTTTCCTTGCAAATTACTGTGAATTGTCATAGTTTTTTTTCCACATAGTTTTTTTCCAGTTTCTTTTGTGTGTTCTTTTTTTGTAATATTTTTTTCCAAATTATTTTTGTTAATTTTTTTTTTAATATTGAACTAGTTATAATTTAACTTTGTAATAAAGCTTAATCATGTGAAGAAAACATTGTAACTTTCCTTACAAAACACTATGGATTGCTAGAGTGTCTCTCAACATGATTTTTTTTATCCCCTTGTCTCTCGCTGCAAGCTTTCGATTCAATGGAACTTTTTACTTTTACTCTTGATAATAATAACTCTCTTTTTTATTTTTATTATTATTATATATAATCAATTGTTTAATGATTTATCTATATTATTATATTCTCATCTATGTGTTTTTCATATTCATTATACTTATGTTTGTATTCTTTATATTTTATTTAAATAGGAATATTATTTAATTTATCACTTCATTTCGTGATTTTATTATTAAAGAAATATTTCATTTAAAAGTAAAAATACTTAAATAATACAAAACTCAACTCCTATAAAAGATCTTAAAGTGGGTTGATTTAGTTTAAGAAATGTTTTTTTTTTAATTTTATATATTATCAAATAAATATTCCATGCACATCTTAAATTGAAGTTGTGAGATCACTTGGTTGTGCTCATGTTATTTAATAAATATCTGCACAAGTAACAATAAAGATCCAATTTATATTTTTAATTTTTAATAAATTACAAAATATTATTTGATAAAACTACGTATGTTTATATATATATATATGTTTATATATATATATATATATATTAAAACAATTACAATATAATCATTAATAATGTCTTGCAATGAATAAATCAAAATTTATTTTAGAGTATTTTTTTGACCAAAAGAAACTTTAAAAAATAGGAAAATAAAATTTTTAATTAGTATAAAGGTACATCTATCTATATTAGTGCTTGCATATGGATACAACTTTTTTTTTTATCTTTTATTATCCTTTAATCATCACGATTCTTCTTCTTTTCTCAAATAAAGAACGATATTTTTAAGTTCTTTTTTATATTTTAAAAAACTATTATAAGTCATGCATATATAGATTTATTTTCAAAAAGTTTTATTACTCGGTCATTGTATTTCTTTTTGAACAACGCATATGATAGCCAAACACCAGCTACCACATCAATGTTGGAAATGTTTCGATTGTCCCTCATGTTATGGACAACGTGTTTGGCCAATGGATTTCTAATTTGTTACCGGCGACTTTTTTTTCTACTTTTCCTCGATTTCCGTGCATAACTCTCTAAATTTTCAAAATAGCTCTTTGATTTATTTTTCTTTTAGACTTGGTCCCTCTGCTTTTGATTACTGTTTATTTTATTTGAAATAATTTATAAAATTGAAATTTGTTTTTAATTTCATCCACCTTTGATTTTTTTAATTTGTTAGATTTAGTTGATCCTTATTCTTTTGATTACTATTTTTTTATTTTAAATTCTTTTTTAAGTAAAATTTTTAATTGTTAGGTTCGTCCATTCTATAGGGTAATCTTGACCTTATTATCTAGGTCACAGGTTTGAAAGGTTAGTTAAGGTTGACTTAAGATTTTTTTTTAGATCTTTTTTTTTTGTAAATGAATTTTTTATTTTATTTTATCTTTTAATATTTTAATTAGGCTTTGTTATTTTTTTTTCTTTCTTTTCTATAGGGTTATCACC
>Ga0325414_1002336_pt1 | contig 19104 bp, 9 predicted proteins | sample PopdelMetagenome_8_FD_206183 | JGI IMG/M metagenome (GOLD analysis project Ga0325414, IMG submission 206183) | Populus deltoides microbial communities from Bellville, Georgia, United States - Leaf-PdKOR-R3 | ecosystem: Host-associated > Plants > Phyllosphere > Phylloplane/Leaf | place: USA... | reverse complement strand
CGTTGGAGGATTCAGACAAGCAGCAAATTGCATGCATCATCAAGTGATTTCCAGAATTTATCAACCTATGGTGGGCTCTTCTTCTTGTTAAATAAAAGTTAAAAACATTAGGGTTTAGTTTAATTTGTAAAAACTTTACGAGCCAATATGGGCCGAGAGTTGAGTTTGGGCTCTACACCAACAAAAAAAGGCCCAAGCCTTCATAAGCCCAAAACAACCCCAATAATACCTTTCCATAACCTTCCTTGTCTTGAACACAACACAGAAACCTCAAAAAACCCAAAACCTCACCAAGACAGAACAGAAGCAAAATCCCAAAAACACAGAAATGTTGAGGTTTCTTGCAAGATCCTCACTGAAAAACCCTAAATGGAATCCAAAACCCATCATTGCTATTCCTCAATCACCACTTCACAATCACTTCTCTTCAAAATCAGGCAAATCATCAGCTCCAAAAGGAAACAACAACAAAGCCGACAATCAAAAACCCAAAAAGAACCCAAAAAGATCTGGCCTTGATGATTCAAAAAATGCTGTATCTGACACCAAAGAGACTACTGATGAAAGAGTGCTTCGTGCTCGCCTTCTTGCTCAAGATGAGAAGAACCCTTCACTTAATGCTGGTCCTAATGGGAGACCTTTGTTTACTAATATCAGTTCTCTCTCTAGACTCTCACGCAAAGACACTTGTTCTTACTTCAAATTCGGGTATTTGTTTAGCTGTTAATGTCTTTAGTTAAGTAAATATTGTGGCTTTTTATGTGTTTTTGAATTGGGGTTTGATAATGTTACTGAATTGGGTTCCTTTTAATGTAGCTGAATTGGGTTCATTTTAATGTAACTTCTAATCGGTTTTTTGTTTTTGTTTTGTTGAATGTGATAGATATGTAAAAATGGAGTCATTATGTGTGTTTATTAGGCTGAATTAGGATTTTGTTTTTGTGTTTTGGGATTTGAAGAGAGAAGGAGCTGAACCAGATGTTGCCAGAGGGATTGCCAATGGGGATGGTTAAGGAGTTTGAGGAATCAATGAGGAGTGCTTTGCTTGTTAGACAAAGTTTTCTGGATCTTCGTGATAATTTTAGACGTATTGTTGATCCTCCTTTGCTCTCTTCTGATGGTAAAGGTACGGTTTTTTGTTACTATAGTTATAATGTTTTGGGTTTGATAAGCCATTGGTAGAATGATATCATTAGTATTTGCTCAATTTTGCATATGGTTAAAGCTAATTGGAGATAGTTTTGATTTTTTAGTGATGTGGGTAATTCTAGTTCTTAGTGTGTAGTGTGTATGTTATTGAAAATATTTTGAGTAGGGTTCAGTGAGTACTCCTATCCCTTATGATTTGACGTGTACAAGTAGGTGCGTGGTTAGGTAATTATCTGTAAAGTTGCAAAGAGATAGCTGCTTTTGTTGTGTATTGATAAGATAAATGGTGTGAGAGGTCTGTGATTGATGTAAGTTGATGAATTTCTTTTTACAGGTCTGAAAGTTAGAAAGCAAATTGTATTAGATGGTCCTTCTAACTGCGGGAAGAGTATCACGCTTGCGATGCTTGTTCATTGGGCTCGTGAAGAAGGTTGGCTGGTGTTTTATGTTCCCAGAGGACGGGAGTGGACTCATGGTGGATATTTCTATAAAAACCCAATTACTGGTCTTTGGGATACACCTATTCAGGCAGAAAATGCTCTCAAGGTAAGAATTTTTAACATTTATTTTATCAAATGAATGTGATTGAAGAAGTATGCACGGTATGATCTGCTGAACTGCTGTTATCTTTGGTAACAAATTGTTGATATCATGACATTAGTTTTTGCTTGGAAAATGTAAGAAAACAGGCAGGTCCATATCTTCTTTGTTTTGTTTGCAGTTTATGTAATTGAGTTCCAAAAATCAGTGATTGGCAATCCAAGTTTACTCATGAAGCATGTTTAGGTCCAATCCCCCCTCCTAAAACAGAAAGATAATCCATGATTTTGATTCTCTTTTCTACAAATGATTCTTCAGAATGTGCGAATGTTCTTGCTGTTAACTTTTCTGTTGTTTTCTTCTCCATTTGTCTTGCTATGCTCAATGTACTGAAAATCTTGTATTTTTCGTACTGTTTATTTCTTTGCAGGATTTTGTAAAATACAATGAATCTCTCTTGAAGCAATTGCCATGCCATATATTTGATCCTGTTCCGCTTGGAGAGGGTGCTGGAATTGGATTGTTAAAAGGAGTCGATTCAGTTCCAGTGCCTGAAAGCTCGACTTTGTATGACCTGGTTCAAATAGGTATCAAGCAAACACATGCAGCTGTTGGGGTAGTGCTTCGCTTGAGGAAAGAGTTATCACTTGTGAAGGATATTCCTGTCCTCTTTGCTATTGATCAAGTGAGACAGATTCTAGAATCAAACTCCCACATCATTTCATTTAGTTCTTTAAATGAACTAAGTTTAAGAATGCCACCAGAGTCATTCCATAGTTATTGATGTATCTTTTTTTAATTGTTGCCATCACTTTTTCTCCAGTATAATAACTGGTTTACGTTCAGCGAGTATGAGGAACCAGTAACTATGCGCTCATGTCGACCAGTACATGCTAGAGAACTTGCAATGGTCAGTATCAAATGCTCATCTTTGTCAAGTCTTTGATTGGTGTCGTGTTAAGCTCTTCCTGGAAAATTTTCCTGTTTACAATGCTCTTTGATTGGTCAGTATCAAATGCTACTCATCTTTGTCAAGTCCTAAAATTATTCTAATCTCTTTGGGTTGAAACGAGCACATGTATGTTGTGGATGTACCCTTGAAGAGAACTCATATTCTTAGGATGTTGATCATCCTTTTCCATGCGATGAGGATTTGGTCCTTGAGATTTAGTTTTCTTCCACCGTGGACATCTTGCACACACTTTTCTTATTCTTCTGGATAGTTAATTTATTGGAATCAAGGACTGCTGGTTGGAGTTCATTGAACGTCACTCCATAACATTCTACATCTCTTGCAGGTAAATGCTTTTAGGTCTATGATGCACAATAGCATGATGGTGGGTGCCTTTTCTCATTCAACAGCAGTTGGAAAGTTGCGCAAGGATTTGCCAGATGTCCCTTTAGATGCTCGTATTAATTTACCACGATATGGTTTAGATGAAGCAGCTGCTGTTTGCCATTACTACCTTAGGTATGTAGAGGAATGCTTATGATTGCCGGGTTGACTATATCAGTGATGAAGCACGCTTTCATTCAACTGGCTGGATTCTTATAGATAATGCAGAACTTGCCAAATACTTTCTCCTTGATGCAGTTCTGACTTGGTTTTATTTGTTAACTTTGGTAGGCAAAGATTATTGCCTCGAGAAGCATTCTCAGAGGAAAGCTGGAAGAAGATATATTATTTGTCAAATGGAAATGGAACAGAAATGAGAGTGCTACTTCCTTTAATGCAGTGACCCATTGAAGATACTATCCTTGGACAAATTTAAACAGGGTTTGGCACAATTGCCGTTCAATCTTGTGGTCTTTGGTTTCCGAGCCGCATGGCACTTTCTACATCCTAAAAGTGAGATTAGCAAAATACAGTTCCCTGCGTTTTGAATCCTTTATGTGATGACAGCAGTTAGAGTCGCAAAGTGAGAATTTGGCAATTTTTGCCACAATATGGACTTGCTTGGTTCAGACAACTCTTGTAGCTCAAGCATGTACGGATCAGTTACACATTTTGTAGTTCTGATTGATTGTAGAAGATTGATTTCTTGTGATAACTGATAATAGTTTTCATTTTCTAAGCCAAAATTTTATGGTTCTTTCTTCTAGATTTTAGTTTAATGATGGTTGCAAGTTTATATCGCTACTTGATGGTATGGGTATGCAATCTGTTGGAAAGTTGCGTAAGTTTATATCACCGACCTTTTGACCAAGTGGACTAGGTCGCCAGTTGATCTGTTTTTCACCCGGTTTAACGTGAAACTTAGCCCAGGTTGTACGTTGGAATTGAGACTTGAGAGTTGCGCACACATGCAAAGAAATAACAAATGCATTCCCGTGAGTATGGAACGATGTACAAATGTAAATTCTCAGTTCAATTGTTACTGTCCATATAAGAAAATTATAATCAAAGATACTATCAAGCAATGAAATATGGTTAACAAAATTTACTCCGCCGGGCATAAATCTGGCGAAGCTTCTATATGAGACTGGTCTGCATCAAATCAAACGTGATATTAGAATCCCGATATCAACTTCCCAGTTGGAAAAATGAAGGAACTTCCAAAACGAGATTAAGCTGAATTTAGGCCATAATCCATAGCTGGTGAGCTTTATGTCGACCATAACCAGAAGGAAACCATTTTAACAGGATTAAACAATGATTGCATTCATAAATAGTTGGAAAACGAATGGAATGTAATCAGTTCAATGTAGATGAAAATGCAGAATTAAGTTTTCTTGCCAACGTTTGAAGTAGGCAAAGAACAAAGCTAGAAAAGGAAGACAGCAAAAAACAAACTGAATTTTTTGCAACTATCATTTACAGCAATTGTTGATAATGTTCATTGATAATACCTGCGCTACAATGGAATCGCCTCGATAGATCGTGCATGATCTTTGGAAGGGGAAACCTTTCACCTTAAAGTCAGGTTTTGACTCTCAAGAAACCTCTCCGACGAGAAAGACCTCCAGCTCAGTTCTTGCAAGCTTTTTCAGAGTCCTTTTCACTCTGAAGATCAAGTTCTTGTCCCTATTATCACCACCCTTGAAACCTTGCCAATAACCTTTCTGCAACCAAGAAATAAACCAAGTTGCTTCTCACAGCCCATGGAAGAATAAGCACACAGAATCTGCAACCAATGACATGAAGCAATAACCTCATCATCTTATATCAAAAAGAGAGACAGAAAAACAAACTTGAGATCTATTGAAAGGATCAGGTTATAACTTAGTCTCTTCGATTCTTGCTAATAATTATATTATCAAGGAGTGAACAGCTGTTTTTTCGGGTTTCATGGTTTTGAAATCAAACTGGAAACAATAATTCTTTTTTTGAAAGAGTTTTACAATTGGAAATCTTAAGAAAAAACCAACGTTCATATGTATTTTAAACATGAAGGACTAATTTATAAGTGTATTTCAAATCTAAGGACAAAACAATGATTAATTTGTAAAACCATGACATTAGAGATGTGGCTGGCTAGCGCATCAGCTGGCCCTGTCTCCATACTAATTTCATGGCCAGCTAATTGTTGGACCACATCGGCTCAACATCCTTGAACAACCGTATCTACACAAAAAACAGACTGGAATACATTGATCGGAGATGGTGGTTCTGTATTTAATTTCCGGCCCGACAGCGATTTTCACATGTAAAAGGAATTTAGTTGAAGCAAATGAAGAACAATAGTTGACTTAATATCTTTGTACGAAGATTTATTTGCGATTCTATTTTAACGATCGCAGAGAAGAATTTTGACGGCCCCTTGAAACCAGCAGGAATTAATAAGCTGGAAGTATTTGTTAGCTGTCTAACTCAATGTCATCGTTGAGAATAATTGAGTGTCGGACTTAATATATGGGCAACTTTTACAATAATTCAATATTTTCATTAAATAAAAAAATTAAAAATAAATAAAATATATTTGTCAATTATATTTCAATTATAAGATTGACCCACTTAATAAAATACCTCAAATATAAAATAAAGATTGCTCAAGACTTTTCTTATCACATTCACACATAAAAAATAATAAAAAAATTATTTCTTAAATATTTTATTTATAATTTTACTCAATAACCCTGTTCATTTTTAACAGGTTATGAGCACATCAAATCATTTTTGACGTCTTGCTAATTTGCAACCTTACAGTATATTATCCTGCTTTCCTTCCCCTGATCAAATACTGGGAGGGTTGTGGTCTAAGTGGTGAGTGGTCTTGCTAGGTGCCGTTGATATGGTTCTATCCCTTCTACCCACAAATTATCAGCCATTTGTTCTGAAAATACATGTTAATTTCCTGAGGTCAAAGATTTTTCCACTGATCATTTGTGCACATGAAATATCCCTTCTTCCTAGGCATGTATTATCTGTCGAGTTCAAGTTCTCGGCTTCTGTGAGGCCCTGATTTGTCTCTCAGTTGCATTGCCTCAAATAGAAGGAATCAATTAATTCAATAATTAAGTTACCTTGGCAAATGGGTTTCAGTTCTCTCTCCCGTGTATACACAGGACAGGCATCCTTTTCTTCCACGTCAAGGATTTTCCACCATTGGTTTGGACTTATGCATGGGCATGTATAGGAATGTTAGTCAATTAAAATATTATTGGTTGTGAGTTTTTCACTGTAGTCCATCTATGATAAAATATGTTTAGGGTTGAATAATTATTTGAGGGGTAGGATGCTTTAATTAAACATGATTAATTTATCATTCTTAATTTGTTTAGCAGCACCATCTTTTTATTATTTTAGCTGGATGCAGAACCCTAATAACAGGCCTTGGATGCACCGTAAGCTTTTCTCCCCATTCAAGAGATTTTGACTTCATACGTTGGCTCAATCACCTTCACTCATGTTTATCGTCAGAATAATCTCATGGCAGATCACCTGGCTAAACAGGGAGTCCGAAGATCAACTAACTTTGTTGCGTGCATGGTTTTGAATGATCATCCAACTGTTATGCGGGTCCTCTTTGTTTTAGTCCTGATTGTGACTCCTGGTGGAAATGGGATGTTGTTCAGGGGGTTCTTGATGGTATTGCTTTATATAAATTGACTGATCTAGTTTCTCTGTTCTTATGTGTGGAGGCGATGCTGCTCTTCTGCTTGTTAAGATGCTAAAGGTTGATTTCTTGAGAGGCCATGGCCGACTCCAGCAAGAGTTAAGGAGTAATCTGGTTTAACTCCATACCATCCTGCATTCTCTTTCATTTCTCTGGAGAATATGAGGAGGCCTAGGGAGGGGTTGATGTTTCAAGTTGTGTGTTGCATTGTCTGATCAAGACGTACGTTAGTATTGATTTGGCTAAGAAGAGGAAAGAATCAGTAACGTACGAGGTAGAAGTTTGGTTTTATGGAAGCATCCCCTGGAATTATTGCTTGGCAACTCTAGTTTGTGTGGCGACAAAGTTGCATCTTTTGGCTGTTGTTTTGCTTTTGGTAACTTGGTCTTGTCGCCCATCTCATTTGTTAGAGATATTCCGCTAAACTTAATCTTATTGCAGATTTTGTATTTTGACATTCTCGCCAGCTTCTGCGTTTTAATGCAATACTTTATTTCTTAAAAAATAAAAAATAAATAACAGTATAATTACCGTATCATCCTTAAAGAATAAACAATCATAACTTTTGCTCCAGGTGCATGTAATAATTTTAATTTTGTCATGAATAATTGAATTATACTGATAGCCTTGCTATACAAATTTATTAGCTTTGCCTTACCTTTAGAGGCTTGATTGTTATTTTCTAATAGTTTTTTTTTTTTGTTATTTAGTTCTAGCAATATTTTTATATTTTTTAATTTTATAAATAGTTAAATTGTTTCATTAACCTTGCCATTCCTTATATATTTTTTTTTTTGAAGTGTTTAACCTTTCATAATATTTTTTTATAATGTAAGTTTATTCAATCATTTTCATTTGTATTTATCATTTAAGTCATGAGTTTTTTTTTTTTATTATAAGTAATCATATATATTATAACAACAATAGCAAGCGGACATCTGGCGCTTGGGTGGCCCTGCACAAGCGCCACCCTAGCACACCGACCCGAGAGCTCGATGGCGCTTAGGGGTGCATGGGGGTGAGCCAAGCAGCGCCCGCCCACGTGCATAGCCAAGCGCCACGTGCCGATGGCGGTTGCTTGGGGTGAGCCAGCCTGCGCCCGCTCAATGTGGGGCACCTGACGCTTGGGTTTGAAGGAGAACCCATTGTCTTGGGTTCGACGTTAGCACCCAAGCTCAATGGGTCTTGCATGACCCAATTTAATTGGGTCTTGATAAATGATTTTAAATATTTTATTTTTTATTATAATTAAAAGTATTAATATAAAAAATAGTATTATTTGTGTTATAACTATTTTTATTATAATTTAAAGTAGTAATAGTAAAAATAGTATAATTTGTGCTATAAATATTTTAATTTTTCTTATAATTAAAAATATTATTCTTAAAAATAGTATAATTGGTGTTACAAATATTATTATTTTTACTAAAATTTAAAATATTCATATAAAAAATAGTATTGTTTGTGTTATAAATATTATTATTTTATTTATAATTAATAGTTTGAATACTAAAAATATTATCAGTTGTGGTATAATATTAATATTTTTATTATAAGTAATAATATTATAATAACAATGAGAAGCAAAAACCTGGCACTTGTGATGCCCTTGCGCCACGTGTCGTTGAGGCTGTCATAATCAATCGGGCCTTTGCCAAAACCCAAGCGCCAGGTGGCGCTGGGATCTGCCCCGCGCATTGAAGTCGCCCAAGCACCAGGTGGCGCTCAGGTCTGCTCTGCTCAAGGGCCGGGCAGCCCAAGCGCCAGGTGTCCTTATGAGCATAGTGCCAGTGCCAGGTGCCCGCTCCTCATGGCCTGCAGCCCCATCAAAACTTGTGCTGATAATTTTCTTCTCAACCATCCCTTCAATGTCAAATACATCTCAGCGAAAAGATAACCCTATCCTTCTTCCGCTGCCCTTACAACTATTTGTGTTAAGGGCTAGACTGTCATTATACTGCTACAATCCACAATGCTTTATATCTACTAGATGTCATGCTCACGCAAAGCCGCGGGCTTGTGCGTTATCGTGGGTTTGTGAAAAAAATCATAAAAAAATTATATGGAAAAAAACTGTTGCAATCTACAATATTTTCAAGGAAAAAACTACAAAGCTAAATTCTCAAACAACTAAATATTAAAAAAATAAAATCAACAAAGATAATTTTAAAAAAATCAGAAAAAAAAAGAAAAGGAAAAAAAACCAAGCAGGGAAACACTGTAGTAATCTATAGTGTTTCATAAGAAATTCTAAAGTTGTAAATTTCAACCAGCTCAATATTAGAAATAATAAAATCAATAAAAATAATTTTGAAAAATATCATAAAAAATCATGTGGGGAAATACTGTAGCAATCCACAGTGTTTTAGATAAAAAACTACGAAACTAAATTGTCAACCAGCTCAATATGAGAAAAATAAAACCGACAAAAACAATTCTAGAAAAAAAATCATAAAAAAAGAAAAAAAACCATGTGGGGAAACACTGTAGCAATCCATAATGTTTTAAAAGAAAAAAACTACAAAGTTAAATAGTCAACCAACTCAATATTAAAAAAATAAAATCGACAAAAACAATTCTGAAAAAAACAAAAAAAAGAAGATAATTTTGAAAAAAAATATATTAGGAAAACTAAAGCTCAATTCTTAACCAGCTCAATATTGAAAAAATAAATTTGACAAAGATAATATAAAACCATGTAGGGGAAATACTGTAGCAATCCACAATGTTATTTTTGAAAAAACTACGAAGCTAAATTCTCAATCATTTCAATATGAAAAAAAATAAAATCGACAAAGACCAGTTTGAAAAAAAAATCATAAAAAAAAGAAAAAAAACCATGTAAGGAAATATTGTAGCAATCCACAATGTTTTAAAGAAAAAAACTACATAGCTAAATTTTCAACCAGTTCAATATTTAAAAAAATTGACAAAGATAATTTGAAATAAAAATAAAAACAAAAAAGAAGAAGAAGAAGAAGTCAATTTTGAAAAAAAAGGAAGAAGAAAACATGTAAAAAAAAGGAACAAAAGCCAAAAAAAAACATGTGGGGAAAGCTACAATGCTTTTCTCACGTGTTTTTGAGTTATTAACTAGTTACATAACCTACGCGATGCTGCGGGTTAATTTTTTTTTTGCATAAATTAAAAAAAACTAAGATCTAAAAATGTTAGGTTTTTCTGTAAAGTCATATTCAAGAGTCTTGGGTTTGACTGCAATGCCTGACCCAAAAGTAATATTTATAATATTAATAATAACATTAAACTTGTATGACCTAAGTTTAAGTGAGTTTGGCTGCAACACCAGACCCAATAGCCTTGGATGTGGGTCTGGTTGCAATGTCGTATCATAAAAGTGTGATAATTAAATAGATTAATGAAAAAAAAAACCAACAGGAAGAAAAAAAACTAATGAAAAAAAAGAAAAATATTTGAATTAACTGGGTTAACCCTTCAAACCAGGTTAACTCGTCAAACCTGAAATTCAAGTCATGAAAGTTTGATAACTAAATAGAAAAAAAAAATTGACGGGTTAACTGGGTTAAACCGTCAAACTAGGTTAATCCGTCAAGCCCGGGATACGTGTCATGAAAGTCTAATAATTAAATAGAAAGAAATTTAACATTAATAAACTAAACTAAATGAAAAAAAATTAATTAAAAAGAAAAAAAATAAAAAAAATTCCGGGTTAACCCGTCAAATTCAGGATCCATGTCATTAAATATTAATAATAATATTAAATTTGCATGACCTAAGTTTAAGTGAGTTTGGCTGCAACACTAGACCCAATAGCCTTGGATGTGGGTCTGGTTGCAAGGTCGTGTCATAAAAGTGTAATAATTAAATAGATTAATAAAAAAGAAAAAAATAAAGAAAAAACCAACAGGAAGAAAAAAAAACTAATGAAGAAAAAGGAAAAAATCTGAATTAACTGGGTTAACCCTTCAAACCAGGTTAACCCGTCAAACCTGGGATTCACGTCATGAAAGTTTGATAATTAAATAGAAAAAAAAATTGACAGGTTAACTGGGTTAAACCGTCAAACCAGGTTAACCCGTCAAACCCGAGATACGTATCATGAAAGTCTGATAATTAAATAGAAAAAAAATTTAACTTTAACAAACTAAACTAAATAAAAAAAATTAATTAAAAAAAAAGCAAAAAAAAATTCTGAGTTAACCCGTCAAACTCAGGATTCATGTCATGAAAATCTGATAACTAAATAAAAAAAATTAACATTAACGAACTAAATTAAAAAAAAATTATTAAAAGAAAAAAACACAAAGAAAAAAGCAAAAAAAATTTAAATAAAAATAAAAAAAAACAAAAAAACAAATAAAAATGAAAAAGAAAAAAAAGACAACTCAGTGTATTTTAGTATATGTTATTATTATTATAATATTATTATTATTATAAGTATAATTTTAATATATAAGTTATATTATTATAATTATAATTTAGTGTGTTTGGTATTGCTGTAACTATTGTGATTGTGGTTTGAAAAAAGTTGTTTTTATAAAAAGTACTTTTAGTTGAGGTTGTTTTGAAAAAATAGGTGTTTGGTTAAAACTATGGTTGAAATTGAGGTTGAATAAAAAGTAGTTTAATGTGTTTGGTTAAGAATACTTTTAAAATTGAGGTTATAAAATAATTTAAAAAAATATACATTAATATTGTTGGTTTTTAATTTAAATATTGTAGATTTAACTATTTTGATTACATCATGAAATAAATAATACTTTATATAAAATATTTTTATTATTCCATTAAATAATACTCTACAATTCCATTATGTACAAAATTCATCCGACAAGAACTACAGTTTTCAGAATTTTTTGAGCGTGCAATAAAATTAGATAAAATATTATCATGAATAAAATTGATTTGATATTACTGTGTGAGTGAATTTAATTCACTATACATTAATTTTTCGAGAAAAAAATATTGTTTACATGACAATATGAATGAATTTAATTTACTCTAAATTAGGGTTTTTTTAAATATATAAAAAATAAACACATTAAAAAAAACTATTCACGCAAATACAATAAATTATACTGTTCACTTAAACGATGATTGAACTCAAGAGCTGCTTTGTCAAAATCACATACAAACATGAATTATCATGGGCTCCATCAAAAATAAATTGTATTTTTTCCGTAACCAAACATATTGCACCACGCAAACAAACGGCCAGAAACTGGCAATCTGAATAAATTAATGCCTCGGCTTTTCTTACAGTTTCCTGGCAATCTCCATAAATGAACTCGTTACTAATGGCAAAGCTACCACTGGCCTGATGATGATGGCCTGATGATGATAATCATTACGGTCCCATCCTATATATATATATTTTTTTTTTACAGTCCTCTGTGTATAACTCTCCATATCCTTTTTTTAATTACCCCTCCCGTGCCTCCCTTTAAACAAGAAAATCAGCATGCAGTATGGGCTGCTGAAGACATGATCAACTGATCGGTGCCGATTTCGTTTGCTTCAGGATCTTGTTGACTTTTGTCGCTGCCTTTGTGTCCCTGCATTCAAGTATATGGTACTATGTCTATTACTTTGGCAGGAAAACATCAACATAACTGTTTCCCTCATGGCCACCCAGATGTATTATTAGGTGAAACTGGAATTGTGGGACGTCACGAGAATGGAGGAAAGGGGATTTTACTAGTTTTTGGAGGTGAGATTTTGTTGTGGAGTTTTATTTTTAGAAAATAAATGTTTTTTGAGTGATTTTTGATTATTTAGTTTAAAATTTTTATTTTTTCTGTTTATCGTTCTAAGATTTTTCTCTTTTTTTTTAAGAAAATAATCTGCCTTTTCAATATGTTAGACTCTTCTAAGTTTTTCTATTTTTTTTTTTAAATAAGTCTTTTTAATTATGCAATATTATTAGTGTTACAAACTCAGTTTTTCTTGGTCGAATTTAGTTCTTAATTTCTGAGTCCGTCAAATCTGAGTCGCAATCTCACAAGTTATTGTCTAGAGCCATCCTGGCAGACTCGTAAACTCAGTATGTAAGCATGCATCAGAGGTGAGTCTACTGTGTACAATTAAAAGGGCTATAGTAATTTGCTATGATTCATGAATCTTCCTCATTTAAGGCATTGACGAAAATGAAGCTTGTCACAATCACTGTCAGTGACCTCTCTCCAATACGATACTTCTAGCATGTTCTTGAACTTGAGGCTATCATCCTGCCATGGATGCTCTCCTTGGATTAATTAATTAATTAAACTCCTGGTTAACTGTAACCAATATCTGGCTTGCAAGTTATTTGCTTCTCTTTTGTTGATGTCAATAGTTTTTCTTGATTGTTTCTGGGTACATTGGATGGACAATTAGTGATGCCAATATGACATAACTGATGATGCATTGTTTATTTGAAATATTTTGTGATTGGTATTCGTTTTATGTTTTTCTTTTTTAAATACTTTTTATTTAAAATTATATCAAAATAATTATTTTTTACTTTTAATATTAGTATATTAAAATTATCATAAAACATCAATTTAGTATTTTTTTTCAATTAAAAACACTTTTAAAATACAACTAGAAGTATAGGCTAAGGCACACTCAAAATAATTATTAGACCCAGTTAAATTCATGAACCGAGTCGCGTGTGATTACGATCATCCAATATATCATCGTCTCAATAGTTTAAATAAAAACAATCTTCTTGGTTTTTTTATAAATTGATTCATGTTTTTGCTGGTTATCTTAATTTTATTTAAACCCATTAAATCAACTAATTCACATCATGTTAGTTCTTATATGGTTTGGTTGAAAACTTATGTAAATCACGCCTAATAAGTTAAGAAATTTCATGATTTACCTGTTTTTCTAGGTTTAATAATGTCGAAGAATCAATCTCAACCCAATAGCTTAAGCTAATAGGTGAGGTTTCAAAATATAATTTATATTATTCTCTAACACATCACCTCAAATAAAATTTTTTTGAGTTTGAAACTTCACAGCTTCATATTACCTTGTGCTTAATTTTATAAAATAAATAAAGATTATAAGATTCGAATTCGTGATCGTTTGCTCATCAAAGTTTTAATACCATGTCAAAGAATTAATCTTAACCTAATAGCTTAAACTATTAGGTAAGATTATAAGATATAATTTATATTAATTTTTAATAAATAGCTTTGCTAAAACATTCTCATGCTCTTAATGCTTTTTTTTTTTAAATTGTTACGATGGACTAATTTATTAATTATAACGTGATCGGTATAAAATTGTTTGTAGATTGAAGGTACTTAATTATAATTTTTTTATCAACAAAAAAAAAAAAACAAACACATGTGGTGTGCGTACATTTGGCGTAAACATAATAGATGAACCTTTATTAGGGTAAATTTAGGTCATACATTGGAGCTTGGATTCTTTTTAAAAAAAGAAAAGAAAAGGAAAGGAAAGGAAAGAACCTCCACTTGTTATGGACCCAATATTCTGCGGCAAAAATCAGAATTCCATAACCCCACACCATCAGCCTCCCGTCATCTTCAATTTCAGGCCGTTTGTAATTCGTTTTGAATGGGTGTTTTTAAAAATTTGATTTTTTTAAATTAATTATTTTTTATATTTTAAAATCATTTTAGCATGTTAATGTTAAACATAATTTTTATAAAATATAAAAATATTATTTTAATATATTTTTAAATAAAAATTTTCTTAAAAAACAACTATTATTATACTTTATAACGTGATTAATTTCTTCGGGCTAGAAATTTCTTTGTACAAAGTCATTTTTTCATTAGCCAGCACAATGTTTTTGTCTTCGGGGAAGCCATGCTTGTCCATACACTAGCTTCCCGTTGTTGTCGCCTAGAAATAATTATATCTAGCTTGAAACTTCAATTTCTTACAGGGTGTGTGTGTGTATGTTGTCGGGGTGGGTGTGTGAATCACAATTGTTGTAACCATTTATTAGGGTAAACTTGTGTCTTACGTCGGAGCATGGACTGTTTCAAACGAAGAAAGAAAGACCTACACTCGGTATGGAAACCCCACACCTTCATCCTCACATCATCTTCCTGCAGGACGTGACATGTTCTGTGAAGTTCTAAAAAAAAAAGTTTGCACTCAAGCAAAAAATTAATGTTGGCGACTGTGCTCACCTATATATCCTCTCTAGCTACATGCATCGCTGACACACAAAATATCATTAATGGATAACAATGTGGTTGACGAAAACCCACATGTTATATGCACAGCCACAAATAAATCCTTTCTTCACCGCTAACATTTCAAAGCAAAATCCTTCACGCTCGTTTTCATGCTGGCATTTCAGTGTGTATTTTTTAAAGTGATGGATGATGTTTTTTTTAAAAAGTATTTTTAATTAAAAATTTATTAAAATGCTTTTTTTAGATTTTTAAATATTTTTGATATTAGTATATTAATTAAAATCATTAAAAAATACCTAAAAATATATCAATTTAATATTTTTTTATATAAAAAACACTTTGAAAAACATATTCAACTACCACAAAAACAAAAACTCCTTTGAACTTAATTAGAAGCTAATCCATGCAAACATCCTGCAATTATAGGTGGTTTTTAATGTTCTTACCTCATGAATTTTTTCTTATGACTTCAATTCTTCAACTATAAAATATTTTAAAAGATATTCCTCACATTATATCTTTATAAAATATCAAAAAATCAACATCCACCAACATTATATATGATATAAATATCATATTGATAAAATGATAAAATAAAACAACAACCTTCGACATACAATTTTTTGATGACTTTCTGATATTTTTCAAAGAAAACATGTAACTTATATGCGAGATTCAATGATTAAATTGGGCTGATTGTAACATAAAAAAGTGTCATTCAAATCGTTTTATAGTTGAAGGACTAAAATAAGAAGAAAAAAAAATCCAAGTCCAGTGGCCTCAAACTTAAGAGGTGTTAATTTGTACGGTTTAGCCGTATTTTACAAAACTCTCACCCCTATAAATGACCTCTTTCGAAGCATTTTAAGTTTAAACCTCTAACTACCATGGCTTCAAAAACCCTTCAATGGTTAAGCCTTGTGGGTATCATATGGCTTCAGTCTGTAAATGGAACAAACAGCAACTTTCCTGCATACTCCTCCCAACTCAAACAACTCCTCTCTATGTCTCAAGTTCAGCTAAACAACCTTGCTTTTGCCTCAGATGCTGGAAAACTATTTGGTTTCTTTTCTGGCATTGCTTCTCTTTATCTTCCTCTATGGGTAGTCCTCTTGATCGGTTCAACTCTTGGTTTGGCTGGTTATGGTTTGCAATATCTCTTCATAACAAATCAAATTTCCTCTCTTTCTTATGCCCATATTTTCTTGCTCACTGTTTTGGCAGGAAATAGTATCTGTTGGATCAACACAGTTTGCTATGTTGTTACCATCCAGAACTTCCCTTCTGATCGCCAAGTTGCTGTAGGATTAACCACTAGTTATCAAGGATTAAGTGCTAAAATCTACACAGTACTTGTTGACTCCTTCACGTTTTCTCCTGTTAGAAGAGCTAAAGCCTATCTTCTTCTTAGCTCTTTATCACCTTTACTAGTGAGTGTGGTGGCTGCACCATTGGTTAGAGATGTTAATGTTGGAACTAGCACGAACATGAAGGTTGGGTTCGTAGTCATGTTTGTGATAACAATAGCCACAGGAGTCTATGCTGTTGTCAGCAGTTTGGGATCCGTGTCAAGTAGGTTACCTCCATTATGCAATGCCATTGGTATCTTAGTGTTTCTGTTAGCCCCACTTGCGATTCCAATGGCAGAGAAGATGAAAGAAAAGCTCTTAAATGGAGAGATGAAGGTGTATATAGAGGAGAATGTTGGTGATCATGTTGAGAGAATAGAGAGTGGGGTAAAAGTGGAAGATGATCATACAAGGGAAGGTGAGGTGGGTGTGAAGGAGGAAATTGGGGTGATGTTGATGTTAAAAAGAGTTAATTTTTGGTTGTATTTCTTTGTATATTTGTCTGGTGCAACACTCGGGCTAGTTTATCTGAATAACTTGGGACAAATAGCTGAGTCTCGTGGGTGCTCAGGGACTTCTTCTCTAGTTTCTTTGTCTTCCTCATTTGGGTTCTTTGGCCGACTCATGCCATCTCTCCTGGACTTCTTTTTGTCAAAGTAAATTCAATCTCTGTCCTTGAGTCTTTTTTATATTACTTTGTCAATTTCTGCAACTCATTAAGATCAAAAGGGCATGGGATTTTTAGAAAATGCTTTCTACTATGTTTTTCAATAAACATGATTAGAGCATTCCAGGATAAAAGAGATAAATACAGAAAAAAAATATAAATCCAAGATAGAAAAGATAAATATAAAAAGATATATAGAAATTTATATGTTTATTTAGAATAATCTTTTTAAATGGTTTTGAAATAAATACTTGTTTTTTTAAAAAATAATAAGTACATGGAACATATTCATTCTATTCCAGCTATCTTCGTCTTCTCTAACATAAATATACTTTCTTTTTATGGTGTTTTCATTCAAAAATACTGTAGAGGGCACCTGCTACCGTTGGTAGGTGTATGCCGACCATAAAATTTGGGCAAAAGAAAAGCATTTTCTGGCTGTGCTTTAATCATAAAGGGATTTTGATATTTGCATTTATGATTTACCGAAATTTTATAGATTTATTCAATGCTATATCCCTCCATCTGTTCAGATAGTAGTTCAGGAAATTAAAGGATTGATTTCAATTTCTTTTCAGGAGTAGGTACAAGATATCAAGACCAGCTTGTATAGGAGTATTGATGGCCCCAATGGCAGGAGCTTTCTTCTTACTTCTCGACACAGCAAATATCTCCCTCTATATCAGCACCGCCATCATAGGTGTTTGTACTGGGGCAATCACTTCCATTTCTGTATCAACAACAACCGAGCTTTTTGGCACTAAGAATTTCAGTGTCAACCATAATGTTGTGGTTGCCAATATCCCCATAGGCTCCTTCCTTTTTGGCTACTCGGCAGCGCTTCTTTATCACAGGGAAGGTAATGAAGATGGCAAATGCATGGGGATGGAATGCTATAGGAACACTTTCATTTTATGGGGATCACTTTGTCTTTTTGGCACTTTCCTAGCTTTAGTCCTACATGCTCGCTTGAGAAAATCCCCCTCGATCGCATCCATAGATTTACAAGAAAATGAAACTAATTACTATAGGAATTGAGTTCATGTGGATCAAAATTATCATTGAGTGCTGCAGCCATGCTTCATGTAGTGTGATTGATTTGATCCATATGAACTAAACCGTACTAAATGACAAATTCTTTTGTGAGTGGTCCAAGTTAAATTGTATTGTAGTAGGAGCACATGTACTGTGAGAATTTATCATGACTTGCTAATATATAGAAATATATTCATGTACAATTACATACCCTTGATTCAAGTTAACAACAAAGCATATGGCTTGACGATGTCTGTCATTTTGATTTTTCTTTTATCTTTTCATAAATAATATTAAGATATCTGCAAAGTACTTATGAGTTTCTATAACTGAGTTTTTATAACTTGAAAACGAATATTATAAGAGGGTATTTAAGACTGTGATGTATCATAATTTTTAAAATAGAATTTCAAAGGGTTACACCCTAGTGTTGAAGATTTGGGTTTAAGAGAGATGTTTCCTTTTAGATTTATTTTTCGAATCCCACTTGCTATATATTTTCTTGGGGTCATTCCCCCTGGTATAAAAAACCAGTGATTAACTTTATTTTTATATGGGAAACTTTTGTGGGCAAGAGCTTGGAGATTTAGTAAAGGTGATATATTCTGATTAAAAAAATTAAAATAGTTTTTACTTAAAAGTGTATTAAATTAATTTTTCTTAGATTTTTTTATTTTTAATATTATCACATTCAAATTATTATAAAGCATTAAAAAATATTAATTTAATATTTTTTAAACTAAAATAATTTTAACAAATATCACTACAAGATTTAACAATTTTACCGACAGAATTTTTCCGTCGGTGTAAGACACATATTCTGTCGGTAATTAATTTACCGACGACATCACCGACGGAAATGCTCCATCGGTGAATCCTTTATCGGTAATTTTTTATCCGTCGAAAATAAAAAAAATTACCCGCTTCATTTCGTCGGTATATCCCTCGGTAATAATATTTTTTATTACCGACGGAATTACCGATGGAAATTCCATCGGTAATTCCGTCGGTAATTATTTAAAAAAATTAAAAAAAATCATTTTATAAAATTATAAAATAATTAAATTAACATAAATCAACACTGTATAATATATACTCAAAATGCTTGAAAAAAAATAAGAAAATCAACTCAAACAAATTTGCAACAAATAAATAAAATGAAA
>Ga0325414_1002335_pt1 | contig 19108 bp, 10 predicted proteins | sample PopdelMetagenome_8_FD_206183 | JGI IMG/M metagenome (GOLD analysis project Ga0325414, IMG submission 206183) | Populus deltoides microbial communities from Bellville, Georgia, United States - Leaf-PdKOR-R3 | ecosystem: Host-associated > Plants > Phyllosphere > Phylloplane/Leaf | place: USA... | reverse complement strand
TTCCTTTTTTCTATAAAATATTTTCAATTTTGTTATATATATATATATATATATATATATATATATATATATATATATATATCCAACTCATATTAACAAATCAAATATTTATAATATTTCTCATGCATATGAAAAATTATCCACTCACCTTACTCAAAAGCAAACAGCACTCAAAAGAGACATATTCAAGAACGACTCGAAAGAACATATAAGTTATTTAATACACTTAACTAAGGGTTTATTCCATAACCCTATATGTTTTTAAACTAAACTAGTCATTTTTTTCTAAAAACCCAAAAATTAAATGGTTTTCGCGAATTCTAATCCATAATAAAACAAATAATAAGACTTGATAATAATTCACTAAATAACCCTCAATTATTCATCAAAACAATCTGCAAAAGCTAATATTACAGCTAGGGACCAACCTGGAATTTATCATATTTTTAAGGGTCAAATTGTAACTTTGTCAAATTGGAGGACCAAACTAAAATATCATAAATTCATGACTATAGTTTAATTATGTCAATAATTCATCCTCATTTCTATCCAGAATCTCTAATTATGATCCAGGGACCATTCTGGAGTTTTTCTAAATTTTTTAGGGTCAAATTGTAATTTTTGTCAAATGGGAGGACCAAATTGAAAGTGTTAAAAATTCATAACTATATTGGAATTCTTCCCATAATTCATCTTTTATTCTGTCCATAATCTTGGAATATACTCCATGGACCAATCTATAATTTTTTCAAAGTTTGGGGACTAAACTGTAATTTTTACAAATTGAGGGACCAAACCGAAATTCATCATCTTCAACCTCAAAGCCAGAATTTCCACAGAAAACCTACTGTTATCTCTTGATTTCTAACACAAATTCATCATTCAAACAAAATCATAACTCAAAATCATCATCTTTACCTACAATCTTCCATAATCAACTAAATAACTAATCATCCATAACAACCCATAACATTCAAATCAATTCATCAATCAAGCCAAAACACAATCTTCAAAATTTAAAGCTAAAAGAACACACATTTATACATCTAAAAGCCTAAATCTTACATTTTAAGCTTATTTCTCTAACTCTCTTCTCCTTCCCTTATCTTTCCCTCTTTTCTCTTCTTCTTCCCCTTTTCTTCTCTTCTCCCGCCAGCTTTTCACTCTTAGAACACAACTCTCTTTTTTTATATATATATTTATCAATTTTTTATTCAATTACTACAATACCCCTTATTCATTTATACTCATTTTTAAGCCTTCAATGGCTTTATTGCCTTTTCCTACTCATTTTATTTCAAAACATCATAATCTCCCCACTTTATAAAAGTTTCGTCTTCGAAACTTAATAGAAATGATTGAATAATTACTGAGATTATCAAAAAGATAAGGATACTCCTCATGCATCTTGTCCTCGAGCTCCCATGTCGCTTCCTCACGTGAATGACCTTTCCATTTCACTTTCATTGAAGCTATATCCTTCGACCTAAGCTTCCTCACTTGTCGATCTACTATAGCTTTCAGTTGCACCTCATAAATCATATCATCTCTCAATTCAATTGGATGAACTTCTAACATATGAGATGGATTTGACATATACTTCCTTAGTATGGAAACATGAAATACCGAATGAATAACAGACAAGTTTGGTGGTAATGCTAACCTATAAGCCACTACTCTGACTCTCTCTAAAATCTCATACGGTCCAATGAACCGAGGGCTTAACTTGCCTTTCTTGCCAAACCTGAATACTCCTTTGGTCAGTGATACCTTTAAGAACAAACAATCACCCACTGAAAAACTCTAAGTCACGCCTTCTTCTATCCGCGTAACTATTCTGTCGACTTTAAGCTGTTTAAAGCTTATTTCTAATTACCTCTATCTTCTCTGAGGTAATCTGAATCAACTCTGGTCCTATTAGCCTCTCCTCACCAACCTCAAACCAACAAACCAGTGATCTACACTTCCGACCATACAAAGCCTTATAAGATGCCATCTCTATGCTAGCCTAATAACTGTTGTTGTACGTAAATTTCACTAATGATAGGAACTTACTCCAACCAAACCCAAAATCCATAACACAAGTCCTTAACATATCCTCCAAGATTTGAATAGTCCTCTCAGATTGACCATCTGTCTGAGGGTGAAAAGTTGCACTCAACTGCACCTTAGTACCTATAGCTTCTTGGAACTTCACCCAAAACCGCGATATAAACTGCGGACCTCTATCTAACACTATCGAGTTTGACACACCATGAAATTGCACAATCTTGCTAATAAACAATTCCGCCAACATCGCATATCCATAAGTAAACTTAACTAGCAAAAAATGGGCTGATTTTGTCAACCTGTCAACAATCACCCATATCGAATCATAACCCTCCTGACTTCTAGGCAATCTTGTCACAAAGTCCATTATGATCCTTTCCCACTTCCATTCTAGAATAAAAAATGGTTGCAACAATCCAGGAGGTTTCTGGTATTCACCCTTTACCCTTTGATAGGTCAAACACCTAGAAACAAAGTCTACTACATCGGCCTTCATCCTATTCCACCAATAACACACTTTAAGATCTTTATACATCTTGGTGGAACCTGGATGTATTGTGTAAACTGTTTGATGTGCCTCTACCATCAATTCTCTCCTCAGATCATCTACGTCAGGTACACAAAGCCTATTCTTATATCTCAGCACATCATCATCACCAATCACAGAACCTACAGCCTTACCCTACTCAACCTCATTTCTAATCTTGAGTAGCAAATCATCTTTCTTCTAAGCTACTTATATCTTGTCAAACAAATCTAACTTAACTTGAAAGTGAGCAATCATTGCCCCAGCTTCTCTAAGATCAAATCTGACTCATTCATCCACTAACTTATACAGCTCCCTAATCAGAGGTCTTCGTACCTCCTGAATATGAGCTAAGCTCCCTGATGATTTCCTACTCAAAGCATCGACAACTACATTTGACCTACTCGGATGGTACTTTATGGTACAATCATAATCCTTTAGCAATTCCATCCATCTCCTCTGCCTCGGATTTAGATCCCTCTGCTGAAAGATGTACTTCAAACTCTTGTGATCTATGAAGATCTCACAAGTTTCACCATACAAGTAGTGCCTCCAAATCTTCAAAGCAAAAATTACAGTCGTCATCTCTAAATTATGTGTAGAATAGTTATGTTCATGCTTCTTTAACTGTCATGAAGCATATGCAATAACCTTGCCATGTTTTATTAGAACACATCCTAACCCCAAAGCATCACAATACACTGTGTAACCACCAGAACTTGATGGTATTGCTAAAATAGGCGTTGTAGTCAATTTCTCCTTCAACTCTAAGAAACTTTTCTCAAAAGCCTCAGACCATTAAAACTCAACATTTTCCTGCATTAACTTAGTCAATGGTGCAGAAATCCAAGAAACGTTCTCCACAAACCTTCGATAGTAGCCAGCCAAACCTAAGAAACATTTTTAGGGTAATCGCTTATGCATCCAGACAGTTGAAACCACATGAGGTGAACTATCCGATACATGATTTGGAGCTGGCAGATGTGGTGTTTACTTTGAAGATATGGAGACATTATTTGTACGGGGTACAAGTATAGATTTTTACAGATCACAAAAGTTTAAAATATTTGATGTCACAAAAAGAATTGAATATGTGATAGAGGAGATGGATGGAGTTGATCAAAGATTATGATTGTATTATTGAATATCACCCTAGGAAAGCAAATGTGGTGGCAAATGCTCTGAGTCGGAAGAATAAAGCTTTTATTGGTGGTTTACTAGTGTGAGGTGATAAAGAACTCTTGGAACTAGGTGGGCTAAATGTGCATTTAGATTTGACTTTAGGAGGAATGTTACCGGCAACGTTAGTGCTACAATCTAATATGAGAGAAAAGATTCAAAAAGCTCAAGGTGAAGATCTTGAAGTGATGAAAGGAATGAATAATGTAAAAGTCAGCCAAGACTCTTTATTTTGAGTGTCAAATGATGGGCTCATAGTTATGGAAAAAAGAATATATTTACGTAATGATAAGGTTTTAAAAGGTGAAATCTTAAAAGAAGCTCATCAGTCTAAATTGGCGATCCATCCAGGGAGCACGAAGATGTATAGAGATTTGAAAGAGAGTTATTGGTGGCTAAAAATGGAAAGGGAGATAGTAGAATACATGGCCAAGTGTGCCATATGTCAGCAGGTGAAAGTAGAGCATCAATGACCGGCTGGAGAATTACAATCTCTTTCGATTCCATAATGGAAATAGGAGAATATCACTATGGATTTTGTATCTGGGTTACCGAGAAGAAGGAAAGAACATGATGCCATATAGGTGATCGTGAATTGACTGACAAAGTCTTTTTTACCTATGAAGATGGGGGATTTGGTTGAAAAACTAGCTCAATTATATATTAAAAAGGTGGTGAGATTGCATGGTGTACTAGTTTTTATAGTTTCCAATAGGGATCCTCGATTTACATCAAGGTTATAGCCGAATATACAACGGGCTTTAGGTACCAGATTGAATCTAAGCACAGCTTTTCATCCATAGACTGATGGGCAATCTAAAAGGACAATTCAGATTTTGGAAGATTTGTTGCGGTCTTGTATTCTAGAGTTTAGAGGTCAATGGGAGGATCACTTGCCATTAGTAGAATTTACTTATAATAATAGTTATCAATCTACTATTAGCATGGCACCATATGAAGGATTGTATGAAAGGAGATGTCGAACTGCAGGATGATAGGATGAAGTTGGGGAAAGAAAATTATTGGGACCTGAACTGGTGCAGATCACGGTTGATAAGGTGAAGGTGATAAAGGAAAGGATGAAAGAAGCTCAAGATCGGCAAAAGAGATATGCAGATAATCAACGAAGACCTCTAGAGTTTAAAATTGGAGATATGGTATTTTTAAAAGTTGCTCCATGGAAGCATGTGATTCAGTTTGGAATGAAAGACAAATTAGCACCTAGGTATATCGGGCCATATAAAATTATAGAAAGAATTGGGACGGTTGCCTATCGAATACTGCTGCCACCACATTTAGATAACATACACAATGTGTTTCATGTTTCGATGCTGCGGAAAGCAGACTTGGATCCTGCATGAATTTTGCCACAAATTCCAATGGAAGTGCAGGAAGATTTAACTATGGAGGTACAACCTGTGCAAATTATGGACTGAAGTATAAAGGAATTATGAAATAAAAAGGTGCCATTAGTAAAAGTATTGTGGAGAAACTATCAAATAGAAGAAGAAACGTGGGAGAGAGAGTCAGAAATGATGAAGAAATATCCTGGATTATTTTCTTACATAGGTATGAATTTAAATTTCGAGGACGAAATTTTTTTTAAGAGGGGAGAATGTAAAACCTCTGGGTGAAAAATCATAAATTGACTAGTTTCATGTAAAACAAAAGAATTTGTAACTCTCGACCAGGTTATCTTACAATTTCAGAACTTTTAGAGAAATTCGGAAATTTGACGAAAAATCATAATTTGACTAGTTTTACTTTATTGAACATAATTTTCAATCCGACCATCAGATTGAGCTAAAATTTTACGAGGGACCTTAAAATATATTGAATAAAATCTGGTTAAAATTTAGGATGAATGGAGCTCGTAGTGCTAGCAAAAAAATAAGGACTGTCAAATAGAAGCAAAATGACTCATTAAGGGTAAAATGGTTATTTGCCATAAACAAATAAAATAAATCAGCTCTCCCTTCCTTTTATATACTGCCGACTAGGCAGAAGTAGAGGGGAGAAAGAACAGAACAGAACAAAACAGAACGTGAGAGAAAGAGAGAAAAGTAAGGAAAACAAATAAAGAAATTGAGAGAGTAACTTTGTAAACTTGCAAAGTTCAACTTATAAAACCCTAATGTAAGGAAGAATCAAGTGAAGGAAGGAGGAATTAAGAGAGGGAATTTGGCTAATGATTAGTACTTAAAAGTGCATTTTTATCAAGGTTTTATATCATCATTTTGCACTTCAAGTATGAATAAATCCTTAATTAGAGCATGTTTTATAATAACAAGTCTGATAATATAAGATAGCTTTAATTTATGGTAAATGCTTATTTTAAATATAGGCATATCTCACAATTCAAAGGATTGATTGATGTGATTAACTATTGAAAGTGAAAGGACAAAGAAAAGGCTAAGCTTAAAAAGGAGATCGATTCAATTCAAATTGGAACACTGTCAAGTTATTGGGTCATATCTGGAGCTGTAGATCTTGGATTTCAGTTTGACTTATATGGATAGAAAGCTAAGAAATAGGCCTACAATGTTCATGAATAGTGGAAGATCCAAATCTACCGTTTTCAAATTCAAAGTTTGGCCACAAAAGAGAAGTCAGAATCTGTTCTGCAATCTAGCCCAAACACTGCTTAGAATTTTACCCGTAGCTGGAGTTATAGAAGGCAAAATGATGTCAACTTTGGTGGGTGGAAGGATAAGATAATTTCCAACAACTTGCATGAAGACAATCTGCTCAAATTATGATGGTAGCAATGACATTTCATCCAATCAAGAGCTTGAGGGCTATCCACTACGTCCACCAGAAGCACTACTTAGTATTTTAGGCATATCTCGAGCTCTAGTGATCCAAATGCTCTAAAATTGTATGGGTGGAAAGATAAGATGATTGCCAACAACTTTCATGCGGAACACTTTGCCAAATTCTAATTGCATGAATGTCATTTCATCCAGCCAAAATGCTTGAGTGTTGTTGTCCACCAAGTCCACTAAATCAATAGTTGGCCACTACATCAATAATCAATCAATTACCAAATGAATAGTTTTGAATTTTAGCCTATAAAAGGAGGCATTTTCCATTCATTTAGAAATCTTGGTTCTTTAGATCAAGATCTTGCTCTTGCTCTCTTTTTTTGTAATGTTCAAGTTTTATTCCATTTTATATTTTCCTTAATCTCTTGTTTATGTTTTTCATTTCCTTTACTATACTTAGTTAACTTATATCATGTTTATGTTCTGATATTGTTTAGTTATGTTTTTCTTCATAATGTCTAGCTAAGTTAATTATGTCAAGGTGAAAAGGTTTCACTAATGATGTTAGAATATGTATAATATAAACTCAACATGGACTTTAATGTTTATATCCAAGAAAGTTTGTTATTAACATGTCTTATCATTTTTATCTTATTAATTCTTAATACCTTGCTTTTTAAATGGTTAATCTAGATTTGTGTTGTATAATAATTGGTACATCAAATACTTAATCCTTCATAGTCTTCGACCGACATTGTTGTTATGAGAGGAATTGATTTGTTGTCAACATAAGTTAGCATCATGAATACCTGATAAAATTTATAAGTATGGTGTTACATAAATAAGATAATTAATATGATCATGTTGATAATTTATAAAGAGTTTATACTTTACTTATCTCTAATACTATTAGTGGATCCTCTAACCTTGACATTTGTTTTTATCATTGTCTAATCTTCACATTAATCTTACATCTCAAAGTCCTCTTTAACTCATCACCACCACCACCATCATCATCATTATTGTTGTTGTTGTTGTTGTTATTTATAATTTATATAGCTCACCTCCATATGGTTCGACCCCGGTTTTGCCAGGTTATTTATTGCTTTGACACTCTTGTATTTGGGATAAGACATTAACTCTTTGATCGTGTCAGCTAACTTTGGGAGAGAAGAGAAATTGGAAGAAAGTCAATTGGTAAGCTTGAGAAGTTTGAATTTAATGTTCGATATAGATGTTTTTAAGCTTACTTGATTAAGTTAGGAAGTAATTTCATGGAATTTTACTTTAATTTCCCTTAAATCCTTGATTCTTGAACTTAGGGTTCTTATGGGGATTTGGGGGAATTAGGAGGGGAAGGAAAAATGATGAAGTTGAAGTGGCATAGAATGAAAACAAGTAAACGAAGAAAAATTTGGGGGAGGAAAAGGAACATCACATTCGGCCATATGAATGAAAAGTGGAGGAATGAGTTTTGATGTTAATGTTTAGAAAACTATGTTTAATCATGATATTTGAAATATGTAAGAAAGACTAAATGAAGAAATAGCATTAAAGTTGAGAAAATAATAATAATAATATGATGTGAGGGCATAAAGAATAGAAAGATTATTTGATGGAGGAATTATGAACATAAAGTAATAAAAGAAGTAACGTGATTTAAATATGTGGTTGCATGTAAAATAATGATATTATGTATGAGAATGGATTTTTATTAAAACGAATTACAAATAAAAATAAATTATGTGCTTTGCGTTTCGGTTCATAAGAAAAATATTGATGGACTAATGATATACTAACATTTGATTGATTCAGGAGTTGTGTCTAGAGCTGGTTATCAGACAGGAGGAGCTGGGTTATCACGAGCAAAAGGTAGGTGATTTGTCACCTTATTTGGTAATTATTAGTTTTCCCTGAATATCTATGTTGTTTATTTAATTGATTAAAAGAATGAAGCAAAGGAATAAATTAAGTAATTATTATAAGAATTATTGGTAATTTATGTGAAATTACCTGGATCATTATTTGGCTAACAAAAGAGGTTAACCGGATGCTGGGTAATTCATATGGAATTATCAGATTGATTTTGGTAGCCGAAATGGGTTAGTCGGATTTCTTGGGTAATTAAGAGAATTACAGGGTTTATTGGTCAACAAAAAGGTTAACCAGATATGGGGTAATTTGTATGGAATTACCAGATTGATTGGCTAACAAAGAGGTTAACCAGATATGAGATAATTCGTATGGAATTACCGGATTGATTGGCTAACAAAAGAGGTTAGCCGGATGCTAGGTAATTTATATGGAATTACCGGATTGATCTTGGCAACCAAAATGGGTTAGCCGGATTCCTTGGGTAATTAAACGAATTACAGGGTTTACTGGTTAATAAAGAGGTTAGCCGGATGATGGGTAATTCGGATGGAAATTACCGGATTTATTGGTAACAGAGGAAGGAAAGCCAAATTTCTGAGCAATTATATGGAAGTGTTAGAATTATTTGGTAATCGAAATGAGTTAGCTAGGTATTTAAGTTTTGAAAAGATTATGTAAATTAATTGATTGAGTTAGATTGAAGTTAGAAGTGTTAAATTTCAAAGGTTAAGAGTAAATAATTAATACTAGACTAAGATACTGAGTAAATTAATTAATGTGGTTATTGTTGAAACAGGTACACCGCAAGGTGATGAAGATCGTTAGATGTAGGAGTTTTCTGTTCATGAATTATCATTTTGGAATGTAATATTTATGTCTTTATTTTCTTTGAAAACCTTTTGTGTTGTAAAAATCAAGCAGAAGATGTGTCATATGTAATAGATGTATTACCTTTGTGTTGTAAAAATCAAGTAGAAGATGTGTAGTATGTAGTGGATGTATTATATTTATGTATAGTTGTTAGTATGGTTAAATCATTTTCAAAATGATAAGATAAGTTTATAATATAAAGTAATAGAATACATTAGATGTTTTAAGACAATATGACTCTTAATCTTAATATTGTATTCATGTAGTCTAAATGCATATATATAGTTAGTTAGCATTTATTATTTTTTTAGTGATGAATTTGTTTATCTTTCGAATTGTTTTATTGTTTTAGTAATACTTTTATGTTGACTTATTAATTGATAATATGAGACTTGGATATATTGATAAGTAAATAAGTATTGAGATATTGTTTGATGAATGGAATGTGATCTAGGATGATTGGATCAAGATGAAAGTTGTAATGACATATATAATAGAAATGTTGTCGATAACTTGATACCAACAAAAATAGAGAAAACTCTGCTGAAATTTTCAAAAAAACAAATCCCATAATCTTAGACATATTATTCAATACTTGACATCATTAAAGAAATGTTTGAGATTTCATAACATTATAATTTGAGGATGTTATATTCAAACTCTTAAACTTCGCACAATACCAATTTTTAGAGAACACCAAGTGTTGATCTACTATAATTGGATCTCTCTCTTCCCTCCCCCAAGTTAAATTACAAGATTTCAATATTTGCACAAATTATGCAAGGCAGCTATTTTTCATCCCCAATCTCCTTTTATTTCGTTCGTGCCATTACTAGTATTCATCAACCTAATTTGTGCACTTTGCTTGTATAAGAATGCTGAAAACAGAAGGAACCACTTGATTGACCCTTTGCTCAAAACTTGTGTATGAATCTAAGGTTTTGATGAGGAGATTAGAGATATCATGTTTAGACTATTCTGAATTAAAGAACAATAATCAAAACACTCTGGAATTGATCAAAACTTTGAACAAAGAAAAATATAGTGAATGGGACTGTCCTCATTCATTGGCTTGGCATTTATGGGCAACTCCATGTTGTTAGGCTAATGGGGCTTGTTGGGTCAATGTCAATATGCATAATGATTATAAACTCATCATCTTCTTGTTTTCCTTCTTGAATAATCCACGTCACTTCATTTTCTATTGTGACCAAAGGTTTCGTCATTTTTTTTTGGTTGAAAACATCCGTGTCAAGAATTATGATTTATGCATTGACAATTACTTAATATCTTATTCATTCGCAACAAAATATTTTCTCTGGGTAGCGGTGAAAAAAATATTCTTTTTTTAAGATACTATTTCACCTATGAAGTTACACATATCTAACATATTTACACATAATAAATTTTTTCAAAGTGATGGTGAAAGCTTGTAAAAAGTTTTCCATGTTCCAATTCAACCTGATCCATTTTTTCTTAGCAGAACTTGAGCCTGTGATAGAAGTTACATACTCTGTAAAATTGGTCTTATTCAAATAGAGAACACGCAAAAGCTTTAGTGTATTCTTTTCAGGCATTAGAATGACATCCTTTCCTAATCTATGCTTTTAATAATTTTGCTGTAATTTGTCATTACATGTGATTAGCTATACCATAATATGCTATAGAAAGAAAAAGGATTGAGAGAAAAATGTAAAATTTACACCCATCTAGAAATGTTTCGTGTATGTCGATGGTGCATTGTTGTTTTTAATCTGGTTGTCTGCTTGCCCATATAAAATAGGTACTGACTTCTTACATGTTTCCTGTATAGTTTTTCGTCAATAAATTTGAACTGTTTCTTTTCTTGTGCTTAGCATTGAAAAAGTTAATCCTCTTGGCTTTCCAACTCGATCAAGCTTTTGTGTTTGATTAGGACTTCAAAATTCTTGTAATTGCCAGCTCGTATAGTAATTTAACTCTGAAGCAGCAGCAGCAGCAGCAGCGTAGCTGCAAACCATTCCATGGCATGTCACATATCAGCAACTCCCGTATGACATTCTCATTAAGGATCTTCTGTAAAGCCCCAGTCATAACCATTGACAGTACGTTTGCAAACCATGTAGAGAGATTCTTTTGATTTTTCCTTCTCTTTATGCCTCGCTCCTAGAAGTCCTAAGAAATACATAGGAGGTGGTCGTCAGATTTAGCCCCACAAAAGAGATCCAGCATGGATTTTTTCTAACACTTCAGGGCATGTCCGAACGAAAGATTTGACCCACCTAGTAATAAAATCATACAAAAACAGCTCGCATGGAAAGTATCTAATTGGGAATGTGCGATACCATGTAGAGCAGTTACTTATTCGGGCAAGGGGAGAGGAGAGGGTGCAGCTCTTCGAAGTGGCCTATCAAATCTTCTCTAAAAGAATTGGCATTGCGTATGTCCTTGATTTGTTACTAGTATAGTGTTATGTGTTTTAAAGCGGGTAAATATTAATTTTTTTAAAAAAATATTAACAGTGCATAGAATGTTTTAAGCCCTTTGAATTTGGTAGCTACTCTAGACTTAAGCGACTTAGATTTAGTGGCCATGCAAGACTATTTTTTTATAATTTTTTTATCCTAAACAGAAATGGTAATTATTTTTTTATATAAAAAAATATTTAAATTATCCTTATAGTATTCTAAACAGAAATCCTAATAAATATTTTTTATACATTTAAACTACTCTTGAATATTCTAAATGGAAATGCTTATTAATTTTTTTTATTTTTTATTAAAAAACATTTAAACTACCCTTCAAGTATCCTAAACAGAAATACTAATTACTTTTTAAAAAAATATATATTTAAACTACACTTGAAGTGTCCTAAATATATATTTTTTATAAATGTTTTCTATTTTTTATTAAAAAATTTAAACTATCCTTGAATAAATCTAAACAGAAATCCTAATTAATATTTTTATAAATATTTTTATTTGTTATAAAAAAACATTTAAACCACCCTTGAAGCATCCTAAACCGAAATGCTAATTAATTTTTTTATAATGTTTTTTTATTTTTTATAGAAAAAAATTAAATTATCTTTAAAGTATCTTAAATAGAAATGCTAATTAATTTTTTTATAAATAGTTTTTTTATAAAAAAACATTTAAACTATCCTTTAAGTTTCCTAAACAGATTTTCTAATTAATTTTTTCTAATTATTTTTTTTATAAAAAAATATTTAAATTACCATTCAAGTATCTTAAACTGAAATGCTAATTAATATTTTTTATAAAAAAAATATTTAAACTACCCTTAAAGTATCTTAAACAGAAAATCTAATTAATTGTTTTTATTTAAAACAATATTTAAACTACTCTTGAAGTATCATAAACAGAAATGCTAATTAATGTTTTTATAATTTTTTCTATAAAAAATATTAAAATTATCCTTAAAATATCATAAATAATTTTTTTTATAAGTGTTTTCTACTTTTTATAAAAAAATATTTAAATTACCCTTCAAGTATCCTAAACAAAAATGCTAATTAATTTTTTAAAAAATATTTAAACTAGACTTGAAGTATTCTAGAAATTCTAATTATTTTTTTATATTTTTTTTTATTTTACATAAAAAAACATTTAAACTATCATTTAAATATCCTAAACAGAAATTCTAATTATTTTTTTTTTGGATTCCGATGACGATTAGCTTCCTCCTCCTCATCTAGTACCGTCTCTATTTTAGTTTTAATATATTTGAATGTATTTTTTATATTTATTTAATTAATTTATTTTATATTTAATTTAATTTATATTATTTGATTTATTTTTCTACTTTTATTCAATGTATTTTTTTTAAAAAAAAAATACATTGAATGGAATTATTGGTGCTTCAATCCTGCTCATCATGGTTGGATGGTAGCCTTTATCGATAGTCTGTCTCCTTGTATTGGGAATGAGGGCAAATATATATGACAATTAGCTCTGAATATTAATGGGTACGGAGCAGTCAGCTGTCTATGTTTTTTACTTGTTTTTTTAATTAAATAATAATAATAATAATAATAAAGAGAAGGCTACTAAAACGTTGATGTCTTCTTCCTTCTTCTTTTGATAAGAATATAGTTAGTACCGAGAAAATGAAGGAAAACAGAAGCCAAACATTTAAAGAAATTGAGAAATCGATGAGGAAAACCAGGAGAGGGAGAGGGAGAGGGTGAGGGAGAGAGGGAGATGGGGTGCTTCTGGGCGGTCATCGTGAAAAGAAGGAAAGAAATAAGCAATTAATTGAAAAGATATTGTACTTGTTGAAGGACGAAAGTGCCCTTCAAGTTAAGACAAGGAAAAGAAGGTAGCTGGGAGAGAGCCAGGTGGCGATCATGAGAGGAGAAGGGTGACACGTGGTTGTGACTGGCACAAATCTCTTCCTTTTTACTGATTATTTAATTAATTCGTTGTCTTCTTGAGGTCCGTGTTGAACGAACCTAAAAAACAGGTTACCTTTCTAATTCTAGAGCAGAGGACACGTTTCGAGATGTAACAGACGCTAGAAAAAGCGTCCATGTGTTTGTCAGTTTAGGTGTGTGGGAGTTCGACACGTGGATAGGAAGCAAGTTGCAGGAGGAGTACTTATAACTCGTGAAAGATGCGGCTTTCTTTTATCTTGCTACTCTTGACGTGGGTGAATACTATTTTTTTAAAATGTTTTTTTTTTATTTTAAAATATATTATTATAATTTTTTTTATAATTTTTAATATTATAATTTTAAAAACAATAAAAAAATATTAATTTAATACTTTTTAGTAACATTCTACTAAAATAACTTGTATTTTAAAAAATATTAAAATATTTTTTATTTTTATTAATTTTTTTTATATGTTTTTAGATTATTTTGATATAGTAATAGTAAAATATATTTTTAAAAAATAAAAAAAATAATATTTTAATATATTTTTAAACAAAAAATATTTTAAAATTAATTAACTATAAATATCAAAAGAATTTAAATATCAAGAGAGTTCCAACTCAACACTTATCGCAGTTATGCAAAGGATAAAAAAGAAAAGCATTAGACTAGGTTTTCTTAAGTTCCACAGGGAATAAGAGGGATACTGTCGTTCAATAAATAAAAATAACGAGGGATCATTTGATTTGCCTTTCTATCTTTCGGATAGTCTTTTAGGTTGTGCATGCAATGCATTGTAATTGAACAGGGGTGTTCATTTATTCCGAAGTTAGACAGAGGTTAATTCAAAATCAATTTAAATAAGTTAAGATAATTACTTTTAATTGATGCATGGTAAATATAATATATTCATCAATGTTAATTTTATATGTATAATATTTATATTGTTTGAATATCCAATATATATGTATACACACCTTGACATTTATATGACACGTATAATTTCTATATTCAATATATTATTCTTTTATTTTATGTTAAATTATAAATAATACTTGATCAGTTGATAGTATTATCTAAACACAAACACCTCTCGTGTTTTATGTTTTTCATTTGTTGAATCTACATTCCGTCCAAAAAAGGTCACAGAGGCAAATTGGAGCACATGAAAGTTTCATTTGTTGATTCCACAGTGAAAGTTTCACCAACCAATAGACTGTTATCGTGTTCTTTGGGTTTGAATTTTCTAATGAAATGATGGAAATTCATTGGATCGTAGAGTAAGGACGTCGTCATGGTGTGTTTTTCAAGAGATATAGGATATGGTTTGCTATGGTACTAGATTAGGCTCTTCCATGGAGAGGTATTATTTATACAGGTAGGAAAACATGATATATTGGAATTGTTTTTAATATCATTGATTATTACATATCTTCTCTAATTAAGTTGAAATTAACTAGGCTAGTGATAGTGCATAAAATTCAAATAAATAAATTTATTATTATTTTCAATCCCTCTGTAAAATGAATTAAACACTCACCCCGGCTTTAAGAAGATATCCTCTTTTTTCTCATTAAATTTTCCATCTTATCTTTTTTTCCCTTTTACTATTTCATATAAAGAAATAAAATGAATTGAAAAAGACCATGAAATGGAGAAAAGGATCAAATTACATGTAGAGACACATTAGAGAATTTTAGTCTTTAAATAAATGGAGAAGATGAGTAATTTCTCTTTTTTTTTACTCATTAAATAAATGAGTAACAGTGAATAAATGAACTGAGTTTGTGAAAGGACAACAATATTTTTTTTGAAATTGTTTATATATATATATATATATATTATTATTATTATTATTTTAATATGTTGATGTAAAAAATAAATTATAAAAATAAAAAAATATATTATTTTAATATATTTAAACAAAATAATTTAAAAAATAATTATTATTACATTTTTAAACTCCCCGGAAACTGACCGCGAAGGAATCAACATGTTAAACCTTCTTTTTATCGTATATTTTTGCTTTTTATTACTTTTTTTTCCCTCCAAAATGCCAGTAATGTGTAGACTTGTTGTCCAGTCGATGAAAGCAAAGATACAAATGCAGTGTGGGGTTATAAATAGAAATCTGCGATAGCAAGAAGAAGGCTATGACCGTGAATCTCTAAACATGGGAAAATTGGGGTCCCTGTCATCCAAATTGTGCACAAGCTTATCCATTTTTACGTTGAAAGATGTTAATGGTGCACCGGCATGGGCACATGCGACTGCTATGGACTTGACGTTAATTTGAGAGGTATATACATGTGTTCTGGGGTAGCACGCAGTTGATTAGTTTCATGAACTTAGGCTGCAAAAGAAGTCTTCGATCTTGTCTTGATCCGTACAGTGCCTGGCTTTCTTTGTCACCTCTATATATGGGGCCTCTGCATATGACAATCTCACTGGGCATTATTGCCGGAGTATTGTTTGCCAAGCTAAAGCTCAAGGACATATATACGTGGAGTTCAAATATGATTGGATACTTTAGGGCACTGGAGCTTTTAACCAAAGGGCAAACAATGGCCCCGGCACTCAGGATGTGATGAATGGCAGCTAACGTTTTTCTTTGATCAACGATGGATGCGTACCATCTCTTGTTTGCAGACGGTTTTTATTGGGAAAAAAGATGGACAGATAAATTCTATCAAACTTTTATTTATTTATTTATTTATTTTTATCGCTATATATCTCTTTTACAACTTGCAATTTACTCTACTCTTAAACTGTGCAACACACTAATTTTTTCTCAAGAGCTACAGACAAACATTATTCTCGTAATAAATGAGAATGATGTCCTGCTTTAGTAGCTAGCAAGTGCTCTTTCACAAACGACAATCCTTGTTTACAACCCTTATCTTCCCATCCCTCGTTTATACTATGAATGGATAAAGGTCTCTGCCATGTCAAGTCTTCTCACTTTTGCTTCTTCTCTAAATCCTCGTGCTTGACAAGAAGTGAAATAGATAAGCTATTTCCACAGGAGATAGAGAGAACGTTAATCGCTATGACCAATTGATTATTACATATTTTCTCTAATTAAGTTGAAATTAAGTAGTGATAGTGCATAAAATCTAAATAAATAAACTTATTATTATTTTCAAACACGAACTACTTAGATACATACTCTGTAAAATTTAATTGTATTTTTTTATACAAAATATTTTATCCTCTATAATGAAAGGTCATTTCCAATAAAATAAAAAAAACTAGTTTTTTTTCTAGCAATTTGATCACTAATTCAATATTTTCGATGGAAGATATTGTAATTGACGTGAGACACACTGTGGGTGTATCGCTTTGTAATTTCCAGTTCACCAATAATTTCATCTCCCTTTCCACTGAAAAGATAATGGAAAAGTGTATGTGAGAGAGACTCACCGAATTTCCCACTGAATAGAGATATATAATGGAGGGCCAAACTTCGAAGATGAAATTGAGAAGACTATAGATCAGTACCCGTAACAGACGGACAAATGAAGTTCCTATCAATCCATTTTTATGAAGTTCTTATCAATCTTACCCTTCAAATATTTTAAATAGAAATATTAATTAAATTTTTTTATAATTTTTTTGTTTTTTATAAAAAAATATTTAAATTACACTTAAAATATCATAAATAATTTTTTTTATAAATATTTTTTATTTTTTTTTAAAAAATTTAAACTATCCTTAAATAATCCTAAACAGAAATTCTAATTAATTTTTTTATTTATTATAAAAAAATATTTCAACTACCCTTGAAGTATTCTAAACAAAAATGCTAATTAATTTTTTTATAATTTTTTTATTTGTTATAAAAAAATATTTAAACTACTCTTAAAGTATCTTAAACCGAAATGCTAATTAATTTTTTTAATATTTTTTATATTAAAAAAATTAAACTACTCTTAAAGTATCCTAAACCAAAATCCTAATAATTGTTTATCACACATATTTGTTATGATACTGTACTTTGATGCGAACATATTTTCTTCCCCTTTTAATTCTTATATCTGATTTTTTAATTTATAGCACTCTAAAAGAATAACATAACTTTAACTATATTTATGTTATATTATTATAACATACCAATTTTTACAGAGCACCAGGTGTTGATCTACCATAATTGGATCTCTCTCTTCCCTCCCCAAAGTTAAATTACAAGATTTCAATATTTGCACAAATTATGGAAGGCAGTTATTTTTCATCCCCAATCTCCTTTTATTTTGTTTGTGATATCATTCGAATTGTACCACCACCATTCGCAGGAGCTCAGCCAACGTCCTCATTGTGCAGCGATGGTTCCTGTCATGCACCTTAAGTATCCCTCTATATATTTGTTGATCATCTCTGTCTGTCCATTAGACTGGGGATGACAGGCAGTGGAATACTGCAAGTTGACCCCCTGTTGTTTGAATAATTCTTTTCAAAATTGGCTGAAAAAGATGTTGTCTCTGTCACTCACAATCGTTGCTAGCATCCCATACAACTTATAAACATTTTCCATAAAAATCTTGGCTACTGTAATGGCAGAGTAGGGGTGGGTTAGGCTTATGGGCATACTTGCTAAACCTATTGACCACCACAAATATTACTTCTTTTCCTTCTGATTTAGGTAGCCCATCAATAAAATCTATACAAGGAGCATAGGGCACTGGTAACGATTGTAGCAGACCTGGGGGCTTAACATTTTCAACCTTATTCAGTTGACAAACTAAGCATTCCCTGACATATTGCCTCACTAGCTAAGGTTTGCAGAGTTTGTTTTATGGAAATTTGTTGGGTCGCCATTTCTTTCATGATGGCTTTAAGCTGTGCCAGGTCATCCGAATGAGCATGCAATTTGACCTCTATTCCATTGACTCTTTGGTTAGCAGCTTCCAAAGAATCACCCATTCTTCTTATGTCTTGGGACCTGGTTTCTAGGGCCATCTTGCAAAGTCCAAAAACATGAGCTCTGATACCAATTTGCTGCAAGTTAACAGGGAACCTTCGAGTATAACGATGGAAGAACGAAGGAGAAGGAGGTTGGGAAAAGAGACGAAGGAATTACACGTTCAAGGCGTGTTGAGAGAAAGGACAGAGGAGAGAATCTAATAATTCTATTATAATTTTCCACACCATTCTGTTCCAATCATTAGGGAATTTAAAGACAATAATTCTATTGCCAGTGTGGCATCACTCACGTGGCCATTCTAGCTTAGCTACTGTTATTTAAAAACGAAGCTGCACAAAACACAATCGTTCTGTTACTTGTATTTAAAATTCAAATCCTGCTTCAGTTTTTCCCCTTGTTAGTTTTCGCCTTCTTCTTTTCTTTGTGACATAAACTGAAGTGAGATCAGTATTAGTAAACTACCATAATTAGAATTGATTTCCGGACCAAGACTGCATACCAGTCAAAAGTTTTCTAACTTAGCTTTGAAGTTCAATGGGGAGTATAAG
>Ga0325414_1002334_pt1 | contig 19116 bp, 6 predicted proteins | sample PopdelMetagenome_8_FD_206183 | JGI IMG/M metagenome (GOLD analysis project Ga0325414, IMG submission 206183) | Populus deltoides microbial communities from Bellville, Georgia, United States - Leaf-PdKOR-R3 | ecosystem: Host-associated > Plants > Phyllosphere > Phylloplane/Leaf | place: USA... | reverse complement strand
GGCCGTTGGTCGGCTAGTGGGCGCGGGGCTTTAAGCTTTGGGAGCAGCATGCAGTCATTGTTTCTTGTTTAAAGGGGGGTGGGGCTCTAAGTTTTGGGAGCAGCAGGCGGGAAGAGGAACAGTGTCATTTTGACACTGTTCAGTTTTTTTTTATATATATATATATATTTATTTATTTATTTGTGGGGACCCAAAAATGGGTTACAACAAGGCCATCTCAATCTTTTCACATTTTTAAAACATAAAACATGTCTGAATTACCTTTAAAAAAGCAAAATGTATTTAACACATATATAAGGACCTTTTAAAATTTTCACTTTTTAAAACATTGTAAAGTGACTAATTTATCTTTAAAAGTAAAAAATTTAGAAACACCGTTTGGGGTTTTTTTATATTTTTATTTTGATTTTTTAGTTATAATTAATTTGACTAAGGAAAAAATTTATTAGTTTAATAAATATAAAATATTGTTTAAAAACTAAAGTGGTTGGCGTGTGCGTGTGGGATACACCACACCTCTGGTATGGCACCAATGGCGTTTTCTTTTTGTTTTCTTTATTTTATCTCTCTTCCTCAATTTATATGCCCAATCTTTTAGATTTTCAAAGCAACCCTTAAATTTATTTTTCCTTCAGATTTGATCTATATTCTTTTGATTATTATTTTTTTATTTAAAATAATTTATAAAATTAAATTTTTTTTTCAATATCATCATACTTCAATTTTTTTTCATCTCTTATATTTAATTCTCATTCTTTTGAATGCTATTTTTTATTTGAGATAATTTAAAAAAAAAAAATATGATTTCATCCTCCGGATTTCTTTCATATCAGATTTGATAATCATTATTTTGATTGAAATATTTTTAGTTTGGTAAATTTTTAATATTGATAATTTTTTCTAATTTCATCCTAAAACATTAAATTTGTTGAGAATTAAACTTCTTGATTGAGTTCATGCCTAGAATTTCACAAGTTATGAGTTTGGGAGATTAACCTAAATTTAGAAAATTTGTCTGGATTTGCTTAGGTTTTTTTTCCTTTTGTTAAGCTTATGTTTTTACAGTTCAACATTAACTTAATTGGAGACTGGGGTCCAATATTTTTTTATTTGCTTTCTATAGGATTTGGTTTCTAGTTTTGAAAATGACTCAGGTTATCTCATATCTTTTTATTTATTGTTCTTTGTTAAATTTATATTTTTAAAAAGAAAATTTGTTTTTGAATTAAAATAATTGATTAAATATAAGCATGAGATTCTCACATCATGATATATTTGTTTGGTTTGCTTTCCAAGCTGATGCTCTGACAGAGTATGTAGCTTCTTTCATTGTCGTTGTGCAGCCTTTTATAGTGATGTTAGAACCTTCTCGACAAGCTTTTTCTGGTGGTAGGGTGGTGTCCATAGCAGAGCAACAAAGAGTCTCCTACAGGCTTTTCATTCTTCTTCTTTTGAGTGTGATATTGACAGTTTATTTTTTATAATTAGTTATTGTTGATTTTTTATTGTTCTCTTTATTTACTATTGATGCCTCCATTTTTATCATATTATTTAATTAATTGAGCTTATCGAACCTAATCAAGTCAATAATCTAAGTCTCGGATTTTTCTTAGTTCTTGAAAAATAATAGCATTGCCTGAACTTCTTTTGTTTTTTACAATAAATTTTTTTTGACTTGGCTCACACCGTACGCACACAAATCACCTATCTAATTGAATCTAATTGTAATAGTTTCTAAATGTTCTAAAACAATAGAAAAACAATTTATATATGTCACATAAATCATAGTATTAATCGTGGAATAGAAAAGAGGTTCCATGCCAAAAAATTTCATGGAAATAAAAACATCGTTTAGCAAAAAGTTTCCATGGCACTTGAGAAGAGAACATTAACTAAGAACTTTCAGAGAAAATGTTACTCTATTTCTCAGGAAAATTTTATTTTTACACTAAACTTTTTAGGAAATTTTATTTTATACAATAAAGCTCTTGAAAAAAGCCAGTAATTAGTGCACGGATTATTACTAGTTATTTAGGAAAGAAAAGATACATGAGACTGGAAATTAATTTTATGAGGTTAATTACATTTTTATTAATTTTAGTAGTGTCAAATTACTTTAAAATCAATTAAACTCTAATAAATTATTTTTACATAAATACATTATATCTATTTTAACAACAATCTTGTTCGATAAAATAAGTTTTTTTATTAAAGAAAGAAGAAGAAGAAGAAGAAAACGGAAAAGCTAAATGGGGTTGAGTATAATATTTATAATAATTCTATAGATCTGTCAACAATTTTCAAAGAATAGTTAAATAGGATTGGAGAAAAGAATTGGAGGGTATTAGAATGAGAACATAAGACTAAAATTATTTTTGAAAAACTTTCTAATTTTAGCGTGTCATTTATAACACATTATTAATTGCATGAATGAAAAAAAATTGTGGTGAATTATATTTAGATTTATAAGTAAAATAAAAACTCACACAATAATCAAAACTCTTGCTATGTTCTTTCACTATTTAATTTTTTTTTTTCTATTATCCTAACGTTCTTAGCTAGCAATTAAACTATATTCAATATTTTTTTTATAAAGAAATTATATTAATTCTTAATCTAATTAAGTTAATTGACATGTAATTTTACTCATATAATTTATTACACATATATATATGAAGGGAGAGGGTCACAAACTTTCTACTAGAGAAACCAATGTTCATGGCTAAATAATTTATATAAACTATTTAATTAATTATGTTTTTCTCTTAAATCCTATTCGATAGACCATTTACAGTATTGGTAGCTAAAATAAAAGGATTTACCTTTTTCTATAGAGTTTCTTTCTTCTTGCTCAATTCTTGCCATTTTTTTGTAGGGAATTTTACTTCTTTCTAGCATGGCTCAATTCATCATCCATCATCTTTCTTTTCATAAAGAAATGGTGTTTATATATTTACATATTCTTTCCTTACAACTAACGATCGAGTAAAACAAGATATTAGAGCTTTTTTTTTTTTTTTTCCTTCAAAAAGAGGAGTGATGTCTCCATAAAATTAACTATTTATTTATTTTCCCCGTAATTTTATTAGATTCATTTATAAAAAAAAAATCTATTATATTGTAGATCAAGCTTATTTGATTATAAACAAAAAAATAAATACAAGTTGTAATTCTACTAGAAGTAATAGAGACTTTCTTGTATGAAATTGCTTTCGTTCATTATAATACATTTCTTTTCTTATAGGTATAAAAAAAATTTCTTTGTATTTTTTCAAATATATATATATATATATATATATAATTTTAAACTATTATAATGTCTTGTTTATAATTTCCAACTTGCTAAAATGTCAATGCTATTATTCTAATTGCTGAGAAAAATATGAACAATAAAGTATCGATTTAGCATAATATATGTCACGCCTAGCACTTAGACTATCGCGAAGAGAAGAGAGCTCGAAAACAAATAGAGCGGTGAGAAACACCTTAACATTGGATCTAAGATTTCTTATTAAAAAGGCTATTTGCATACTAGAAAATACAATAATCACCTAGCATGTCCTCACAACTAGATCATCACTCAATTATAAATAGACAAGACTTTTTATACAAGTCTAATTTATAAATACACAAAACTTTTTAAACTTTTTATACAATTCTAATCTAGTCAATTTATTAGAGGAATTATTTAAAAAATAAAAGCTTCAAAACAATTTGGTTTTGAATTTAAAAAATAAAAGATGTGAAACACCGCATTTCACTTAATTATAAGTGAAATAACATTGTTTTATTTAAGGAAAAAAATTAACCAAAAATGACATCATTTTGGGAATGCATTAACAGTCCCTTTCTTCCCTAACGAGACAACTTGCAATTTCTTAGTTTTTTCATGGCTTCAGCTTGGATTTGACCACGATTCTCTCCCTCTTATGCCTTCAAGAAAGACCAAGAAACATACCACTTCTCTAACATGTATGTGTATTACATGTTCAACCCAAAAACACGCGGCTTTGACCCTCTAAAATGCTGCAAAATCTGGTGTGAAAATGGCAACCCAAACATATTTGGCCAAAGAGTCAACCATGATGAATGATTGAGATAAACTTCAAGAGACCAAGGCCATGATCATGCTACTAAAAAAGGTTTTAGAACTTTAATCATTGCCTATAAATAGAGACAAAGTAAGAAAAAAAAAAGGATCCAAGCTTAACATAAAAATACAAGAGGAAGAATGATAGTTGTTTGATATAGAAATATCAAAGGGGAGAATGAAGAAAAGAGAAAAAAACTTCAAGAGAAAGAGATAAAACTCATAGAGAGATAAAACTGACCAAAACCAAATCATCTCGTGGCCCAACCATTATCTCTTCCATCAATAGCCACCACATATGCTCCTTCCTTGTCTAAAACTAGCCCCGGTATAAGACCTTAACTCTCTTCCTTTTTTTTCTTCTTTTTACCCTAGTCGTTTTTGCATAAAGGTTATTATTCACTCAATTTTTTTTTATTTTACTAGCTTTGAAGTAGCATTAGATTTATTTTATAAAATTGTGTTATCATATTTTTACGTGTGCATGTGTGAAATAATTATTTTTTGGGAAATGATAACTTTTTACTCATGTATTTTTTTTATTTTATTTTATTTTATTTTTAATTGCTTATAAATATAATAAGAATCATTTCTTAAAATTGTGTTGTTACCTTTTTACTTATACATGAATGTGAAAAAATCATTTTCTGAATTATCTTATGTTATTTGAATTGGATTTGCTATAGAGTTAGCTTTATTTTGTGAGTTAACTTCATTTTATTAAATTATGTCAGTTTCGTTTTCATGTACCAATGTTTGTGAAAAAAATTATTTTTAGAAATCAACAACTTTTTACTTATACATTTTATTTTTATTGGATTTACAATAATGTTATTATCATTTTTTACATATAAGTTGATGTAATAGTCAATAAGGGTCCAATCAGCAAGTCAATACCAATAGTATCAATTTTTACCTACATGTTTAGTTTAAGAAATACACTTGTGACCCTCTAAAACGCTGTAAAATTTGGTGTGAAAAGGGCAACTTATGCATTCTTAACCAAATAGTCAACTATGGTGAGGTATTGAGATAAGCTTAGAGGCATCAATGATCACAATCATGCCACTTAGAAAGGTTTTAAAACCTTCATTCTTGCTTTTAAATAGAGAGGCAAACCAAAAAAAAAATAAAGGGATCTCAAGCTAGAGAAACAAAATACAAATGATAGAGAAAGATAGAAAAAATAAGAGATTTTTAAGTTAATAATGAGAGTTGTTTGAGTTGAAAAGTAGCATAAAGGATACAAGAAGAAGATAGAAACAATAAAAATAAAGAAGAAGAAAACCTAATGAAAGAGATAGAAAACCAACAAAAACCAAACCAACTCATGGTCCAACCACCGTCTCTACCACAAGCAGCTACCATAATAGCTTCCCTCTTGTTTGAAACTAACTCCAATGTAAGACCCTAGCTATTTTCCCTTTTTTTTTTACCCTAGTTTTTATTTTATTTTTTTTAATGGCTTTAAAATGTGCTATCGCCATTTTACATACACATGCATGTTAAAATAATTCATTTTAGAAAATTTCTAATATTTAACTCATGTATTTTTTTGTCTTTTTAGTAGTGTTACTTTCATTAGTAAAATTATATCATTGCCTTTTATTTATGTATATGTGTGTGAATATTTATTTTTCAAATGAAGAATAAAAACGCATCGACGAGTTTTCATCATGTTTAATGTTATATTTTGATCAAAGCTTGGGTTTTAACAGTTAGGTTAATTTTTCTTCTAGTTTTACGAACCGATGTAGGCCTAATGCATATTTTTAACCTCAAAATGATTTTAAAAATGAGTTGACGAGTTTTTATTATGTTAATATCATGTTTGGATTAAAATTTATTTTTAATGGTTAGGTCATTGAGTCTCTTAGTTTTAGGGATTGATGCAAGTCTAGTAAGATGCTTTTAATTAAAAAATAATAATGAGTTATGAAACTCATGATTCAAAGCACGTCGCAAACTAGACAAACATCAATCAATAATAAATGGCTTGTAAATAGGCTCATAAATTAATTTGGACAATAATAGCATGTGTAGAAACAAATTTAGGAGAAAATACATAATTAAGGTAATATTTCATTTGAAAGTATATGGTAATGGTGATTTATATCTTCCCTTAGACAGTAATAACGCACGCAAAAGAAATATAGATATGAATAAAACCCAACAAAAATAAATATTAGTGCAAAAAAATAAAGTATAAGATCAAAATATCAATATTAGTAGTTCAAAGATTAAATTTAACATTTGACAGAAGATCATGGTTTGATCTAAACTAAAAAAGGAAAAAAGAGTTGCTAGGTAAATCACGTGATCCAAAAAAGAGTTACTAATGACCCAAGCCGTTTACAAATTATATAGGGTTAGATTAGTCATTTTTCTTTTTCTTACACACTAAAATTACTAATATAACCCTAGAACTAAAAGACAAGCCTATTGCTCAAGGATGTTTTGGTTTTTTAGTTTGATTACTTTGATGCTCTTAAAGATAAAATCAACATATCTTTATCATTAGGATTTTTTCTCATTTAATATTAGTTTATTGTATATTTGAAGGTCGCATAAGGGTGTTTTAATAGTTGGCATATGTTAAATATTATTTTAAAAAAAACCTTATAAAGCATGTATAACACGAGAAAACATGTGGATGGCCCCAACACTATTCAAGTGACACTTACAAAGTCGTAAAAAACCTTATAGAGCATGTATAACACAAGCAAACATGTGGATGGCCCCAACACTATTCAAGTGACACTTAAAAAGTCATCTAACTACCAAACGTTGTCTTCCATGTCAACATTTGGCAGGTTACAGTGCCCCTTATATAATGATGTGATGCATGGATCAAACACGCCTCTACTTTAGCATCGGTGGCCATTTCTTTTTCTTTTTCTTTTTCTTTTTCTTCTTCTTCTTCTTCTTCTTCTTCCTGAATTCATAACAGCCCCTTCAAAATTTCAGACTAGCCCTTTCAATTTTTTTCCTTCACATTTGGTCCTTTTCCATTTGATTATTATTTTTTTATTTTTAATAAGCTATAAAATTATATATGTTTTTAATTTCATCCTTTTTTTAATATTTCAAATTTGATCCTAATTCTTTAACTAGTATTTTTTATTTTTAATATTCTATAAATTATATAAAAAAAATTCAATTTCACCCCTTTCATTTTCTAATCTTTCAAATTTGATCTCAATTTTTTTATTGCTATTTATTTGATTTGTGATCATTTTTAGATATTGTTTTACAATTTAATCCTTCATGAGTCTTTTTTTTTCCATCAAATTTGATCCCTATTGTTTTTATTGCTATCTTTTTTTCTTTGATAATTTTTTTACATTGATATTTTTTTACAATTTCATCCTATAAAATTAAATTGATCGGAAATTAAGTTTATTGATTAAACCCTAGTAAATAGTTTCAAGGATTGTGAGTTTTAGAAATTAGAGTAAATTTAAGAGTTTTTCCTGGGTTAGCGCTATTGTTTTTTCGTTTTTGAAGTTAATGTTTTAATTTTACCTAATTTTTTAGAGTTTTCTTTTATTATTTTTTAAAGCTTGTCTTATATATGATTAGTCTCATGTTCATGACCAAAGTCATCAATTTCACAAGTTAACATTGATTGACTTTATTTTTACCTATTTTTAAATTAATTTATTTCAATTTCATCTTTCAACATTTAATTTATTTGAAATTTTTCTTCCTATTTTTTTTTTTCCTTTTTTTTCTATTTGGTTATCTTGATCCTGAGCCCCTGGTTGCGAGGTTTGCAAGGTAACCCAGATTAACTATGAATTGTTTTTCTTGTTACGAGATTAGTCTTGGGTTTATAACCAGAGCCACTAGTTTTAGAGGTTAAGGCAGACTGGCTTTTTTTTGTTCTTTTTTTAAAATTTACTTGATTAATTTTTTTTCTTTAACATTTGATTTATTGAAAATTGATCTTCTTATTGTTTTTTTTCTTTTATTTCTATTAGGTTATCCCAAGCTTATGCCCATGATTGTAGGATTTACGAGCTAACCCAAGTTGACTCTTTTTTTTTTCATTGTTTTCTTAAATGAAATTTCTTTTTGGTTTCCTTCCTTCAACGTTAAGGTGTTCGATAATCAAACTTCATGATTTTATTCAATTTTATTTCAAATGCAATCATCATGGTATCATGATTGGGTCAAAGATTTTTCATCTTGACCTGGGTGGGCACTGATCGAGTTTTTTCAACCATTTTCTAACTATATTTTTTTCTTAATTTTCATCCTTCAACATTTTATTTTCTAGAATCGAGCTTTGGGTTTTTTTTTTTTTGTTTTTGTGGAGTTATCATATTCTCATTTGATTTATTAAGAATTGATTTTCAGATTTTTTTTCTACGTTTCTTTTTATGATATTATCTTAATCTTATGTTCATAATCACAAAGTTTACGAGTTAACCTGGTTTAACTGAGGTTTTTTATTATTATTATTTTTCCTTTTAACACTGAATTATTTGATAATTTGGGTAAGCCCAGGTCAGGTTCTTCTTACCATTTTTTCATTGTCTTTTTTTTATTTGTTTATTTATTGTTATTGCATTTTTTAATTATATTATTTAAATTATCAATTGAACCAATGACTCAGGTCTCAAAATTTGTTTTTAGCATTCTTGGTTTACATTGACAAATTTTTTGCCTGGCTCACGACGAAGCATAGACCACAAATCTAGTAAATCCTAAATTAAAAACTAGTGTCATACTTTTAAACTTGAGTTTGTTTAAGTTTTAAGAATAATATATTTATGAGATATAATATTAATATTAATTTTGGATCGACTTATTATAGGATTGAGGTAGATCCATATTTGATCTATTCAATATGTATTCAGTTATTGTTAATGAATTTATTTTCTATTTATTGACATAGATGATTCTCAATTTATTTAATTAGATGTGTGCATAAGCTTTCTGATTTACACTTGATATTATTTATGTGAAAAAACATGTTGCAAATGCTTGTATGTTCATTTTCTTTGTTGAAAAAACATATTTGGCACGCGGCAAAGCATGGGTAAACTTGTTAGGTTTTTTAATATCATACACGCAGCGGAAACAATAAAACAAAAATAATTTGGGTGTCCCTAAGATCCTATATCTAGAATTGTTTTAGGGGTTTTTTTACTTGGAAATTTAATCTTTTTTTATTTTGAATAATTCTTTAAAGGCTGGGTTGTAAAAAACCACAAGTTATCCAATTGTCCGGCCTTCAACAGTGATCCACACAAACCACTAGTGAGAAATCTCCTAAATCTCTATTTAGAAGAAATGGAATACTATGCTTAAAGTGTTAACTCTCTATTCTGTGAATTACATAGTTTTTCTGTATAACAAACAACAACTTCACAATAAGATGTATAGCTTATTATTTATAGGAAAATTTGAAGAAAAAAACCCTACAAATTAGCAAGCTTTTATTTTTTTTCCCCTAAATAATATCCATATATTAATTCAGAATAATTTTAGAAATTAAGTCCTTACTTGATTTTTCTTGTCTAGAAATATAATCCATGTATTAATTATATTCTAGTTCTTAATTTCTAAAATATATTTTAATCAAGTCATATTTAATTAAATCATATCAGTTTAATTTCTGACTAGTGATTCTTAATGTGTATGTCCCATTAGGTTCCTAATATGTTGGCCCAAATATAAATTATAATTCTAATTAAATAGAATTTTTTTAAAAGTAAATAATTTATTTTATCATCAATTCAACATTTGATTAATTTATATTTGAAGATCAGGTGTGTTGTACTCAACATCGCGGCAACCTTTAAAATTCAATCGCGAAAGAATAACTTTATGGCATCTTGTTCTTGGGGGGAAAGATCTTATTTAAAGAATCGCTACCTACTATTATAGTCACTTAAAACTCTAATTAGTCAACATAGATTTTATGGTATGGTACTGCTTATACAAAAGAGAAGATATTATTACCCCTTAAGCGTCCTACGTAAGGTAAGTTGTATTACTAGTTTTGTCTTAAATTGCTAAGAGTTTGTTGGGTTATGCTATCGATAGTCTAATTGTAATTTTCTTGAATCTAGGACCAGTGAATATTCAGATGCGAATACTTTCAACTCTGTCATTGGTAAATATTACGTAACATAAAAAAAGTATAGTATTCCTAACTCTAGCGCTAGTGAATAAACCAGTAAAAATTGAATTAAAAGCAAAGCATACATATTTTTTGTTATTTTTTTACATATAAAAAAAAAGACATGTATGTATTGCATACCAGATTCGCATTTTACAGTAAAAATCTACAAATTAAATATACTGTAAAATAAATTAAAAATGGTCAACAAATTTTTTAAAAATTTTGTGATATCACAAAGGAGCTCATTTGGGCAGATATCAAAACAAAGAAGAATAAAATAAAAAGAATTGATATAAGGGTGTATTTTATCAAATACACTCTTAGCCCAGAACAAATTGAATCAGCCGGGCCTATACCTGATACTGAAGCTCAGCTCATATAGGTTGGGTTGGACCGATATAGGTTGGGCTGGACCGAGTCGGTCCAGCCAGGATACTAGCTGATACGAGTGGCTCGGCTGGCCATTAGGTGCATGCACAGTCACGGATAAATTAAGTTTCATGTGCAGTCAGAAGTGAATTATAATTGCATGCACAGTAAGAAGTGAATTATAATTGGAATAGAAGAACTTACCTGGTTCGCTAGAGAAGAAGCCGATGATGGTGTGATGGCTGACCGATGCTACCTCCTCTCCTCTGTTCTCTCTCTGATTTTCTGGTTCGCTGGAGAAGAAGCCAATGATTGTGTGATGGATGACCGATGCTACCTCCTGTCCTCTGTTCTTTCTCTGGTTTTCTTTCTGTCTTTGTTCTGTTGTTTCTCTCCCTGTGTTTGCTCGTTCTCCCTACGTTTTTCTCCTGGGTTCTGTCACTGTTTCTGGTGCAGTTGCTGCTGAAGATGGAGCTCTGGAGCTGCTACTGAAGACGAAGTCGAGGGCGTGCTGCAGGATTACAACGGTATCACCTTTTGTTTCTCTCTTCTGTTCGTTCGTCCCCCTGTTTTTTTCCGTCCGTGTTCTCTGGTTTTCCCCCCCTGGGTTCTGTGGGGCTTTGTCTATTCGTTCCTCCCCCGTTCTTTGTGGCCTTTCTCTGGCTTTTATAAAGCCAGGGAATGCCATGCAGTTGCCTCTAGATAATGAGGCGACCGACCGTTGTTGCAGGAGACGCATCGTGGGCAGCTGGCAGGGAAGTGGTTCATGAATGAAGAAGGTGATGAACATTTTTCTTTGAAACGGCGCCGTTTTCACCTTAAATGGATATTTCCAATTTACCCCCTGAATTTCTGACATTTAGCAATTGTATCCTTATGAAAATCTTTGTGGTTTTTTTTTAATTTTACCCCTGGATTAATTGCAATTGAACCCCTGAATTTTGGTGTCATTTACAAAACAATCATTGATTTCAATTTAATCAATGCAGTTTTTAATAGGCTCTTCAACTTTTAATTCTTTCAAAATTACTTCTGGAAAAAATCAATTCACTCCCGTATGGTATCATCACCTATTCACTTATGTCCTTGAACTTTAATTTCTTACAATTTTGATCCAAATCAGCCCCAAACTTTGATATTTCTTCAATTAAGCCCTTGATTGCATTAATTAAATAAATCAAAGTTTAATTAAATCCATAAACTTATCAATTCTTCTAATTTTTGACCAAATTGACTCCTAAATTTATAATTTCATCCTTATTAGTCCTTAAACTTTCAACTTGTATTGTCTTGACCCAATTCTCAAATTATTTTTTATTCATTTATTTTTTTATTTTTTATTTTTAAAAAAAATCAAAATTTAGATTATGACAAGGTGTATTGTCTAGTAATATTTCATGATCTCCCAAATATTTGAAAAGTCATTGGTAGTTTGACTTAACCTTTCAATGATAGGTTTCTCGGCGTAATTAACATCATTTCATCAATAATGTTTCGATTTAACATTAAAGCATGAAGTATGTTTATCATGTTAAATCATGTTTGTTCTCTATATAATAATTATTGATCATGTGAATAAGATTTGAAATTTTTATCAAATCTTATTTTATCTTAGCTAAGGATTTCTCAGTCAATACTATTTGAGAACATATGAAATATTTTTCCTAATTCATGTAGGGTGATGAATCCTCTTTTGATCACTCAAGCACTTTCATATAGTTCATGTTATACTCAATGCCTACCTCTTTCTTACCTCGAGTAAAATAACATGTAACAAAATCAAAGTATAATATTCTCTATATAAAATAATTTTGCGGTCTCAAGTTTAAGGATTACTTGTATAACTGTCACGTGAGCCTTTTCTTAGACTTAAATGATCTCTCCATATGAAATTCTCAAACGGGTCAATTCAATGTACATGTTATATGACAACCACTTACATATTAGTTCTACGTATTTCTTATATCTCAGCTTATGAGAACAAATACTTCATTTTATAAATAAAAAAACATAATATGTATCAGTCTCTATATCTTTAATAAATGTTTAATATTTAAAAGAGTATTGACCATGAATATTTTAAAAATAATATTTAGATGCAATAAGAATCTCATAATTATAACAATTTTATAATTTTCTTTACAAAGTATTTTTGTCTCGTGAACTTTATCTTTACTCTAGATTTATATATCGAATATTAAATTTATTAATCTAATATTATAGAAATATTAAAAATAAATTAAATTTTTATTAATAATAAATATATATTTATGAATATAATGATATTACATTCGAAATGGCTACTGTTATATTAAACAAAATAGCTAGTTTTTCCTAGACTATGTGCATGTGTGGGAAACATGAATATATATATATAGACATAGTGTCTATGTTGTTTTAAGTCTCCCTTTTTTTTATATTATTTATATATTTAAATGGTGTAGAGGAATCACTGTTTCTCTACACCCAAAAGCACAATGGATTACAACATTAATTTAAAGTGCATTCCTTTTTTTTTGTATTTTTTCATTTTTTTTCCAACTTTCCTCTTTTTTTTCAACTTTTCTATGTTTTCTTTTTTTTTTTTGCATTTTTTTTTTCAAAATTATATTTGTTAATTTTACTTTTTAAATATTGAGCATGTTAAAAATTTTGCTTTGTAATTTTTTTCCTTTAAAATACTGTGCATTGCTGCGGTGTTTTCCCACATAGTTTTTCTATTTTATTTTTTTATTTTTCAAAATTATATTTGTAGATTTTTTTTAATATTGAGCTGATTAAGAATTTAATTTTGTAATTTTTTTCCTTAAAAAAACTATGGATTGCTGCGGTGTTTTCCCATATAGTTTTTCTATTTTATTTTTTTTATTTTTCAAAATTATATTTGTCGATTTTTTTTAATATTGGGCTGATTAAGAATTTAGTTTTGCTACACTGTTTCTCCGCATAGTTTTTTTTAATGATTTTCTCTGAAATTATCTTTTTTGATTTTATTTTTTAATATTCAGCTGATTAAAAATTACAGTTACAATATGTGAGGAAAACACTGTAATTTTTTCTATTTTGTTATGTTTTTTTCTAAAATTTTCTTTGTCAATTTTATTTTTTAAATATAAAGCTGGTTAAAAATTGCAATTACAAGTAAATATAAGTTTTTCCTCACAAAACACTATGGATTGATATAGTTTTTCCTCACATGGTTTTTTTTCCAATTTCTTTTTTTGTAATATTTTTTTTCCAAAATTATCTTCATCGATTTTTTTATATATATTGAGTTGGTTAGAATTTAACTTTGTAATAAAGCTTAATCATTTGGGGAAAACATTGTATTTTTCCTCACAAAACATTGTGGATTGCTACAGTGTCTCTCCACATGGTTTTTTTTCTTATAATTTTTTCTAAATTATCTTTGTTAATTTTATTTTTTTTAATATTGAGTTGTTTGGAAATTACAATTACAAGTCATTATAAATAAGGCAAATCATGTGGGGAAGTATTGTAACTTTCATCACAAAACACTGTGAATTGCTATAGCGTTTCCAACATGATTTTTTTTTCTTTTTTTTGGTGTTTTTTTTTGTTATTTTTTTTCTAAAATTATCTCTGTCGATTTTTTTTTAATATTGAGCTAATTAAGAATTTAGCTTTATAAATTTTTTTCTTTAAAACACTGTGAATTGTTGCAGTGTTTTCCCATATGATTTTATTTTATTTTTTCTAAAATTATCTTTATTGATTTTTTTTTAATATTGAGTTTGTTAAGAATTATAATTACAATAAAGCTAAATCATATGAGGAAAGCATTGTAGTTTTTTTCACAAAACACTATGGATTGCTACAATATTTCTCTAAATGGTTTTTTATTTTATTTTATTGGGGAAAATACTGTAATTTTCCTCACAAAACATTGTCAATTGCTACAACATTTTTCCTCATGGGTTTTTTTTCCTTCCAAGATTATCTTTGTTAGTTTTTTTTAATATTAAGTTGGTAGAGAATTTAGCTTTGTAATTTTTTTTGCTTTTTATTAACAAAAAAACTAAATCATATGGCGAAAGTACTGTATTTTTCCTCACAAAATACTGTAGATTGCTACAAATCATTTTGTTCAGTCTCTGAGTTTTTGATCACCAACACAACTTTTTTTCCGTCATGAAATATTTGCTCCATCATACTTTTAATTTCTATTACTTATCTAGCGCCGGTTCATAATTATAACACTATCAAGTGCATTTGTTTTATAAGCCCGCGGCAGCGCGCGGGCATGTCATCTCGTGTGTGTATATATATATATATATATTGACAAATGGGCTTGAACCAACATAACCCAACCCTATTCCTTCCCTTTTTTTTTCTTTATCTTTCTTTTTTTTTTTAATTTTTTAGGGATAGAGTAATTAAGTGATGACAAGTTTTCCCTCTTTATAATGCTAAAGAAATGTATGGTAATCTTAGGAATAGGAAGGGATTAGATCGTACTAATATTCAAGTCTCATTCGTCTATAACAGTGGTAAACTATTGATTTTTTTTAAGAGTAATACCTTTATAAAAACAATAGGTTATTTAATGAGTGAACTAAGCTCAAAATACGGTTTTTGGCTTAGAAAGATACTCTTGCCTTCGTTTTTCATTTCTTTTTTTTATTATTATAAAAACTTGTGATTTAATGATATAAATAATGGCATGTAATGAAGAAAAAAAATGAATTTTTTATTTTGAAAATATTTCTTTTCTTGAGGCAAACTTGTCAGCTAAATAGTTCCTTTCTTTCTATCAAAAAAATGACTTTCAGAGGCATGTTAAGTAAAGATAATGCTAATATGTTATTGATGGAACTGAATCTTCAACAAACCCCTCTTCCTAGTACATGATGACCCTTCTCCTCCTATAAGATTATTCTTGAGGTAAGTTTTGTTGCTTCTAACCTCTATTAGTGCTGCAAATACTCAAGTTGATTTCACGATCTTCTGAGCATAATAGAGGCAGACTTTTAGTTCGATACTCACCAGATTATGAGGGAAAAAGGATCAAAGTATCACATTTCCGACGTCCATGTAATCACTTAGAGACTATCCGATCGTCTTAAAGCATTTGTATACAAGTTTTCCTCATGTCATGTTCCAAATGCAGAGCAAGAGGATTAAAAAGATCCAAAATGGACTCGAGCAATTCAAGAAGAAATGAAAGCACTGCGCAGTGGGTTATTTCCATTAGAAAGATGGGTCTATTGAAAGATATAAGGCAAGACTTTTGGGGAAGGGATATACATAAATGCATTGCATAGACTGTCAGATAACCTTCTCCCTAGTGACAAAGCTGAATACTATGAGAGTTTTACAGCAAATCTAGATTGGCCACTACATTAGTTTGATATGAAGAACATGTTTCTTCATGGCAATATCAAAGAAGTTTATATGGAAATATCACTGGGTTATATTTGTTAAATAATATTTATGTAGTCTTATTTATTAAGGGTAAAATAGTACTTTCAGTTTGACCTATATATACTTTATTTGTATTTAGGTTAACTCAATGCATTCATAATAAACAGATTATTCAGAATCGTAGCCTCCTTTTTGTATTTGATCTCAATTGCTTTAACAATATTGTTCCCTCAAGCATTGAAATTGTGTGCAAGTTGTTACGAGTATTGTATAGGCTACAACAATCACCTCAAGCATGGTTAGAACAATTTATCTTGGCTACGAGGAAATATTATTTTCAACAAAATAACTTGAATCATACTCTTTTATGAAAATATCAACAAGGTGAGGTAATTAATTTAATGATTTATATGGGTGATATGATCATAGAAGGGGATGACATGGAAGAAATTTCTAATGAAGAATCTGGAGGGCTGATATACTTTCAAAGAGTTTTAGTATCTGTATCGAAGCAATGTATATTTCTTTCTTGAAGGAAATATGTATTAGATTTGTTGTATGAAGTAGATATGATTGATTGTAAGCTAGAAGATACCCTAATTATCAGAAATTAACCACAAACAAAGAATACTCAGACCAAGTGTTAACCAACAAAGAGAGGTATAAGAAATCAGTGGGAAAATTAAGCTAGTTATCTCATACTCGTCGGGATATTGTGCATGTTATTAGTCTAGTGAGCCAATTCTTGTATTATCCTAGTGAAGATCATATGAATGCAGTGATTCAAATACTTCTTTGTATAGCAATTATAAAGACTAAATTTGAGTGATTATAGAGGTACTGTTGTGATAAATCTGTTGTGATATACTTGTTGGTTTTCCTTAACCCTATCCTGCGTGTTCTTCAAATGAAATTAAGTATGGAAATAAAGGAATATTTTTTTCAGTCAAGAAGTATATATACTATTTAAAGTATCTATACTTTGAAACCCCAGAATTCTCAAACCATCTTCTCATTATTTATTATTATAAGAACAGTAGAACCAAAATAAAATGATAATTACATTAATTTTCTAACAAGTTTGCAACATCAATGCTATTATCAATTCATTTCTTCGAACAACTTCCCTTCAATCTCCATCCTCGCATTTCTTTCCAAACTACTAACAACTATTTGGAACTAGAATCTTGTATTCCATAGCCTTTGTTATCATGTGTTTAGGTATTATTTTATATTCTTTGAACTTGTTTGGTAACGCAGATGGCCGCGTGTTTTTAAAAATTATGAATTTTTATTTTTAAATAATTTTGATTTGTTGATATTAAAAATAAATTTTAAAATATAAAAAAATATTATTTAAATATATTTTTAAGTAGAAAAATACTTTGAAAAATAATTATTACCACAATACTAAACACGATCATTAACTTGTTGCTTTTGGGTTTCTTCCTATTTGATCATGGTTCCTAGTATATTTTTCTTTTCAGGTTGGTTAACAAAAATCAAAATGTTAAATACATTTATTTGACTTGGTGGACATGACTAATTGTAGCAGATTTTGAGTAATTTCAATTCTCTTTTTATTTTTATTTTTATTTTATTTTATTTTATTTTATTAATCATAGAAAGTTTAAAAAATTAGTTTTTGTTTCATAATAAATAAATAAGATGCTAACATAAATTTTAAAAATCAACCCACAATCCAAATATGCTTTGATTTCATAAAACAAAAGTCACATATCTAACTAAGATTTCTGAATCTTTAACTACATTTAAAAAATATTCTAGCCTTATCTTCTTTCTTGTTGATGCATTTAAAGAGGTGTTTAATCCTTTCCGACACATTTCAATAATTTTATAAGCTATGGGCGCTAAGGTCAAACTCGCATGTCTAGTTGTAGCCCCAGGTTGTAAACACCTGGTGCTAGGGATGCCAAGCCCTTATAGCTGGGGTTGCAAAGCCTTGGGAGCTAGGGTCAAACCCGCGCACTTGGCTATAAAGACCCGTCACCTGGGGTGTGCAAACCCAAGGACCTAGGATCTGCAGAACCGTGCATTGGGTTCTATGTTACGACTCAAGGGTTTTAGGTCTTATGTTTTTAAATATAATTATTTGTATTATAAATATTATTATTTTTATTATAATTAAAAGTATTGATATAAAAAAAATTATAATTTGTCTTATAATTAAACTAAATGAATCTTTGACTCTAAAAATGAAAATCGAAAAGGGAAGTATTAATATCAAAAATATTATTATTTTTGTTATAATTAATATTATTAATATTAAAAATACTATTATTTCTATTATAAATATTATTATTTTTATTATAGTTAAAATCATTAATATAATACTTATTAAATTATAAAAAAAAACATTATTAATATTGAAAAACAAAAATAGATTTTATTTGAAGGGTAAAATTAAATATTATTATTATTATCATTAATAAATTTGGAAAAATATTATTGTTATTGAAGAAAAAACCTTAAATTTGATTTGAAAGGATTAAAAACTATAAGAACTTGGGTCAGATGAGTTTAATATTATTTTTAATATTATTAATTTTGAAATAAATATTATTACTATAAAAAAACATAGAATTAATTTGAAGGGCAAAATAAATTATTATTATTATTATTATTATTATTATTATTATTAACCTGGGTCAGGGATCCCCTTCCAAACCCAAGAAACTTGGGGCTGGAAAGGGGCGTCTCATACAAGTTGCTTGAATGTGGTATAAGTGCAGACCCAAATCCCTCGGGTCTTGCAGCCCCGCCTGACCCAAGACTATGTATCCTGCGTAAGGATCCAATTCTCATTGGTCCTGTGCTGTCATAACCCAATTTTTGACCATTTTGTTATTATTATTATTATTTACTGAAAAAAAAATAAAAAAAATGATGATGAAAAAATAATAATGATAATGATGGAAAAACAAGTAAAATAAAATAAATGAATAATGAATTAAAATTTGAGTTAAGGGCAAAATGATTGAAAGTTTTGGGTTTAATTAAACTTTGAAATTAATCTAATTAATCTTGAAATTAATTTAATTAATCCAATTAAGGGTTTAATTAGAGAATTGATAAATTTTTAGATTTAATTAAGCTTGGAATTAATTTAATTAAT
>Ga0325414_1002333_pt1 | contig 19128 bp, 16 predicted proteins | sample PopdelMetagenome_8_FD_206183 | JGI IMG/M metagenome (GOLD analysis project Ga0325414, IMG submission 206183) | Populus deltoides microbial communities from Bellville, Georgia, United States - Leaf-PdKOR-R3 | ecosystem: Host-associated > Plants > Phyllosphere > Phylloplane/Leaf | place: USA... | reverse complement strand
TTGCACGTGTTATTAGTTTCAAAGAGAAAACCCCATAAATATTTTATTCTGTGGCAGTAAAACTTTGTTACAAAACTTAAGTAGACAATAATTTTAACAATGATTATTACAGGAAACACTAAAAAGGGGTGACATTTTTACTGTATATGAACACTGTTTACACTGAAGATAAACACTAACAAGTTGTAGTTGTAGTGGATTTACTGTTTGTATTTTAATAATTCATTTTGGTTTGAATCCCATGATAATTGCTTTTTTTTTTAGGTAAGGATGGGATTGAAAGAACAGAAAACGACATTAAATATAAGTAGCATGCCGGAGATTTTATAGAAAATATATTTAGGTTCTTTATTTTTAAAAATAATATAATTTATATAATTTTGATCTTTTTAAATTTGAAAAACTCTATTTGTATTATTCTTCGATCCAGAGGTGAAAGAGAGAGGTCATCAGATTCCAGTGATGAGAGAGAAAATCACCATTCAAGCTATTTTCAACCACCAATTTTTTTTTTTGTGTCCATGGATTTCATGCGACGAGGAAGCTTCGACGTTGGTGTTTTGAAGCTCTCAATATTGCTTGAAAAACAAATCTAAATCAAAAAAGATAAATTTAACTCGGTTTGATATCAGGTTTTCAGATTTTTTTTGGCTTAATAGATTGGTTTGTGGGTGTTCCAAGAGTATTGGTAAGGTTTTTAGGGTTGAAGTGACTTAAAAATTGGGTTTTTAGGGATAAAAAACATCACCCTATTTTTTCAGTTGTCACAGTGGTGACAAGAACCTAGGCTCGTCGATGACACGTTGTCTGCGTAGTTTTTTCCTTAAAAAAAATAGATCATCAACCCTTTTAAGAAATTAAAACAAAATAAATCAAACTCATACACATGGGCTTGGGCTTGAAAACCCACCACAACACCTGAGATTTTCCTTGCAATGGCCGTAATGCATTGGGCCATAAGCCTGCGCGTCTAGGCTCTTTTTTGGCCCATGTTTGCTTTTATATATATATATATATATATTTAGGTTAAATATAAATTTAAAGTAAAATATTATTAAACCTGATTAATTTTATAATTCAGATATGTTAGACGAGTTAAGCCACAAGATCAGAGCTATTATTATTTTTTTAATTTTTTTAAATTTATATTTCAATCAATATCACCCCTCTATGATTTTATTTTCTTATTGAACCATTTTTAAATAGAGATTTTGTTTTAATTATTTTGAGTGCATTTATTTTTTAATATATGCTTCATGTCATTTTTCTTTGAAAAAGGTTGGTGAAATGAGATATATATATCCATCACAATTATTGCAGGTTTCTTATACACCACCAATTTTCAATTATTGATCATTCAATCTTCTTTCCACAATAATTACAAAATCTGACTTGAAGGCGTGTCCAAGTTAAGGTTTATATTATAGATTGGAAACTCATATTAATAAAAATATATATATATATATATATATATATATATTAATATTAAATGATATCATAAATAAAATAATAAAAAAATCAAGCGAGCTGATTGACGGCATGATTGTCCAGGTTTTACATGTTTTTTTTATTTAATATAAAATAATAAATAATTGCAAATCTTTATCCTTACAAAAGGAGAGCCTTGCCAAAGAAATCTTGAAAAAAAAGGGGTTTGGCTTTGGTTAAAAAGAGCAACGATTCTATGAAGGGTAAAATCAAAGAGTGATAGAGCAAATCAATGTGATTGACTGGGCAGTGAAGTGATGAAGGGACTTTATTGTCTTCCTCAGCTTTCTTGCCGAGAAAGGAGCGTCCGAGACATCTTTATCTGATGAGCCGGTCCCTGTAGGTGGCTGGTTGCAATGTTACATCTTGTCAAGATGTCAAATCCATCGGGTACTTTTTTTTCCCTTTCTTTTTTGTCTTCTGGGCTATTATTTAATCAAAAAATCGAAGGCCTCCTCTTGTTTTCTTGCCAGATGGAGACTAGGAATAGCCATGGCCATCACATTTCTCAGCTACTTTCCCTCTCATTAATTTCCCTTGGTTCTTTCTTTTTATTACCTGTTTATAGTTTGATACAGTTTTTTTTTTTTAAAGGGTACCTGATTGTCCTGCATGCATGCCCCATTGGACTAGTTCCTTGGACCATGGCTGCATTATGAGTGGACACCAATGCATCCAAGAATGTTTTACTTACCGTTGGTTATTGCAACATGATTATCCATGGTTATTACCTTCTCTTTGTTCTTGCTCTTTGGATCTGTCATTGTTGTTGCAGCTTTTTGTAAATTGCTGAATGACAAATTTGAAATGGAGCTTCCATTTTCAATAAAAGAGATTGAATTCCTATTCCTTCCAACCTGACAAGGTTCTTGGCAAAAGAAGAAGGGTTGGTTGTATTATCTTGGCTTGGTTCAGATGATTTTCTGTCATTTCAAGTTTCCATGATCATGGAACTTGAACGTAAAAAATGTACAATGATCAAAATGCATGGAAACTTCAAATTCAAATGTTACTTAAGAACTCTTAGGATCTCAATTCCCTGTGCCAGGAATCTGATTGCATTACAAAGATTTGAGAAGCCCCTTTCTGGAAATCTGACTTTGGACATCAACAACCTCCCAACTTTGCTTGACCAGTAGCTATCATTGTGTGTTTCGGACAGGGATTGCACCTACAAGCTGTCCATGAGGGCTTTGCTTGACCAGTAGCTATCATTGTGTGTTTCAGACAGGGATTGGGCACCTACAAACTGTCCATGAGGGCTTGTGTGCCCAGAAAAGAGCCAGAGGGATCGAATGTGAACTCGAGTTTGAAAAGGTGTATACGCATTCTCATCAAATTTTTACATTCCATAGTTTCAAGAATGAGTAAAAGCCCAAACAAAATTGCTTCCTATTTCACACAAAACTTGTACAACTTTCAACTGTTTAAAACCCTTAGCAAACCACACCATAAATACACTACCCCGGCTAGATGATATTATATTCAAGTAAAGCTTACTGAGGTGGTAAGCCAAATCGCCCCCACTCTCTTTTACTTTTTGTTAAGCAGGTGAGCAAGGTTGCGAAGTTCCTCAAATGCATGCATTGTTTCTGCATCAAATCCTCCAGCAAACTGCATAAGGCAAGAAAAAAATCATTAACTTTTGCTATGCATTGTTTTTCTTTCCCCTTCATAAACATTATTTATGATGTCTGTGGGCAGAGAAAAGTTGATTTTTCCTGTGCAAACCATGCTGCCTTGAAAAATATTAGTTACTTTACCCCATCTCTATGTTCGTAATAAATGTCAACCAAACCAAACAGTTGAGTTCATGAATCTCATCTCACTCTGAGAGGTACTTTTCTTTCTGGTACAAAAAGTGATCTTGTTGGTGCAATAAATCAAGATGAAATAAAATGAACAGCCACAAAATTGCTTATCTACAAACCTGATGGATTCTGAAAGCAAATCTGACCCCTTGAAGTAGCATATAGTCCAGAGCAGGGTCTTTCTCTAGTGCTGCTGCCTTAGACTGGATTTCTGTAGCTACCCTCTTCATGTACTTCTTTGCCAACTTAACTGAGCCAAACTTTATCTACAACACGAGTTGTTGATTAATTGCCATGTGAAGGTCATTGAAAAATACTTGATGGAAATGCAGCATAAAATTGGCAGTAAGGGTTGTACCTAGAAAATTTCTAGGAAGTATTCAGGAATTACAAGAAGCTTACAATCACATGGATGTCCAGCTTAAACAGAAGTACAAAATCTTAAACCTTTTCATTTCCTCAACTCTACTGGTTAATCCAAAAGCCATCATTTTCGAATGTATCAGTTGTTTTCCATTGTTCACCTCTTAGTCATCTGTATGTCCAGTTTTAACAAAAAGTGCAAAATGTTGAACTTTTCAATTCCTCGAACTCTAAAGCTTAATCCAAAAGCCATCCTTTTGAAATAACCATTGGTCGTTGTTAATTGTTCGATTCTTAGTACTGTATTGCCATCTCCTCCAAAGGAAGATGGACCAGATTTTATTCCTTCTTTTCTTGTGTCCAGATCTTGTAATGTTTAACTTGTAAACTAACTAGTGAAGAATGAAATGAGAACGTCATGGCTTACCTTGCTAATAATTCCGTTGTCAAGCATCCAATCTGAGGGAATTTGGAATTCTTTGCAATTACGCATCAAAGACTCTCTTGTTCGTAGAAGGGTATAAACAGTGCGTTCCATCCTGCAGAGTGTATCAAATTAATATACACTGAGACAAATTATTTCAGGATAAAACATTAGCAGATGGCAAAATTTCAGGTTCTTACTTCTCAGACAAAGCAACCATTTTCTTTAGTGCAATGTCACAAGGAACTCTGGGATCATTCTTGTAATACGATACTTCAGATTCCAACTTCTTGAGATCACTATACCCAAACGCTGCTTCTCTCAATGTGTCAGCTTTCTTTTCTGGCCAGTCAAAGTGCTTCAGGACTGCCCTTTCATCCACCTTCACGTAAATGAAAGCACCATGAGGATGATATAACATCTTTTTGTCATCCATATATACTATTTTCCCTTGTTAATTTATCTCCTTTTAAGTATGGATACCGTGGTGTGTAGCAAAGTTTCTACTTTAAATTCCATGTCATTTGGATTTTCAACGTAATTCTAAACCACAAAATCTTCAAGATTACATCATAAACATGCTGCAAATAGGGTGTAATATTAGTTTTTTAGTCACTAAAGCATTTGAAATATTCTTGCTAAAATGCTTTTCTCATCGCCTAGGACTAAAACCCAAAGGAAAAAAAATTGTCGACTCCGACAATGTTTCTAACCACGAAAAAAACTTACAAGAAAGCCAAGTTCATCATCAAGCCACTTCACAAATGCCACAACATCTTCGATGTCTCGGTAAACAGCACCATTGACCTCTCTGATCAGTGAATTGACAAATTCCCCTTGAGTTTCAACATCTGCCTTGATCTGAGGAAAACAAAACAGAATTACTACTAAGCATTTAAACTTCTTTTACTGCACAAAAGTGTCAAAAATATACGTTTTTGGACTCCATCTGAAAATAGTTATAAAGAAGTGAAAACTTGCATCCTCACAATAGCAAATCCAATCCCAGAAAGCTTTAAGCATACAAGCTTTCATTTCTTTACTCTGTCTTCATGGTAAAATAAAAAAAGCAGTTATCTTTTAACACATTGCAAGCAAGCTATTCAATGACAACACTTGTAGTTGATCTTTGGATAAGAAGTAAGATTTCACTTACAGCAATCAAATGTGATGACCGGTTTTCAATTTCACCAATCATGTTGCTCCGAACATTTGCAACACCTGAGGCATCACAGATTCCTCCATTTGAAGACTCCTTTCTTGAGTCTCTCTTCATCAATGAATGGTAAAACTCTACGACTTGAGGTGCTCGCTGCACCACTCCTGCAGTAGTGTTCTTCACTGAGAACTTTGGAGGTGGTGGTGGAGGAGGAGGTGGTGGTGGAGGTATTGGTGGGAGTGAAACTTGGGCTGAACCTTCCTCTTTAGGTCCAGAAACAGAACATGAGGGTCTTGGTGGGGGATTTGGAACACGCAAAGCCCTTCTCTCAACATCTAATGGACCTACAATTTTTTTGGTCTCTTGGCAGTATGCAAGGATTTGAGGTCTTTGAATTATATCAAACTCATACTTTTCAGAACTTACAAGCTCTACTTCATTTTCCATTTCTTTTATACACATAAAACCATCAGATTGCCTTCTCCTATTCGGTACCAACTCCTCTACACAGAACTTTGATCCACTTATAGAGTGTCTTCTTCTTGGACTTCTCCCATCTTCCGATTGCACCCAATTTTTATCTTGGCATTCTAAGTTTGGCACGTCTTCATCAGTAATAGGCCATTTCTTCAACTTTTTAATCAAATTTAATCTCCTTTTACTATTATATTCCAAGCAGTCACTACTCTGGCAAGACATTAAGCCAGCAGATTCGTTACTCCTCTCTACCGATTTGGGGCTTGAGGACTTATCTGAATTCATTGTTGAGCATGAATTACGCAATTCATCTCTTAAACATGAATTGACCCACCTCAGATAGGCTAGCTCCTCAACCTCATTTAGTCTGCTCATCTGTAGACCCTCAACTTGTTTGCACAAATCTTCATTTGTGTGCCTTAGCAAAGATGCCTCAGCCTTAATTTTTGCAACAATGTCACTCTGATAAAATTCAAGAGAGAGTTCAGTAGTGGAACCTGGCCAGTAATATTAAACTTAAGACTCTTCAGGCAAAAAGAAAGGAGATTATGATAGCACCAAATCAACATCATTGGTCCTCTGTTTGGTTTCCAATAAAAAAAAGTAACTAATGATGGAAATAGACTACACCATGGATCAAAGAAGCCATTATCAAGACAAAATTAATCAATGCCAAAATAATAAAACATTGAAATTCTGTGCTTGCATTGAAGGTAATTGAGTGATAGAAATAAAACCCAAACAAATTAAATCATTAGATTAATCAATTTCATCAAGCAAACAAAGCATCCAAAACTAGAGGAACGGGAGTTGATTTTTACCTCAGAAGCCTTGGCAAGGGAAGGTAATTGAGACTCCATAGAAGAGAGTTTGCAAGCAAGATTCCTCTTATCCATCTGCAGCTCCTTATTCAACCTCCTCAATTCCACAACTTCCATTTCAAGATTCCCCAATGAACTCTCATGCCCTTCCCTTTTCAATACCTCTTCGTTTCTCTTCTGTGAAATCAAACACAACTCATTCACTTGTTCACAAAGACCACTTTTTTCAGACTCCAAAACCCCAATTCTCTTACAAAGCTCATCCACCTCATTTTTTCTTGCTTCAAGTTCCCTTTCAATATCAACTACTCTCCCATTCCTCTTAAGCTCTGATAACTCTGCTTGCAACTTAAACTCCCTTTCTTTTGATTCTTGAAGCAATCTCCTTAATTGGTCTAATTCCACAAACAAATCTCTTGACCCTGAAGATTGTCTCCTGTGATTTCCCTGGTAGGCATGTGGGTGTATCTGGCTTCGTGTAACTGAGCAAGATAAATCACCAATGAGTGATCTTTTCACTCTTGAATGAGAATTCACAAGGAGGTTCTTTTGGTTTGTAATATCTGAACTTGCTAATGGAAATTTCTTGGTTGTTACTGTGATTGTTTGTGTTTTGGTTTTTTTATCAGCCGTGAAGCCTTTCACTATATGTGAACCCCATGAAGACTTGATCTTTGAAGCATTGTTGTTGCTGTTTCCTTTAGTGTTTTGTGACTTTGGTGCTTGGTTTTGATCAGCAAATCTTGTTGCTTTTGTTTTAGTTTCAACTGGGTTTTCCTCTCTCATTTTGTTGAACAAAAATTGATCAAACTTTCTCCTCTATAAAATGAACATGAAAAACAAAAGGGTTTCGATCATTCAAGCTAAAAAGAATCAAAACCCGTTTTTGAAGCTCAAAAATGGGTTTTCTTCATCAAAGAAGCTAAGAAAGCTAAAAAATCAAAACAAGAACTTGGGCTTGTCTTAAATGGAACAGAAAGCAGGAATTTGAATTTGAAGAGGAGCTGTTTGAATGGTAAAGTAAGCACTAAACGGTGCTAGAAATGAAAAAACAATGATTATAAATGGAAGCTCCGGTTTTCAAGATCAAGAACTGTTGGAGAGAGTGAAGAGCTATATTGTTGCAAGAAAAGGTGGCAGCTTTTTTTTATTGCAAGAATTTGAACGTTTGAAATTTGAATTTGTTTTTCTTACAATAAAAAAACATTTTTTTTTTATTATTGTTGTTAGGGTTTGAGGAGTACGAGGGAGAGTGTGCAAACTGCAACGGTCGTTTTCTGTATCATCTGGGGACCGTATTCCACACGAATAGAAGACAAGTCAAAACATCAGTCCATATTAATGGGTCATTGCTTCTTAGCTGTTTGTCAATTCCCTCACCAAAGTTTAAAATAAAAATACCAGTAAAAATTAATTATAAGTTAGAGATGGTTACTTTTACGCAATCAGACCGTGCAAATTTTTGAAATTTTTTATTTTAATATTAAAAAAAATTATTTTAATTTATTTTCAAACAAAAAAAAAATATTTTTAAAATAACACTTGTTTTTTAAAGTGATTTTTAGTAGGAAATGCATTAAAATAATACAAGAACAGCAAAAAATTAATTTTAAAAAAATTTCAAAATTCTCAGCAAATAATGTTTCAAAACACAATCTTAAAGTGTGTTTACTACCGCACATAGTTTTTAAACCCGTCCGGTTCAAGGTTTAGGTTTTGAGTTTTAACTGAGTTGACTGGATTAATTCCTTTTTAAAAGAAATTCAAAACAACATCGTTTTAGTTAAAAAAAAAATCAACGGGTTATAACCGGATTTTTGACCAAGTTTGCCGAGTCACACCGAGTCATGATTTTTTTTATTTTTTCATCAATCCGACTCGATTCCAACTCTGGATCGGCCAGGTCCCAGGTAGATCCGCCGGGCCGGGTTTCAAAACTACGCTACTACAATTAAACTGAAGTTTTGTAATTTTTTGAATTGTTTTAATATACTAATATAAAAAATAAATTTTATAAAAAATATTATTTAATATATTTATAAATAAAATATATTTTTAAAAAACAACCGGTCTCGGAACACAAGTAACTCTGTTACAATTCTAAACATCTCGGAACACAAGTAACTTGGTAGGTTGGGCTCAAGGTAACCTTGAAGGCTCGAGATTTAGTTAATCTAGCTAAATTTTCAAGTCAATTTCAAGAAATTATACTGCCCGCTCTCATCATAATGGTGAAATCTATAAATAATTTTTTTTTCATCATGAATCCATATGTAAAAAGACTACAACTCCTACCATATCTAATAATTTCTTACACCCTTAATTTCTCGTCAAGTGATTGGGAAGTGACCCGAAATCCGTGGAGCCAATTTCGGCCCTTGATGCACCTAAAGGACTTGATCCAAAACATTAATTCAACAGCCTAGATGAGAAAATATGGGCCAAATCCCGAGGGAAGCTGAAATAACAAGACAATTACGCCGGTAACCCCGAAAATTTAGCTACAAGATCACCTTTCCAATGGCCGGAGATATCCCTTCCCCAGCCAATATTAAAAACGGTCCTCAGAGAAGAACATTAAATTCTCCCAGATGAATGTCACAAAGGAGGTGTAAGATTATGGTGTGCATATTCTCACAGAAAATGCATTATCAAAATGCTTTTTTTTTCAAGACATGTCAAAACATGGAATTCAATGAAAAAGATATAGCATCACACCATTTTCAGTCTTCCCTATCGGGTGCTCAGAGATGGATTCGTCCAACAGCTCACCAGATCAAAAACTGCCTCTCCAATGGACTGACAGAACTGAACCTGGCATAAACTTAAAAAACACAAAAAATCTAACCAGGTACCCAACAATTTTCACCGATAGTCATTACAAGCACACTAATAGTCCCTTTCAATGCAATGAAGCAGAGAAAAAGAAAATAAGAACACATGGAAAGACTTACGAACAACTAGGGAAACCCTGAAATTCAATCATGTATCATTAAAAGCCGAATAGAAAACAAAGGCATCGATGGTGAAGTTTAAACTTCCAATGGTAGCTGCAAGCCAGCAACTATGCAATTATTAATTAACAAATTTAAAAATAATACTGGTCACATGCATAAGCAAATAATCCTTCAAAACATGAGCAGTAAAAACATAACAGTGATCATTACACAAACAGCCTCCTCATTCCTTCTTTCCAATCCCATGAGACATGTTATAGATCCCTCGCCCCTGAAAAAAACATATAACATGTTCACAATTTGTCTTGTGGAAACCCAATGAGAAATTTGGCACCAACCTTTCAGAGACAGAAAAACATTAACAGAAGTTAGCATGTAAAAGAACAGAATAGACTACTCACAATAAGAAAAAGTGAGGTGGCTGCGAATGCTATTGGAATGGCAACAGAGGTAACCTTATCAAGAGGTCCTTTCAAATATGTGTGCTTGTGAATGCTTTGGAAATATTTCTGGTGCTCAACGAGCTTCTCCCTTGGTCGGAAAGGTGCTTCTGTTGTCATCCTTAAATTCCACATTCCAAAAATAAATAAATTTCCCAATCATTTTAAGCACAAACAACAAATCCATCATGCTTACACATAAACAATATCCACGATAACTTGAATAAGCACATAACCAAACAATATGGACCTAGCAAAAAAAAACAGGTTTTGATAACTGAAAGGCCAAACAAACAACAACCCAATTCACAGTAAGAGCAATATAATACTAATTGGGTAATTAAAGAAAGAATCTTTACATAAATTAGATACTAATTAGGTGCTTAAAGAGGCAATCTTTACATCAAATTCTCAGATCTAAATGAAACTTATTTTTATTGAAAGTGCAAAGTGATCTAAATTCAGATAAAAAGATATAAAACAAACATCATAAGATCATAATCAAACCCTATAAGTCAAATTATAAAGCACCAAATTGAATAGAATCCGAAACCCTAGTTCTGGAATGAAAGACTGATTCAAGGAATCCCAGTGAGAAACAGTCAACTAAAAGGCCAAAAAGGTTAGGTTTTTGAGAGAAGATGTAGAAACGGATAGATTGAGGGGGAAAAGGCCTTACCTTGCTGAATGAAGCTCAAGAAAATCTGGTTAGGGTTTGGATGCTGAGAGAGAGCAGAGAAGAGGAGGCTACAGAGAGTTGGGATGAGAGAACTCGTTGAAGGTTAATTTGTGACTCTTTTTTGGTTTAAATTACACTTGGTGCCCCATATGTTTGTGCAATTACACTACTTTCCTATTTTGTTTTTGTTTTTTCTTTGTGCCCCCTAATATCATGATTTTATTGATTTGTTTTTTTAAATAGTGTTTGTATTTTTTAGATTGATTTTTGAGGTATTTTTCGACAACTTTTCTTTTCTTTTTCATCAAAGTTTTACGAAAACACAAGATCACAAAATCTTTTTTTTGACAAGTTTAGTATGAAGCTATTTTACAAATAATAAATATTAAAGAAAAATGAATTGCGGAATTCTTCAATTTCTAAATTAATCCCAAAATTTTAATTGTAGTGATTGTTTGATCCCTAGTTACAATTTAAAGACTCGTTTACTTTTAATTTATTGCTAGTTGAGTGAGTTAATATAGAAAACCTGCGAACCAACCAAATTTTAAGCTGAAATAAAAAGGATATGCAAAGTTCAAATTGACTCGATTACTCACGAGTTCACTCAATAACCCATTAACTCATGCTCTTTTTCTTACTACTATGACATTTTCTTGTAAAATAGTATCCAAAATATAACTCTTCTATCCATTATACGTCCAGTGAAAATTTCCCTTCAATCATTACAGTTTTTTTCTTTTTTCCCGTTTCTTTTCCTTCTCTCCTTTCTTGCTCCTTAGGGCTAGACATGATGGAGTTTGGAACATCTTGACTTCCTCCTTCAGATATACAAGAACTGGAAAATACTTTTCCAGGCACGTTCAATCTGTTACACCGCAACACTTGTTTCTGAAGAGCTTATGACACTCCAATTCCATCCATTTCTAGAAATTGACCGCCACCATAAACTGCTTATCTGGGACCAGGACCATTCGTTTCTACTGTTCTACAAAAGCAGTAAATAGCCATGGAATTTTTGTTTTTCCTTTGAGATATTAAACATCCAGATTGCAAGTATGATTCTTGCACTGCTAATTATCACCAGCACAACACATGCGGACCCTGACAAGAACTCGGAAGAAATGGAGCTAAAATTAAGCTCAAAGGTAAAACTCGACAATAACATAACATGCGTCTTCGATTTCCCAAAAGGCACAAAAAGACAGCTCGCGCTCATCTATCACCTTGAACCACAAAAATTCAACACCTACTGCAATTAACTTGTATTACACAGGTATTCTCTCAAAGATTCATCGATTTAGGCAGATTCAATATCTGAATCATCTAGACCTTCCCTATAAAGCTCAAAATCCTCAGGGCTCCATCTGCAAATTAAGTGAAGCTTGAAGGTGGCCGTCTTGGTTCCTAACAAACGCTGAAAGAAGTAATACATCAGCCACATGCCCTTTTTTAACCAGAAGAATGAAGAAATATTGTGATTATGCTAGGTAGCTGGCAAAGTTAAAGGTCATAACTAACCAGAATGCGAGCAGACTCAGGGGACAGAGGCTTCCCCTCTTCACTGACAACAAAGTCTGAAACAAGTTCGATCACACCTGCAGACCATGATTAATTTAATAACAGACCTCAGGTCTTATGTGTGCATGTTTGTGAGCATGCAAGACACAGCATATAGTTGAAAGCAATTATGTACCCTTGTTCAACCGAACAGGCATCCCTTGCTTGCGCAAAAAGGGTTCCATCTCATGAGTAAACTGTTCGAGAGGTCCTTCCTTGAGTTCCACCTGAAAATCCAGTCACAAGTCAGGATGTTAGAAATATAGAACTTAAACATGGTACAGAAAAGTAGGTGATAGATCTATATGGCATCTAAACAAAGCATTTATAACTTGACAAAGATGAAATAAAATTTTTGACTGTTCTCAACTGAGAACCCCAAGTGGATGTTGACAAGGATGAGCTGAAAAATAAATTAAAGATCCATGGTGATCCTTTTCTTAGTCAATTACAAAAAGGGCACACAGACATTAATCATTATACATGTGTGTGCAAGTTTGTGTCTAGTTCTTTGATTCAACACAGCAAGGCATGGCTCAATCTATTCAAACAGCATGTAAGTCTACTACCAGACATAAAAGATCTCACATACTGTTTCTGTTGCAGTGGTTCCTGTCCTTGCAAAGTCGTATTCCTCGTATTCATTAAACAACCTGCAAAAAGACAACCAAGAACATTACCTCATGAAGAAGTGTTTTTATGATTGAATAGGCCTGTAGAATGTCAGCAATACAGCCAAATCCATCAAACTTATTTTTGAGTACAAGCTCCCAACAAAGAACTTGCACTGTTATATTATTATTGAGCAGCATAATGTTCCCCACTGCCCTGTTACATATGGCACTGCCTTACATATTGAGAAGCAAACCATGAATATGGTCCTTTTATCAAAAGCCACAAAACAATACATACTTAATTGCTATCATTTTCTTACTGGGCAAAATTAGATTTCCTCTTCTTTCCATTCCAATAATAACATAAATGAGAATTATTCAAGAAATTGAAGTTTCTTTCTAGGCTGGTAACTGCAAGACACTAGGCTTTAAGTTTGGTTTACAAACAACCAAGGAGAGTAAAGGATGCAGCATATATCAAGGTAAGTACCAAGGTTACCTTTCAACTTCTTCTCTTGGCAAGTTGGTAAGAAAAAGTCCAGCATCACCACATAGAAGCTGAGAGAAAAAAAAGATAAAGAAAAGGTAACTCACTAGAATTATTTATCAAAATAGAAGAATGCAGAAACTATGGGCTGTGTAGATGTTAATGCTACCTTAGAAACTTTGTGAAGACCTGGCCTGATTTCATCAGCAGCAGATCGACCCAGAGAAACCTGCATTACTTTGTTTGATCCAAGGAAGAATCTGAAAACCATAAACAGAACGTTGGTAAGGCACATAATCATCAAGTGCTATAAAAGATGATAAGATGTTGAAGAGCCAAGTGCTGTTCAAAACAATTGAGTAAAAATTGTGGGGGGAAAAAGTACACTCGTCCCACCTAAACAAGAGATGGCAAAGCAGAAAAAATAAGGTACTAAAGACATGTGATTCACATATAGTTAAATAACACCCCCAAAACCACAAGGAGTCTCATTCAACAACCCAGAGGAGAATACAGTCACCCGTGGTTTGTTTTCCACTAAAATGAAATCAAAAACAAAAAAAGTGAATTTACCTGCTGGTCAACTTATGCTGTTCTCTGAACTCCTTGAATTTGAGATTCCTCATGTTTTCGAAACTAAACACATATATAGAATTGTACTTCTCCACAGCATCCCTTATGGAATTCACTATAGACTCTTTATGCTCCCTCCCCTTCTTCTTTGTTTTTGATAATGTAACTGCATATCACACAATAAAACCTCTATAAATTACAAAATCTATCATCCATACTGCAAATTTTCCTCTTTTTTGAGCTCGAGAATTTTTTTTATCCCTTTTGCCAGAAGCAACATAAAACAAGAAATAACATACAGATTTTGTCTGCATAATTCGAATACAACCGGGCTAAACATCTTGTCCAACAATAACAATCCCTCAATCTCTTTACTTATCGCTATAATTCAAATTAAACAACAACAATGAAGCTCAAAATCCAAAATACTGAAACCCCAATTCAAAAACAAATAATATCAAAACAAGATTTAAATCCCACAATTACTGAACAAAATAAAACCTAAAACAACAAAATCTCAAAGACCAGTTTCTCTCATAGACTAAACGCCCACAAAACACACAGACACAGTCATGTAAATGACCAAAGAAGAGAAAAACAGAGCAAACCTGGCCTGTTACGCTTAGACTTAGGCATGGTTAGTTTACAAAAGGCGGCTCCTTAGCTACTTCAAGTGACAGAGAAGTCTATGAACGAGAAAGTGAACGAAAGATATGAGCTTTGCTTGCTTTGTATTAGGGTTTTAGACAGAAAAAGAAGATATTTGAAAGTGCAAAGCTGTAATATTATTAAAAGATCAAGGGTATGTTTGTCACAATAGAAAAGGCAATAATCTGGTGCGGATAATGTATATATTCAAAACATACACCTGCACTTACGGTGTCCCTCCCCCTAAAAACTAAAGGGAACTGTAATAAAAGGACTTGAAAAACCCACCATTTTCTGCTAATTTTTTCTCTAAGAGAATGCGCTCCAAAGACAGAATTGCCTATTTCTATGATGGTAAGTGAAAAAGTCTTGACCTTTCTATGTATTTTGTTTTTGTTTAAGCTGTTTTGATCTTTGCAATCAAGCATTCACTGATGTAGCATCCAAAATTTTCTTTGCAGTGTTTTTTTTTATAACGAATTTATGAAGATTTATAAAGATGGGTTTTTGTTGATATAGGTGATGTGGGCAGTGTTTATTTTGGACCAAACCATCCAATGAAGCCACACAGACTTTGTATGACACACCATCTTGTTCTCTCTTATGAGCTACATAAGAAGATGGAAATTTATGTAAGTTAGATTAAAGATTTGAAATTTCTAGTATTTTTCTGTGTAGTTTTCTGGGAAAAAAATGACGTGGGGTGTTTTTGTTTATGTCGAATTTGTTATGCAGAGACCACACAAGGCATATCCTGTTGAGCTTGCTCAGTTTCATTCCGAGGATTATGTTGAATTTTTGCATCGGATTACGCCGGATACTCAGCACTTGTTCGCGGGGGAATTGGCTAGATGTATGGCTCTTTTGTTGTGAAATTTAGTTGAAGTTTTTCTTTTATTTGTGTTTTTAAGTATTTGTTGTTTTTTGTTAGACGTGGAATGATTTAGGGTTTATGGATGATTAGCTATGAAAGTGAATTTTGTTTAGGTGAAGAATGGGGTGAAAGGATGTGGTTTTTACCGCTGATAGAATGACTACTTGATTGTTCACGGAAAGGTCTAAATAATGTGTTTGACCTTGTGAAGTTTTTGGCTTGATTAGATATGAATGAAGTGATAGTAACTCGGTCAGCCGTTGAAATTGTTATGATTGATTTATTGCGTTATCTTTTTGGAATTTATTTTTATCTGAATATGATATTCCATCTTGAGTGCATTAAGATGTAACCGTGTGAAATTATCGCATGAACCCATTTATGGTCTTTTGAGGCCTTCTATTGGTGCTTTTGATTTGGTATGTTAAGTGACCATGTGTGGTTCACTTCCTAAGAAGGGAAAAGGCATCTTTACATGTTGGGATTTTGGGTGCTTTAAATCTTATTTTTAGGTTATTTTAGGTGTATCTGTGGATTTGGTAATTCTGATAGGCTATTGTAATGCTATTGTGTTTATATTACCCGATCTTCTTTTCACAGATAACCTTGGAGAAGATTGCCCTGTCTTCGAAAACTTGTTTGAATTTTGTCAAATTTATGCTGGTGGAACTATAGGTAAATGAAAACAAGAGAAGACTGCTGTCATAGCATTGTTTGGTTTGACCATTTAGCTTTATTTACCATTCAACCTTAAATGCTGACTGGCATTTTCTGACAGATGCTGCACATAGGTTGAACAATCAACTGTGTGACATTGCTATAAATTGGGCCGGTGGATTACATCATGCAAAAAAGTGCGGGGCATCTGGTTTTTGTTACATCAATGACCTGGTTTTGGGGATTTTGGAGCTTCTGAAACACCATGCTCGTGTTCTGTACATTGATATAGACGTTCATCATGGTGATGGTGTTGAAGAAGCCTTTTATTTCACTGACAGGTAGTGAAAGCTTATATTCTATTATGAATTTGGACTGGTAGTGGAATGGTAAAGCCATGAGAAATACAAAATTTTTGTTTATCATTTGCAGGGTGATGACTGTGAGTTTTCACAAGTATGGAGATATGTTCTTTCCTGGAACTGGTGATGTTAAGGTGATTATTTAATGCTTTTTCATTCTTTTATATTCCTAATGTAAAGCAACTGTATTTTTTGTGTTTGTTACCTTATTCTGTTTTCATACAAAGCGTTGCTGGTTACTCTACTCCTGGCTTTATCTTTTTCTTCTTCTTTTTTGAATGATGCAACATTATGTTTCTCCCACTCAAATTCAGTTTGTCTGCCCTGATATTTAGTGAAACAGGGATGCAACAACCTCAGAAATATTCTGCTGCCTCCAAATATTTTCCCTGGTTTCTATGAACCTTTTATCTATTGGTTTCTGAAATATCATTCTTGTTCCATACAAGTCTTGTACCAAGTGAAATTGGAATAAAATACTGATATGGTTCTTATTGAAGGAACTAGGAGAAAGAGAAGGAAAATTTTATGCTATAAATGTTCCACTGAAAGATGGAATCGATGACACTAGCTTCACTCGACTATTTAAAACAGTAAGTTCAGATTTCAACCCGCCCACACACACAGCCACAAAAACATGTAGCGAAGTATAATAATTTGCTTGATTATCTGTCATGCAGATCATTTCCAAGGTTGTAGAAACTTATCAGCCAGGTGCAATAGTTCTTCAATGTGGAGCAGATTCGTTGGCTGGGGATCGCTTGGGCTGCTTCAATCTTTCCATTGATGGTGCATATCTAATTGTAATTGTTACATTTCTTTTTCTTCCCTTGTGCATTTGTCCTAACACGGAGCAGTTATTTGCTTGTTCTGTTGTTGGTGCTGCATGAATGGTCTTAAGCCAGTTGGTGATGTATTAATTTGGTGTGCATTGTGATGTTTGTTGCAGGGCATGCAGAATGTGTTAGGTTTGTGAAGAAATTCAACTTGCCCTTGTTGGTATGTTCTTATTTGCTCCAATCCCTATTAGTAGTCTGCTCTTATGAAATGTCAAAGCTCACGAGAAGTTACTCCCCTGCAGGTTACAGGAGGTGGGGGATACACAAAAGAGAATGTTGCTCGATGTTGGACCGTTGAAACAGGAGTTCTTTTAGACACAGAACTGCCCAATGGTATGCTAATATAATTACTTCCTTTTTCTAATTGAAAGGAAAAACTGAGCATGGAAGATGAATTCTCACATATCACCCTCTGTGAAGAAATTGTAAACATAACTACATGATGTTCTGTGGTGAGTTGATGTGGAGTTCTTAGGTTATGTAGTGTTTCTGGGGTTGGGAAGTGGCATGTCATTAATAATATCATGTTATGAAAGTTTGCTTTCTTTTATTTTTTAATGCATATTATATACAATTTTGCATTTTTCGGTTAATGAATGCCTTTAATCATGGTTGCCCTCGTCTTCTACCCTTTCCATGCCATTTATCGTTAACCCTTCTCCACTATACATCATAATTCATTAGCTCAGATTACTCTTTTCTAGCACCTGATTTTATTGTAATCCAATTTTCTTGCAGAGATTCCAGAAAACGAGTATATTAAATATTTTGCCCCTGATTATTCATTGAAAAGTCCTGGTGGACTCATGGTATGTAACTGCACTGAAACTCCCTGTGATTTCTGCATTCTTGCAGCCTTCCTAATATTTCTTTTTCTTTTTTGTTTGAGTGAGCAGGAGAACTTAAATAGCAAATCTTATCTTAGCACAATCAAAATGCAAGTACTAGAGAATCTTCGTTGCATCCAACATGCTCCAAGTGTACAGATGCAAGAGGTGAGTTAGATGCAAGTATTTGTTAAGTAGCTAAGCTAACCAATCAAAGATTCAATTAGTCAAATCTGCAGTGCTTTGCAAAAGGATTGAAGGAAACTAAACTAGCTATTTGTGCATGGGAAGTCATTAATTAGTTGACGATGACAATCATATCTGCAGGTACCTCCTGACTTCTTCATTCCTGATTTTGATGAAGATGAGCAAAACCCTGATGAGCGCATGGATCGTAAGTGGAATACTCAAAATTATGTGCTCTCACACTGATGGCTGCACACATGGTGGAGCACATTGGTGTCTCACACTAGTGCACCTTTTGCTCATTTGAGTTTTTTGTTTTCTCATCTAGATGTTTTTCCCTGTTACTAATTTATCATGAATTCTCATTTCAGAGCATACCCAGGACAAGCAAATCCATCGCGACGATGAATATTATGAAGGCGACAATGATAATGACCACGCGGATGGCTCATGAACTTGAGCCATGCTGTTTTTTGTTTCCTTGGGAGGATGAACTTTTGACAGGAAAGGGAAGACGTAAAGATGTAAAGGGAAGGCCACATGGATGGTCTTGTTGTCTGTGCTTATGGATTATTTGTAAATTGTTGTTGCTCATTTGTAAAACTTCTCTGTGCTTTCGCCCAAGTCAAAAGCCAGTGATTTCCTTGGGATAAATTGGGGCACACATGTAGCACTCAGTCCTCAAACACTCCAATTAAACTCTTCTAAGTCCATGCGAGGAATATACTTTTAACATCATTTAAAAAAGTTATAGTTTCTGTTGATGTACAGGCTAGTTTGAGAATACTTTTACCATCAAATAAAAAACTTAATAACCCTAGATTTTGATCCAATCAAAACTCAAGTTTCAATCAGTTAAACGAACGATGTTTTTTTTTTTTT
>Ga0325414_1002332_pt1 | contig 19132 bp, 9 predicted proteins | sample PopdelMetagenome_8_FD_206183 | JGI IMG/M metagenome (GOLD analysis project Ga0325414, IMG submission 206183) | Populus deltoides microbial communities from Bellville, Georgia, United States - Leaf-PdKOR-R3 | ecosystem: Host-associated > Plants > Phyllosphere > Phylloplane/Leaf | place: USA... | reverse complement strand
GGGGTTCGGGATTGACCATGGCAATCACTCAGGGTATTCCCATGTCGGAAACAAAATAAAAAATAAAAATTCTTCAGGAGCAAATGGCTATCTTTAACTAGAGAATAGAGGCAGACCCCAAATATAGGCACCAGACAACAGTATTGACCATGCATGTCCTTTTAACAATTTATCTTGTCTCTGAGGAGCATTTTGCTTAAATTTGCGATTCTAAAGACGCGGCAAGACACCCTTATTTGATAATCTGTTCCTATTTCACATTTGATTCATGCACATTTCTGTTCTACCAACAAGTCCTTGAATGAAAAGGGACAGCGAGAAATCAGTAGCTCACCCTCAAGATTCTCAGTATGCCACTTGGAATTTTTCGGACTGATATGACTATCCCACCACCAGGAATGTGATTTTCTTGTTTGCAATCCCTTGAAATTCTTAGACGGGACCTGAAATTCATAAAAAGAGCACCAGTTACAAAACCAACTCACACTAAATTTCTTAGACTGATGAGAACATTCAGCGGAACAGATGAGACTGCAAAACTAGAGCCCATCACCGAGGTCGAACATAGGAATTCAATTGTTTGCTAAAACTATTGGAATAAGAAAATCTGTTCTTACCATCGGAGAAGTCATTTCGGACGTTGAAGGGAATGATGCGGCGGTCCAAAATAAACTGATGTGGTATTATCAACAAACCTGCTGCACAGTTATAAAGATAGGTATTACATGTAGTCTTCATGGTGAACAAATATCTCAACAACCAATCCCCCCAAAACAAAACAACGTAGTTTTAAAACACAAAGTGCCGCCACTTGTTAAGATTTCTACAAATGCTTTTTAATTAATTTTTTTTATTTAAATAAATTAAAAACACTTTAAAAAATATCAATTTAATATCTCTTATATAATTTAAAAAAAACAATTTAACCACATAAACAAAAATTATCTAACTTTTATATATATATATATATATATGACAAATATATACTACCACATCTATGTTTATTGACATCCCTTCTTGTGTCAAGAATATATTTGAAATTACAATAATAATGATATGACAGCTTTAAAATGTTTTTAAAAAATATATATTAAAATAAAAAAAATTAATTTTAACATCAATATATCAAAATAATTTAAAAATATAAAAAAATTATTTTAAATTAAATTTTTTAAAATATTAAAAAAAACAATAATTTCAAACAAGGATGATTGAGCCGACTTCAATAATAAGTGGGTGGATAAATGGTGTTAATCCAAAATGATTTTTAAAGAAAAAGGAAATTGAAAAGATAATGTTTTGAAAAAAAATCATACCGACAAGAAGTACAGCTCCTTTGTCTGAAAATCACTATACTCTGTAACATTAATTAAAATATTCCCTTATTTGACGCCAAAAACACCAAATACAAACAGAAAGATCAACATGTAGTATTAGACGCAGAGAATTGCGAATACCAAAATCCAAAAGGGTTTTTTCCTTTGTTTCTATTTCGGTTAGAAAAATAAATTTTATGAACTAAGTAAGAAAATTGATAAGTTTTGTTCATTTCTTCGGTATTTTAAAGGGTTGTTTATTTTAGTGGAAATAGAAAGATTGAATCTTTAGAATATTCCACCAAAAAAAGAGAAAAAAGATTAAATTTTTACAATTGCATTTGTTTCAGTAATGAGGTGAAAAAAAGAAGCTGCAAAATTCAAAAGGGTCACTGGTTTTTAATGGCAGAAACTAATAATCTTCAAGTAGAGATCAAATCAAGCAATCTAGTTAGCACATTAACCACTACATATCATGATATAAATGATCAGCTCATGCAAATTGAAAAGGATAAAAGAAGACTGAATCCATAGAAAAGAGAAGTAAACCAAAGCAGCAAAAGAAAGAGAGACTGGAACAAGGTAGAGCATACAGAAGAGAAAGAAAGAGGCTTTCTTGTTTGCTGTTATTGGAAATCTCGAGGGATGATAATTAGGGGCATATGCAGTAGTAGACTAGTGGTGATGGATGATCAGTTTCAAAAGAAAGAAAGGAGGAAGTAGTAGAGACAAATCTGATGAAATTGTTTGCCCACTCACAAGAACCACAACCCCACCACAACTACAACAGAGAGAGAGAGAGAGAGAGAGAGAGAGAGATGTGAAGAGTTATATTACATGACAATGGAGGAAAAATGGGATATAATGGCTACCTTTTTTAAAATCTGGTTTCCCACTTGAATCTCCATACAAGTCAATGCACTTAAGCAATTGCAGCACATGGGATTTAATTTTTAATTAATGATTTGATTTTTCATAATCAATTAAATTTGAAATAATCGTGCATATGTACTTGAAAATGTCAAATTATTCTAAACAAATTTATTTTATACACCGATCTCTGTTTTTTCTTTTCTTTTTTTAATAGATAGAAAAACCCTCAGAATCTTGTACCAAATCTAGTTGTTTCCCTGAAATAAGAATTGTTGTTTAATTTCTCCTTGACTGCCATCTAACTATTTCTAAGTAAGACGTGTAGTTGGATGGGAAGATATTGATAAAAGAATCGATTAAGCAAACAAGAACATGTCCTTATTTTGGATGCCGAAGGACGTGGCAAACTTTATCTATGAAGCGTGGATTTTTTTTGGTGTGGTCATTTTGACAAGCAAAAAGTGCATACGGTAGCTTTAGATCATGTTTGTTAGAGAGAACGACAGAGAGGGGATGGAGAAATAGGGTTAATTACTGCAAAAAAAAGAAAAAAAAGCCCTTCTATTCAAATGGTATTTGAAAAATGGGGTTCAGGAACCAAGAACGATAGGAAGAATTCATAAGAAGAAAGTATAACCTAAACATTTTGGATGATGTTTGGGTTGGTGAGAATGCTTAGTCGTCGGAGTTTTATCCCTGTCTTCGTAAATTATCTAGTCAAAGAAATAGCATTCTGGGTAGTATGAGGCCTTGGATTGCTGGTTGCTGAAGATATATGTAATCTTTAATGGAACCGAGATATTAGAAGCACCGCTTGACAGTTTAATGGAGGTTATTAAGCAAATCCATTTGCACAAAGCAACAACTTGAATCCACTCTTTCAACAACAGGTTCAGCTATAATTCTCAATCTTGTTGCTTCATTTTTCATTCCATGGTTGTATTACTTTTTTTCACTTCTTATGCTAGCTGGGTTTTCATCTACTAAATGGCTAGCTTAATATATATAATCTCTCCAATTTCGTTAATAAGAATAAAAAAAAAAGTTCCTTTTCACAGTAATTAGCGAGCTATTTTGATATAGTTCCATGAAAGTATAAGATAATAATTTGGGTTACTAAATTATTCTTGTTTAGTAAGATCATCGTAGTCATATTCGCAACGTCATGAAGCATGGTGGTCAATTAATGTTAGAAGAGAAGATCTCTAGAGATGTCTCCACATGGAGTGGAATATGGCGAGATGTTGATTATTTATTGCTTTCGACTTTGTAACCGAAAATAAATGGAAGAAAGTCAAAAGGCCAGGGTTTCTCTTTGTCTTTATCCTGCAATCTGTCCCTTCTGAAGCCAGCAAGAATTTCTTAGCGATGACTTCTTCGTTATTTTTGCAGGATGGTATGCCATTATTGAAGCAGGATGTAGAATTATACAAGTAAATATCAAGAACCCAGCTTGCAGGCCTCTCTCTTTCCACTGCTAACCCTATTAACTAATTAAAAATACAAATAATTAACACGTACGCCATTGACATCGAACTGCATATATAGGCTCTCACACACGTATGTACACAGCGTGCACTCGTTCTGATATCACTTTTATGTTAGGTTAATTGAGTATATCGAATGCATTTCACACCCAGGAAAGAAACGAGAAGGAAACTCCATTAACAGGTGGCTTCATCTCTGTTTGTTCCCACTGGCTTATATTATATATACAAGATGTAGTCGTGTGCCTTGGAGTTGGCATGATGGTATTTAATTAATAGGAGATATGTTCAGTCATTGCAAGTTTTCAGCTTCGCGTCACATGGTTCTTAGAACTGCCTGTGTCTCGAGCCTTAAGTATTCTTGCCGCATGTTGTGCATAGCTTGCAACCATTGTAATTGAGACATGCAAGTCCAATTGGTTATAATATGCTTGTGTGTATGTGATGAGTTAATCTAACTCCACCAAAAGAAGCCTGGCTGCTAAGAGTCTTGAAAGACTACAAGAAGTACAATCGATGCCACATCTGAATTCTGCAGGGCAGCCCTTCCAATTTCCAAACAGCTACCTTAATTTGTTCGTTTTATAATCTAGTTTGTCAATGTGACCACACCACACAAGAAAAGGTACGTTTACCCAAAGACAAATCACATTATGTCAATATCTCACATGCTTGCATATCCTAAATTAACCTTCACACCTGTTTCCAAGACAAATAGCGGTAATCCTTATCATTGACATCCTACAAGAACCAAGAAGATTGAATAAACAATTGAAGTATGCCAACTTGCGCAGAGCTTTAGTGATTGTGGTTGAGGTTGGTATAACCCAATCATATACAAATTAAACTCAACCACAAAAGCTATTTTTTCTAGTTTTTTGGTGGATCCCACATACAAAACTCATCCTCAACTACAAAAAACCAAGCACACACGATTTCATTAATCAGTCATCATACAAGAACCAAGAAGATTGAATAAACAATTGAAGCTGAAGGAAATTAGTCCAAGAATATTCAAGCTCTGCTAGAGAGTAGCTAGCTAGGTGAGAATTTCCAGTTGGGTAGGTGGGAGGTGGGCTAAAATGAACGAGGAGGCAGGACTTCAAAAACCGCACTTTGTTCTAGTCCATGGAGCATGCCATGGAGCCTGGTGCTGGTACAAGATCAGGTGTCTCATGGAAACATCTGGCTATAAGGTCACATGCCTAGACCTTAAAAGTGCTGGTATTGATCAGTCCAATCCCAACACGATCCTCACTTTGGATGAGTACAATGCACCCCTTATCGACTTCTTGTCGAATTTGCCACACGATGAAAAGGTAAACTAACTAAAAGCTTCTGTCAACTATAAGCGATTGATTTTTATGGGATGCTTGCTTGCTTCGCTGTATATATGTAGGTTATATTGGTAGGACATAGTGCCGGAGGTTTGAGCTTGACAGACGCTATACACAGATTTCCTAAGAGAATTCATCTGGCTATTTATGTTGCTGCCAACATGTTGAAGCATGGCTTCTCTTCAGATCAAGATTTCAAAGATGTAAGAAATTTCTTAATCACTTCTCTTATTTGCTAGTGGCCTTGATAATTTGATCAAGTTAGATCATGAGGTGTTTTGTGCTATTTTCCACGTTCCAGTTGATAGGCTATAATTGACTTTCCCGGCTGAAGCTTGTATCAGCAAATCCTCCATGTCTTCCAATTCTGATGACTGCAATTGTTAGTGCTTGTTTGTAATATACAAAATCTCTTATAATTTGTCTTGCGTTCCTGATGACATCTTGCATGCTTTCACCCCTTGGAGATTAATCTAAGATCATTTTTGCATCTAAAGGGCCTAATTCATGCCTCTCTCTCTCTCTCTGTGTATATATATATATGGATCGAGCAGGGTGACCCTGATGTATCTGAGAACGGAGAGATAGCTGATTTAGAATACGGGATGGGTCTAGATGAGCCTCCAACAAGTGTCATAATAAAGGAGGAGTTCCAGAAACGAATTCTCTATCAAATGAGCCCTAAAGAGGTATTTATTGATTTATTTCGAGTCTTTTGACACTAGTAGCTAGCATGATTGCATCTCTTAACAATCCCAGCCCCTTGATTATTGGTTTTGGACCAAGTCGATCAGGACTCCATATTAGCATCAATGCTACTGCGAGCAGGGCCTGTCAGGGCATTCAAAGGTGCTCGATTTGAGGGAGGAAAGGATGCTGATTCTGTTCCACGAGTATATATTAAGACATTGCACGATCACATTCTAAGACCAGTGCAGCAAGAGGCAATGATAAAGAGATGGCAACCTTGTCAAGTTTTTGAATTGGAGAGTGATCACAGCCCTTTTTTCTCTGCCCCATCTTTGCTTTTCGAAGTAATAGTCAAAGCAGCAGCCACCATCACTTGTAACTGATATTTTATTTCTTACTTCATTGAAACTTTTATAAATCTGGACTATTTATAGAGCTCAACAAGAGTTTTAATTGGTTATGATATGCTTGTGAGTGTGTGTGTGTGTGTGTGTGATAAGTTAATCGAACTCCACCAAAAGAAGCCTAGCTACTAAGAGTCTTGAAAGACTAAGAGAAGTAAAATCGATGCCATATCTGAATTCTGCAGAGCAGCCCCTTCCAGTTTCCAAACACAGCTAGCTTAATTTGTTGGTTCTATAGAAAATTTACCTTAAATTTTTCTTTTAAGTTTAGGGTTTATAACCTAGTAAGTTGTGTCTCAATTAATGCCAGTATTCTATCCTCTCGATCAGATTATCTCAAACTCGAACCTCTTTGCTGTGATAAAAATTAGCTCGTAGACGTCCAAGTTAAGCGCAAAAAAGAAAAGAAAAAAAAGGAAACCCTGGATTCTTTGGCTGGGCTGCTCGTGCATTGATACAAATTTATTTTGTTGCGTGAATGAAAGAGTGGGGTAGGATTTCCACTCAGCAGTTAGGTGAAAGATTAACGAGGAATGGACATGCAGAAATAAATTCTCTGAAACAAGCTGGTGTTCTGATATCTGACAGTACTCCATGCACTTCATTGATAAAGAAGAGTAGCAGCAGCAGCAGCCAGCTCAGCCCCTAGCTCCATGCCTCTCCCTTGACTCTCCTTCTGTTCACTTTGCTGCAGAGCTCTGCCGCCTCTGATGAGTACTTGCCTTGGAAAAATGAGACCTCGAGGCCAGCCAGCCAACTCATAGAACAGTCGGAGAAATTAAGCTCCCTGCCTTTGCCTCCTTTTTATATATAATCGTGTATGCATTGAACAATTTTTTTCTTTGATGTGTGGGGGGAGAGTGTTTCAATTCAGTAGTTGATTGAACCATGCATGCAGAAACAACTAATTTCCGAACCCCGATCGAGGTTGAGGTTGTGTTTGTGTTAATTATTTATTCCTACTCTTGTTTTATTATCTTGATCTATTAATTCTTATGTTTTTTAAAATTTATTTAATTAACCCTTGTTTTATAGTTTTTTTTTTTATAAATAATTTCATAACTAACTTTTAACATATATATATATATATGTTAAAAGCTAATTAAATAGACATAAAATGATATGAAGATATTATTTATTGAAGCTCTTCAAAAATAAGAAAAAAAAACCATGTCATGAAAGAAGAATATTTATTTTTACTACATAGTTAACTTTGGGATTTAATAAAAACTAATAACTTGATTAATTGATAATTTCATTCAAAAACACAACAAATTAAAATTAATTCAACAAATATAAAAATTAAAACAAGTACAAATGAACAATGACCCGAACACAAACACCCACTGTCCAATCCATCACAAGTCATTTTCAATGATTATTGTCATGAAACTTCCAGTGCAGAAGCACTGTCTGCAGCCCATAAGATAATAAATACATAAATTAAAACAAAAATCACTCGGATATTCCAAGTGATTATGTTTAAAATATTTACTGAGCATCATTAAGTGACCTAAGCTTTTGAATCTAAATCCTGAAAATATGAGGATTCTCAGAGAAACTGAAAATTCAAGTAAAGAATTAACCAAAAAAAAAAAAACTGATAGGCATCTGTGTCAGCGGCTTCATATTTTTTTCTTGAATTTTTACACTTTGATCCCTTAATTTTATTATTATTTGGTTCTTTGATATTACTTTGATTTGTAATTAGTTTTGATATTACTTTGATTTGTAATTAGTTTTTATGATTTATTTTTTTATGGGCTAAGCATGGTTAATTCTTGGTTTTACAAAACAAAATTTAATTTGATTAATTTAAAACAGCTAGAGCGCCTTTTTTAAAAACATTGAGAAAAATTTGAGCCCATCTAGTAGAAACCAGGCAACTGGTGCCCCAACAACCCTCAGCTTTTTTCAGACCTATTCATTGAGAGCTAGAAAATTATCCAAACATCTCTTGAAATATAAATTAAAAACCAGTACAAAGTCCCAGAAACAACGTAACCATCTTAGGAAACATCTGTATACTTCATAAATTGACAGCATTTCGGGTAGCTGTCACAATTCACGCAAGCAGTAGCTGATTGACAGCAAATACAAAAAAGGATCTATCGGCTAATTCGCACAATTCCTGGCTTTTAAAGGCTTATGTCCCGGTATTTCTGCGGCCAACACGAGCAACAAAACCAGCTTTAATTGGAGCAACTGATCGTCCAGAACCACACTGCACAAGTATTAATAAGATCAGCAAGAAAGAGCAAAGCAGAAACGGGGACAAAAATATAAAAGCCACAAAGAAGTCAACAACCTGAAACTGGCATCTTCTTGATAGTTGCATGTAAAGCAACAAGGAATTCATGGAATGGAGAATAATGACAGTAAATGATAAGAACAGATTCAACCAAAAATGCAGATACTGATTGGAAAATAAAAGAAAATGCCAAGTCTATAGAAGAAAGCTCCACAAAAAGCAAGGTCCCAACATTTCCCACAGACATTGTAAGCAAACACAAGGGCACTCACCTAGGAGGGCCTTGGATGTACGTCATACATCTGCCTATGAGGTTGGAAAATCTGGCAATGGCATCTCATCATCTTAAGTCTCAACTTAAGAGGATTTGGCCAGAGATAAATTTGGATACCTATTAAAGGTAGTAACCAAAGTTGTACAATTTTCTTTCCAAATCAGCATCTACTGACCATCCAGTATTTTGTTATCCCTTAAGTTCTTTGTCTCAGTTCCTTATCAACAACCATAATAAAGAGACAAGAGGATAATCAGCTGTTACCTTCTCGCATCTGAGAAAGAAGAGACGATTCTCTTTTGACAAAATGGTGTCAGGACTCTTGCAACCAAGACAAATGACATACTCATCTGAAAATGACATAGAAACATTCAAATGTGTTGGGCAACAAAAACCCTGCCCCATCAATTCCTTCTGGAAAGCTTAGTGTATATGGAATCAATCAAGAAAGTTATATACTTACTGATATATCGACGTAGGATCCCTTCAAAATTTTTGGGAGCAAATCTCCCTTTGACAACCAACCTCTGTTGCCCATCAAGGGATCCGCTGGTACCCAACTCAGCAAGGAGGAAAGCCATGACATGGTCTGCCTGCCGATGCATTCTGAAATTCCCCCACCAAAGAAAATGGAAAGATAAAGTTCACAGTATTCATGCCAAAAACAAGAAGCTGTGTACTAAAAAAACAAATGATAACAAGCTACAAAGAAAGGCAAAAAGGAGAGCAACATCAACTCACGTCCTGCACAGATCCATGAAATTCACAAAAACAGTCTTCTTTGTTCCCTCACGAAGAACTTGAGGAGGCCTCATCACAGTTCTTCGCCTGTCACCAGCAAGCTCAGGATTGTTTTCACGCAGAATGTTGAAAACGCGGCCAAGAAGCTGCCAATGACACAACAGAAAGAAGAAAATTCATTACTCCCCAAGAACATATATGATAAAAAATAAGGGAACCATAATGTCTCAGCCAAGCACTTAGCCAACAAGTAGAGAGCACAGATATAACAGGGATGGAAGACCTACAGTAACTACAATCAAAGGGATTATGTGATGACTCATTACAAAATATCAAGATCTTTTAGCCAATCTATTACACAAACTATAGTTCAGAGAAAGCAGAAAAATGCAGTTCCTTGTACAATTGGTGCTACTCCACATAAATGAATTTTTTACTGTACCTCCTCGTACTCATAATCACGGTCAGTCCCATCCCAGGGGTTTCGTTGCTGCTGCTGCAGGTCAGCACCCTCCCCTTTTTCATCCTCTCCTGCATGATCTAAAAAACCAAGAAATGCATATCTCCCAGAATCCAAATAACAGAGTCAACATAGATTAAGAAAAGGGGGAAATTTAAAAGAGAATCTTCTTACCATCCAAATCTTCTCCTGCATCCCCAGTTTCCTCATCCAACATACTGGTTTCAACCTATAATTATCATACCACGTATCAACACAAAGATTCACAAAAAATCGGATGATACTAAAAAAGGGCACACCAACTTACAGGTTTCTTCTTCTTCTTTTTCAAACCAGTAAAAGAACTCTCAAGCCCATCAGAGACTGTAACCAACAAAAAGAACAAAAAAAATCCCAGAAAGAAAAATTAGGCAATCTTAGCACGACTATTCAACAAGAAAAAGAAATACTTTTAAGTAAATATACCTGACAAAGATTCAGTCTTGTCAGCCAGGGAATCGACTGCCTCATCTGCATTTTCTTGTATCACCACCTTCTTCTTCTTCTTCTTCTTTGTTGGATCAAAGGGGGCAAGCTGCTCTCACAAAGAAATCAGAATAAATTAAAAAAAGAAAATCAGCGCTAATTAATCAAAGGAAAAAAAAAGAAGAAAAACAGACCTCTGCCACCTCATCCTTGACATCGATACTTTCGTCCGCCATGATTGCTGCATTGCATGAATCAAAATAAGAGATGAAACTGTACAGAATCCAATTATGAAACCCTAAGACATAAAATTATGGGATTTTACTTCAATAAACCCTAGAGAGTGAGAGAGAAAGAGAGTACCTTCGTGGTTTACTGCGTCTGCTGCTGCTGAGAAGGATTGGCTTGGGCTTTGGTCTGCGTTTAGAGAGAGAGAAAGGAAGCAGAAATTTTTATAGTTGGATGGTGCAGTGGTTATGTAAAGATGGCCCATTTTACTTAAATGGGCTTACTATTATGGACTTCAGTCCGTTGGGCCCTTTTCATTGTCCTTGCTCAACCATGGAGGCCCAATACACCATCACTATTTTATTTTTTTTGTTACTTTACTAATATTGGGTGCAGTGCATGAGATTCGTTTAAACTAAATAGGTGGTCAATACTATATTTTTTTTTTTTTTTTGGATTCGAGGAAACTTTACTTCCCGGAAAGTATAATTTGTGGGTCCAGGTGAGGGAGTAAAACCCCGGCTGTCCCAGACTCTTACAAGAAGTGCACGCCCTGATTCGAACTCAAGACCTGCTGTGCAGATTTCAAACCCTTTGCTAATACTATATCGCAAACGGGTTAAATTTTTCTTAATATAAAAAGAATTATTAAGGCGAGTATAGTATTTTTAAAGAAATAAAAAAAAATATAGGACTTAGGATATTGATTCGAATTGATTCAATAATATCGATTAATTTAATAATATGATAAAAAATAACAAAAAAAAACCAATAACTAATAAAAAAAATAAAGTATTGACAATATTATAAAAATACATTCTCTGAATATTATTAAAAGATCTTTACAAATTTTATTTGATAACAAAGTAAAAATTAAGTGAGAATACGATAACTTTGTAAAGATTGTACAAAAAAAATTGAATAAAACAATAAAGATCAACTTTCAAGAAAATAAAATAATAAAAGAAAAAATTAGAAGAAAACTTTTTTTAAAGTTAACCTAGGTTAACTTAACCAATTTGCGACTCGAGATATGAGATTGAGATAACAATATAAAAAAAAGAGTGACAAAACTCACGAAGCTGAAGATCCAATAACACAATATTAAATGATAAAATTAAAAAATATATATATTTAAAAAAAACCTAAAAAAATACCAAAATCAAAGCAGACTAATCTTCAAAACCTATAATGGTAGCCATGAGACTAGGTTATCCTATAGAAGAAAAACCCAAAAAAGCATGAAGAAAAAATTATGATCATAAAAAAAAAACAAATAGCAATTTTAAAAAAAAACAAGGGCCAAATTTAGTATAAAAAATAAATGAAATAAAACAATAAGAGACAAAATTGAAAAATAAAATAAATCAAGAAAAGAATAAAAAAGTAGCAATTAAAAAAATAAGAACCAAATGTGGTATTAATATTAAATGAAATAAAAGAATGAGATACAAAATTAAAAAAATAAAATAAATCAAGAAAAGAATAAAAAAAATAAGGATCAAGTTTAATAGAAGAAAACATGAAGTGGGATAAAATTGAAAAAAAATATTACAATTTTATAAATTATTTCAAATAAAACAAATAATAATCAAAAGAACATGAATTAAATTCGAAGGAAAACCAAATTGAATGGCTTGTTTGAAAAATTGAAAGGTTTGACAGGAAAATCGAGGGGAGACAAAAAATAAAAAAAAAGTTGTTGGCACCAAATTAGTTGTCCGTTAAACACATGCGTCACTTAATGATGGAGGGGACGCCAAGCATTTTCCAATATTGCTCCCAAATCAGGTGTTTGGCCAATAGACAACGACACACACGCCGCTTGAAACTTGCAGGCTTAGCCCATGTGCTTACGCATGCAGTACACTCATCTGCTATTTTTATTATTATTTAGTTTTAATAATTTATCAAATCACCCCTCAATCCAAGTAATAATAACAAAAAAAATCATATTAAAAAGATTTAAAAAAAAACCCTGACAGTAAGTATGGTTTTCTTTACTTTTAAAAATAATTTAATAATTTTATTATTTTTTACAAAGTAAAAAAGATCAAGAAGTCTTTAAATATCTAGCTAATCTTTTATGTTTTAAAGGGTAATTAAATCTTTTTACTATGCCAACGAATAAAAATAAAAAGAAAATTAACTCTAACGAGTTTGATAATATTGTATACAATGATAATGTTGGATTTATCTAGGTGGAGTTTGGTTACTTGCTTTTTGTATAATAGATGGAGATAACGAGGATAGACATGTTTGTTTGGGATTAAAATAAAAGAGACAAATACAAAAAGAATAAAAATATATTTAGTCGAAGAAATAAAAATAAATTTATTTTTATAAAAAATTTAAATATATTTTTATAAAAAATTTAAATATATTTTTATCATTTAAAATCAGGAATACATGATAATATGTGATATCTTTTCTCTATCACCTATGTATTTTCTGTCAATAGTCGTGTAGGAGTACCTAGTTTTAACAAGAAGTGCCATCAAGGTCAGACCATGGAAAATATTTCCAAGAACTTCACGATTCAATATTTTAAAAAACCATTCTATAATCATCCCATGCCTCTTTGACAAACTCACAAAGCCTGGGATCCATCCATCAATCAACCAAGATGATTGGAACCGAAATAGACTAAACTGAAGCAATAAAGGGACTTTGAATTTAGACTTACATCTTAAAGAGGTTCATGAATCATAGAGATGTCTAGTTCAATAAATTGTCTACGGACGAGGAGCAACAACCAGAAACTGTCACTTCACTTGAGAGACCCTTCGGCCTCAATACAATAAGGATTAGAAAAACCGAGTCTTTTGAAGCCCACTGATGCGAGGTTCCACAATTGCGAGAGCTTTTGGCTTGTAATGAAAAAATCAAAATAATGATAAGTTCGTGGCCAGCAACCTGGCAGTTCCAAGTCATTACACTCATTAGAACATTCAACGCGTTGCCGCCCCACTCACTCCTTGACTGCACATTGAAACAGTGATGTTTATGCTGGGAAATTTATATAAGAACACGGTTAAATGGTATATTTACGATCAAATTAAAAGTAGAATTCACTTTCAAGGTATAACATGACCCGTCGTCGAATATTGTTTGAATAAATGAGCCATATTCACGTCTCCATCGAGTCTAGTTGGCCCGGTGAGACTGGCAACATTTTTGAAAGCAACCTGTGATGGAACTTGTTCCTTTACCATTTCAATGAACACAAGCTAAGAAGTTTCCAAGGATTAACTGGACATGGACATGGACCTCCTGGCCTCGGTCAAACCATGATGTTCTACTTCTATTGGTGCACGCTTCCCTAGGACAATTCACCAGAAATCTGGCTTCGTAACTGCCCCCCTTTCACATTTTGTCTCAAGATCTTCTGCTTCTACTTTAATTGTTTGTCTCGCAAAGAAAAAAGGTGGACTCTGCTTAGCTTGTGACTTTGGCTAGTCAAAAGGAAGGATGCGGCCAAACATCATCTGCTCCTTCTATTTCGAAGAAGTTTCCTCCATCTTTTCATGGGATTTTCGGTCCAAGTGATGGAAATATTTAAACAAGAAAACTTACGGCTAACCTCTTCTTTTCTTTTCTTTTCTTTTCTTTTTTCAAATATTAATCTTTTCTTGAGGGTTAAGACACGGTATTAATTAATCATATATAGCACTGGCCAATTTAAATTAATGGGCCTTTTCTATTCCTTGATTTGTCTTTTTGTATTTCAGTCAAGTGGTTGTGTCTAAGAAGCTTGCAAATATAGCTGAGAAACACAAAGTTTTCTTTAGTCGTAGGTAGCTAGAAGAGGCCCAGAACAGAAGACAGGAGCTATGTACAGGAACGTTGAAGACAAATCACTGATGTTGCGAGGGACGGCTATGGTGTGTATTGCAGCACGTCTGTCTAACAGAAACAGTTCGATGTTTTCCATGTTCTTTTTTTTTTTTTTTTTTGACAGATTATTGACATGCCTAGGTCTCTTCCATGCATAGTTTCACCAAACCAGTATTAAAAATAAATTAACAGTTGAGAGATACTAATTTCCAACTTGGATGATTATCACGAACATTTCTCCCGTCAAAATATCAAAGGATCATAAGAGATTGATTAAAAAGTTATCATCAAGAAATTAACTTTAAAAAGTGTTATGATTTCTTGATATTTTTAAGAAATTAAACCATGTGATTTATATGCGATGTTTAATGGCTAGATTAGAGACGTTAATCAAATACAAATAAATAATAATAATAATAATAATGCAAGTAATATCAATCAAATCGATCTGGAATTCAAATGGTGTTTAACAATAATATATAAAAAAAAAAATGCTACATCAATCAATTACCACACTGAGAACAGTAGCAGATGGCGGCCATAAATTTAGAAAGACAAATAGGGTTAATTTGTCCGCTACGATGAACATCTCGAAAGTGACGGCAAATCACCATGTGCTGCACTTCTGTTGTATGTTTTGAGCTTATCCTATCCTTAGAGTGGATAAGTTTGGTGCTTCCTCGTTTTACTTGAGATTTTACGTCCATCTTGGGCGTATTCTTACCATACCTTACTCTTGTTTTTTCTGCTCAGCCTTTCTTTTTTAAAAAATATTTTGTTGCATTGTTTTTTTTTTAAAATATTAAATTAATATTTTTAAATGTTTTTAATGTTAAAATTTTAAAAAAATATAAAAAATATCATTTTAATTTTAAAAATATTTTTATAAAAATACTATACATTGTATTACTAAACACACATTAAAGCTTGAGACTCCGCGTGCCAGCGAGATAACCCTATGAATAAGAGGATTGATACCAAACCCATATGAAATATTAAACTTTTTGTATTCACATATACGTGGAATCAACCTTTTCCACACATTACAATTACTTCTATAATAAAAACAAATTTAAGAATCATGATGCTCTTTCATTTATTTATTTTTTATTTCTTCACATTTTATATTTTGATTTAGTTCTTTTTTTCAATTTTATCATTAGGTGTTTTTTACAGTTATTCGGGTTATTTTTGAACCAATCAATTTAACTTAATAATGTCAAAATAACTTTTACATTGCTTAATTTTAAACTCAAGTTAAGCAAGAAGATGGGTCAAAATATTTTTTTTTATCAATTTTATCCTCTTTTCAATTTATTTCACAAAATATTTTTTTACCAATCAACCAAGTTGTCTTTGGACCAATCAAGTCAACCGGGTCACGTCAAAAAAATTCCTACACAATTTAATTCTAAATCTGGGCTAGGTAAAAAGTTGGGATGTGAGGTTTTTTTCATGTCAATTTCATTATGTTTTCTCAATTTCATACTCAATTTTTTTTTTATTAGTCAAATGGGATATTTTTGGACTAGCTAAGTTAACCAGGCCATATAAGAGCAACTCTTACACTATTTAATTTTAAACTCGGGCTAAATAAAAAGTTTGGTCAAAAGGTTTTGAAATTAACATATTAGGTTGAATTTGATAAAAATATCAAATAATTTTTTATAACCTGAGTATTTTTTTAAAAAAAATATCATAAAACCACGGTACATGGAGGATCCATAAACTTGTAGCATCTCTAATTGAATAAACATCATTAAAAATATATAAGAAATAAAAGAAAGTGGCATCATAGTATGTTTAATGATATTTTTTTCAAAATATCTACATAGCTTTAAAAGAATTACCGTTAAAATAAGTGTCTCCTTGATTATTATTAGGAGGCATGGCATGAAAGCTAAGCCTTGCTGATAAGTATAGATTGCCACCATAGCCAAAACACGTGCTTGTATTTTAAAATTATTATACAACCATGGGAAATGAATTGATGGAGCAGGTCTCTTGAGAGAGAGATAGTGGAGGGGTTGCGTGTAAAGTAAAGTGGATATAATGAAATGTTTTTAAATCTAGAACACACAATCTCAGGTTCCAAAAGAAAAATAAGCAAACAAAAACGAAATGAAATATCTTACAATGCATTGCATATAGGTGGTAAGGTGAAATTTATTGATGTGATTGATCATTTTATAAAAATTAAAGTCTTACTTATGATAAAAGTAAACATGTATCATAGTTTTGAAACTCGGGATCCGCTTAATTAAGAGCTGGAGCTGAACCGAGTTGAAGAAAAAATAAAAAAAGAAAAAATCTGGTATGACCCGGTTAAAAACTCAGTTGCTACCCGTTAATTTTTGTTGTTTTTTTACTAAAACAACGTCATTTTAATTTTAAAAATAAAAGAATTGACCCGGATAACCTGGTGACCCGATCAAAACTCGAAACTCATGTCTTGGACTGGGCCGACCACCTAGCTGGGTCTGAAAACTATGATGTTGACGAGGTGCATACATGTAATTGATATTAATAGCAATGTTATAACTTTTGGTATGCTTACTTGCATTGGTTAGCTTGTTTAATCTAAAATCAAATTATTTTTTTCAAAAAAAAGTAACAAATAAAATTAGAAATATATCTTTTATATATATATATATATATATATATATATATATATAAAATAAAAGTTTAAATTGCTCGTTGGTCTAAGGAAGGTTAATACCTGATGACAAAACACAAAAAAAATAGCAACAAGCATAGAAAGATAGAGTTTTGGTCGAAAATAGAGTTATGATACAAGCACTCTAATTCTAATTCATAGATTTAGTGATGAAATAATAATCTAATATATTGAAGATAAGTTTTGGTCGAGAATAGAGTTATGACACAAGCACTCTAATTCATAGTTTTTGTAATGAAATAATAATTTAATATACTATGTCTCTTTAAAAGGTTTTAAATTTTTTAAATAAGTTAGAAATCAATCTTCACTAGATAATAAAATTAGAATGTATAAACAAAAAGAAAAATAACATAAAATCCAAAACAAAATAAGAATTCCAAAAAAATCAAGGAAAAAATTAGTCAATTATTCGTATAATTTGCTCGTCACAAATGTCCTTGTAGCTAGCTGGCTGGAACAAAACTATATCTGATTAATGTTCTTAACCTTCAGTTTTTGCTAAGCAGGTAATTAACTTTCTGCAAAATAATCTTCAAACTTTATTACATGAGCAATAATTATCTATGATGGAAAAAAAACCATACAAAGGTTTGATGCACGCTGCAAACATTTACTGTAATATATATATATATATATATATATATATATATATATATATATATATATATATATATATATTAATTGTTGTTGAAGGTATCATGAAGGAATCTGATCATGCAATATGATGATCAGAGGATGGAGTGAATATCCTAACACGAGCAGAGATCGAAGATCCACTGATCATCATGAGTCGTCTCCAATGAAATCTCTCCAAGAAACGCCAAAATTACTAACTATATATATAAATATGATTCCAAAACTTTATAAATATTCTATATACTATCCGTTTCGAAGAGAGATCTACCGGAGAAATGCATGTATGCCTACTAGATCAGTCTTTGCAACTTGTACCCACGCCAACAAAATTATTGGACGAGCAGTGGTGCGTGGCCTCCTCTCGGTGCCTCTTTAATAATATATTAATTAGAGATTATATATTAAGGTCCACATAATACTATATGCTCTTAATTATAAAGGACCCCATTCCTATATATAATAATATTACAAGTACAAGATATGAAAAAAATAATCAATATTTGGTTTTAATTGATATGTAAATTTGTCAAAAAATATTCTTATCCATCACATAAAAATAATATATGAAAATATGAAGAGTTCTTATAGAAATTTGCCCTTTTCCTTTGATTTCATGAGTTTGAATTTTAAAACCAGCATTTAAAAAAAAATATTTTATTAAATATTGGTATTTATTAACGTGTAAGCTAATCCAAAATAACTTATTGAACATAACATTTAAAATATGAAAAGTTAAATTAAAAAAAAAGAAGCTAGTGGAAGGCGGCAATGGTTTATAAGGTGGTGATCATGGCCATATATTCATGGAGTAGCTTTTTATTGCTTTCGAATCCGTTTGGTCACCAACCATAGGACCTACAAAATCTCCACTACGATTTTTTCATTTCCTGAAATATGTCTGCTAGTCCCTCCTTGACTTTTCCCTCCATCTCATTTACTTTGAAATTTATTTGCAGCCGCCGGTAGACGGTGGAGCAGCTAGTGATGCCACATTTTCAAGCTAGAATCCAATAGCAGTGTGTGGTCTATACTGAATCGTGGTTGAGATAGGTGGACCCTTTATCATTATTGGCCACTAGCCACCGTCTTGTGGTGGGGCTTCGGCCCCACCATTAACCTTTTCTCTAGGTCTTGCTGCTATGACTTGGTATACAATTGCTGTAAAATGTTGACTATTTGATCCCCAAATTACTGCATGCATTCGAGGGGCACAGATTTGGGGATCAGTGGATCAAAAATGGACATATCGTGGGGGAGAGGTGATTATTTGAAGCCCCCCACTTGGTGTTTTGGTCAAGAATATTAATTTTGATTTGATATATTATTTGCGAAAAAATGAAAATATTCAACTTGATTGTTTTGATTTTATTTTTAAATAAAGCAAAATCAACAGTCACTGTCTTAAAGGGTGTTACTAGATACCGTTTCCTGTTTATAGGTTTTTTTTATTTTT
>Ga0325414_1002325_pt1 | contig 19157 bp, 9 predicted proteins | sample PopdelMetagenome_8_FD_206183 | JGI IMG/M metagenome (GOLD analysis project Ga0325414, IMG submission 206183) | Populus deltoides microbial communities from Bellville, Georgia, United States - Leaf-PdKOR-R3 | ecosystem: Host-associated > Plants > Phyllosphere > Phylloplane/Leaf | place: USA... | reverse complement strand
ATTGAAATGGACGTTTTTACAGTAACTCATGGCAAGTCACGAGATACGGGTTAGTAAAATTAATCTTATTTTTTTAATAAAAAACTTAAGATGATATCCTTCAATAAAAAAATCTTCTTCAAAAAAAATAAGTCAACATACTTATGTTCAGGCTTTGGCAAAGTTAGTTTGGGCTCGGCTGGATTAACAAGTTAATTTAGATTATTTACCAGAATAATTAGATTTTTTTTCTTTTTATATTTTTTCTTCAACTTGAATCGGCACAAGCCTTGAGTCGGCAAAATTCTAAGTAGACTTGTTAGGCTGGTTCGAATTTTACAACTATAATCCGTCATCATACAATCGGGGGAAGACTATCAGTGACCGAGCTTCTAATTGGTATTGGATTTGAACTCCTGAGATTTCCTTTTAGTCGTGAGTGTCGTCCTCCTAAAATAAAAAAACTGGCATCTCATATAGATGCATTTTCTTCTAATTGACTTTTCTTTTTGAGACGACTAGTCAAATTGAAAAAGTTGCAGGCCCCATAGGGGAGATATGATTGGGAGGGACAGGAGAGAACAACCAACAACGCCATCCAGTGCAGACATAGAAAGCCAAGCCGGGAAGAAGCTATCTGTGGTAGTATCGTAAGGCCGGTTCCTCCAAAGCCTGAAGAGTATCTCCATCTTTGTTCGGATTGGACTTATCGTGTGATTGTCAGGGGGAAGGACCTAATCGTCACTTTCTTGGCTATGGGCAAGATCGGCTTGGGGTGAAGACTGAGTCATCAAATCATACAAGACTCAAAGGAGCGCCTAAGAAAGATGAATGGGTAGAGGTCGGAAGGAAATGCGGAGGTCCATCAACCGAAATAAAATCCCCAATAAGGCGGCTAGAATGAGCAGAAAAAGGAGCTGAGGGAAAAGAGTAGCCACCGAAGAAAGGCGGCAAAAAGACCTTTTTCCGATGAAAGTTATCCATCCAAATATAGATGTGATAATCTTTTTATAATACAATCACTCTCTACCAAGGTTATATCTACCAAGGTTGTCAATTCCGTTTTGAAAGACGTTTTGTTTTTTAATTAGAATAGAATGTTTTAGTTTCGGAGTGTTTCGGCATGCCGTTTCGAGATTGTACTATTTCTATGTTTTTTTAAAACATCCATCTTCCATATTTCTTCTTTTGATTGAATCATTTTGGCTGTTTTTTTCCTTTCAATTTCATCATTTAATATTTGATTGATTTTGAAATGATCTTCATAATTTATTTTGATTTGCTTTCTATGAGGCAATTAGAATCTCAAACAAACATTCTGGTATTTAGTTAGTACTCAATTTTACGAGCGTAAATTTTTGTTATTGTTGTTACCTATTTTTGGGTTCTCACAAAAAAAGAGAAAAAACAAAAAATATCAAAAATATATTCAGAAGAATTCCAAAAAATAATAGGAGCGAGAAAAGGATGCTGGAATGCCGAAAAAATGCTAAAATTGGTTGAGGAGATTAAAAAATGCAAAAGGTTGAAATTTCACAGTGAGAGCCTTGTTGATAAAGAAAATTCAATTTGAGGAAGAAAAGTCCAAAATCAGATGTTTATGGACTCAATTAAATTTTATCCAAGGTTTAATTAAATTTATGGAGGGTTTGATTGCAAGAAAATTGATTTTTTAAGTCAATTTAGGCTTTTATTGGAAGAAATTAAAGTTCTGGGATCCAATTATAATTTTGAAGAGTTGATTTGGTAAACTCAGGGGCTTAATTGCATAATTATTGAAGTTTGATGGCCAATTAGGGACTTAATTGAAACAATCCAAAACCAAGGACTAAATCAGAAAAGACGCTAAAATCAGGGGTCTAATTACAATGTTTCCGGGGCTTGATTACAAAATTACATAAACATCCAAGGATCAAATCGGAAATATTATTTAAAATTGCAAAAGAGCGCCGTTTCGCTCAACCTTGTTCACTGTCTTCTTCAGAAGACGTGACATTGCAACTGGCGGAGAAACGGTTGCAGCAGCGAAGGCGGTGATCAAGGGGCCATGTCCACGGTTGATATCTTTTCGACCGTTACTCCGTCCCTGCAAAGGAAAACGCTTTGCATCCTCTGGCTATAAAAGCTACAGGATGTACTGCACAAGAAAAGAAAAAAGGACAGAGGAAAGAAAAAAATAGAGGGAGAGGGGAACGTAAGGAAGAGAGAAACAGAGGGGGGGAAGGGGGAGAAAAAGACGACATAGAGAGGGAAAGAAAAAAGAACCAGGGGCAGAAACACAAGAGAAAAAGAACGAGACAGGTGGGAACGAGAGAGGAGAAAGAAGAACAGAGGAGAGAACACAGTGGAGAATTCAGGAGAGTGAAACACAAAGGAAGGCCGCACGAGGATATAGAAACAGAAGAGTAAAGATATGGCAGTAGAAGAAACCGAACGGCAGAGCCAAAACACAAAGATAGCAGGGGAGGTTAACATCACCATCGGTTTCCTTTCTCCAGAACCAGGTATGCTCATGTCCTTTCTTCACAACAATTGACTCCAGGTTTGTCTAGAAAAACAAAAAGAAACGGGAGTCGAAAGCAAGCCAAAAGATCGCCATTTCGTTTCTGCTCTATTATTAACCAGGGGTCTTCGTTTTTGCTATCTGCAAAAACGAAGGATGAAGTTGTCAATTCTGTTTTAATATGTTTTTTTTTTAATTGGAATAGAATGTTTTAGTTTTAAAGTATTTCGGCGTGTCATTTCGAGGTTATACTGTTCATATATATATATATATATATATATTGAACAAATATAATTCAAATTCAAGATAAATTAATTATAAATTATGCAATACAAACACAATACCAAACAAATATAATTTAAAAATTTAAAATATTTCTAAATAGTAAAGATTAAATAGATCTTTAACTTGAAGTAATTCAACTTAAATAAAATATCAAAATATTATGAAAGTATAATGTTTTAACACAAAAATTTTAAATATAAAGTTAGGTCTATGTTATTAAGGCTAATGGAATCTAAAGCATCCCTTGTTTTGCTCAAATTCTTACAAAGTATAAACATTAAAAACACAACATGAATATAAACCATATATATTAGTAATAAATCTAATTTAAAAAAATTAATATCATTATTAATGAAAATAGTAATAATAATTTTCAATATTATTATTAATATCATTGTTATTGAAAATAGTAATGAAAAATAACTTTTAATAATTGTGTAGTTTAATTAATTAAATTGAACAAGGTTCAATTTGATTCAATGACTTTTCAAGAGCGGAACGAAACATGTGAAATGAAACCGGAACGTTCCGGGTGGAATTTAGCAAAAAATCCGGAACGAACCGAGATTTAAAATGAGATGAAATTTGTTCTGTTTGTTCCGTTTTTTGAATTGGTATGGAATGTTGTGACCATTCCGGGCGAAATGGAACGGAATTGACAACCTTGAATAGTGCGAAGGTAATATAATTACCTTCGCACTGTTCCATGCACGCGTAGAATTTTACGCGTGCATGGCTTAGTTGGGTCAAGCCACATGGGTGGCTGGGTCTAGCCTGAAAAAAAAGAAAAAAAGAAATTTTTTTCAAAAAATTATTTAAAAAAAATCTGTGATTTTCCGCAAATATTTTACAGCATTTTGATCAATATTGGTTTATATTTTTATACTGTAAAGATACAAATCCAGTATTGAAATACTTGATTTTTGTCAAAACATAAAAAAAATATTTTATTTTCATGTATACGGCCAAGTCTCTCTAAAAAAATATATATAATAAAAACATCATATTGTATCTTCATAAAATTAAAAGTTTTAGCATGCATTTTGGTTTTAATAACCAGTTTATTAAGTCACGAGAATTGACCAATATTTCAAAAATTCCAAAAAACTTATTTTGTTTTCTTTTAATATCTATGATTACGACCTTATACGTAAAACGTATTACGGATATTAAATTATTTATTGATGTTAGAACGGTTAGGTTTTACTCAATAAGATAAAGATTTCTTTACCAAAGAGAACTTTTTCTTAAACTGTAGTTAAACCAACAACTAAAAAACACAACAAGACTTTAAATTTTATTAGATAATAAAACGTGCGAAAGTTATCATATCATTAAATAGAAAATAGTTTAAAGAAAAAACAAAGTTGTTAAACCCAATGAAATTCATGATCCGGGTTGGTAGTTTAGTGAGTTAAGCTATGAAAGATGAGTCGATCTAATATGTTGTCCATTTTAATATTAAAAGAAAAAGATATCTTTTTAACAAAAAATTTTAAAGGCAAACCATGTTTTTTAGTGGTCATTTCGATTGTATTTAAACCTATCAAGTCAACCGGGTCAAGAAACTCTCACGGGATTAATTTTAAACCAAGACGAAGCAAAAAATTAGGTTAAGAGAATTTAAGGTTGACTTACTAAGTTAGATTTAATAACAATACTAAATAATTTGAGAAAATTGTTTTTTATTCTCTAAACTATATTTTACTCGAATTTTGTAAACATACAGCACCAATTTGTTTTTTATTTACCCAGAAATTTTTTTAAAATTAAATTAATAAAATTAGGCTCAACGATATTTTTTTGGTTTTAACCGAATTTAATAATTTTACCTCCAAAAAGTTTTAAAAATTTATCACCCGAACTGATTCAAATGATTCGAATTTTGTTTTTTAGTGATCACCCCTTGATTAAGAAATGTGTCCCTAACATGCTAAATGGGTTTCGAAAGCCCAGTCTGATTTATTGTCTATAAGGCCCAGAGGAGGTTTGCTCTTCGGATTGGGCCCTGTCCAAAATGTTACTAAAGAAGAGAAGTTAAGGTGTTTCATTGTGAGGACTGATTGGGCTGGCCCTGGCCTTCTGTCTGTGGTATGTCCGTGGAATGTCAATATAGGTTCTGAATCTATGAGGCCCAAAATATAGACATGACAACAAATCTCTAATTCTAAAATAATTTTAGAATGAATTTCTTTTTTTTTTTTCATATTATTTTTATATTTTATGTTTTAAAATAATAGTGAAACATTACTAGTAAAAGGAGATTCCTTTGTTTTTTTTTCTCATTGAATGATAAAAAATAAATCCGAGGTATATTTTTTCAAATATATTAGTATTTCTTAGTAGAAAAGACATAAAGAAATGTAAAAAATATGTTACAATAAATAAAATAATTTTGGAGTGAATTTTTATTTTTCAAGACAGAAAGTACATGAGATTTCCATTATTTTTTATATTTTTCATCTGAAAACAATAATTAAATGCTACCTATAACCTATTCCTCGGAGTTTTTTTTTTATATATAATTAAATGATAAAAATATCTTCAAAGTAGTTTTCTCAAGTATATGTAATATAAAAAACAGCAATATTCTTTACCAAATACGGCGATCTGCGCACACATTCATCTTTAAAAAAGCAAATGATGAAAATGACTATAGTTTCACCTTCAGTGTCGCATGTCATGGACCAAAACAATCTCCATCTACTTATCTCAAGTGGAAATGATCTTTATTCACAGTGCAGCCATGCATGCTGTGATGATAGTTGCTAGAATTGCAAAACAGTAAGTGATAAAATGACAGTACTTTCTTCATATAGTAAATCGATGAAGCTAAGATTGCTTTATCAGATGTTTGTGCTTTAGCACAAATACATTTCATCTATCAAAATCACTGACCCGTCAATCTCAACAAGATCAGCGAACTCCACACCGCCATCAAGATACATTATAGTTGCATAATTTATGTCTCTGATTAAGATGGCACAAACACAGTTGCTTGAAAAGGAGTGAATCCATGGATGAGAGAGTGTGTTCATGTGTGTTTTATGGGCACTCACGTGTCGCATTCCTTGTTTGTCTTTCAAACATTGTTGATAAGAGGTGGTTAAGACCATGTGGATGTTAGCATGCACATGCTACTCCATGTGAAGGGTGGAGGGAGGAGGAGGAGAATTGGAGGTATGAGACACCAGACATGCCATGTCGGAGTACCCTAAGCAGCCTAATGTGCTGGAGATTATCCTGTTCAGGTCTTTTCTATACACATTACACACCACCTTAAGGCCTCAACTAATTAAAAAGAGTTGTGTAATTGAAAGTATTTTGGCTTTACAGGGAGTAGGCCACCAAACTCTTTTTCTTTCACTCACAAACAAAGTTTTTTTTGCCTTTTGGATTGGAATTTTGCATGACACACATGATCCAAGGCATCTAAAACAAATGATGAACACCTAGTTACAAAGACAACTGCAACACATAGGTGTTTAGTACTTTTGGTTTTGTGGGGAAAAAAGGATTAAGGCCATATCATTGTCTGTCCACCAACATTTCCACATGAGATTCTATGTACATCATGATTGGCTTTGACTACTTTTCTGATCGGAAAGATCTCACCTTTGACTCCCATAGTTTATCTCCTTTTCACTGAGGTTTGCAACTCAAGCAATATCTAGCCCTTTTGCAGAGGAATTAGTTGTACAAAAAAATCTCTCTGCTTCACCACCAAGAGTTGGCAAACTCTCATGAACATTTTCTTCCAAAATAATCTTCAAGTATCTTGAGGTTGCGGTAATTGCATGGCTTGATCCGTTATGATTCGTAGCGAAATAATACAAAAGATATGAAAATGTTGTTAATGTTTTTTTACCGCCACGAAAAAATTAAATCGTGTAAGGATTTATTTAATATAACTCGGTTGATTTTACTGGTAAAAATATAATCTGTACAACCTGTGAAAACAAATTTTGATTAAATAAAATTTAAAGATGATATCTTTTTTTAATATTAAAATAACAATATATTAGATTGACTTTGGATAACTTGGGTTAACATGTCAAATTCATGACCCAGGTTATGAAACTACAATAATCCTATTGAAAACAAATTAAAATAAATTATTAAGCCTAAATATTCCCAATCAACCTAATATTGAAGGATAAAAATAAAAAAAATCAATTAAAAATGGACCTAAAAAACAATTCAGGTTAACATGTCAAACTTGCAACTCGGGTCATAAGACCGAGATAACCCCATGAAAAAAAAATCAAAATAAATTACAAATTTCAATCTTTAACCAGACTAATATTGAAGAATGAGATTAAAAAAAATCAATTAAAAAAAACATAAAAAGCAACCCGAGTCAATCAACCAAACTCATGACTCGGTTATCAGACTAAAATAACCTTATAGAAAAAAAGTAAAACAAGATTTGATTTATCCCGGGTTAACCTGTCAAATCCGCGACTTTGATCTTAAGATTGAGATAACCCCATAGAGAGAGTCAAAATAAATTATAAAGCTCAATCCTCAATCGTCCTTGTTGGATCTAATGTTGAATGATGAAAATTATAAAAATCTTAATTAAGAAAAATGACTAAAAATAACCCAAGCTAACCATTAAGAACTATTACCGAGTCATGAGATCATAATAACCTAATGAAAAATAAACCAAAACAAACCATGAAGCTTAATTCCTAATTAAACGCAATATTAATTGATGGAATTAGGGGGGATTAAAAAAAGAGAGAAAAAATGAGTCAATTAGGTTAACCCATGTCTGGGGTCATGAGACATGGACAACCCAATAAAAAGCAAATCCAATGTTGAAAAACTCGTGACCTAGGTAATGAAACCAATATAGCCCCTTGAAAAGAAAATAAAAAAAAATGACTTGATTTAACCAGGGCTAAAATGCCAAAACATGTGACCTTGATCTTAAGACCAAGATATTCTTATAAAAAAGAAGTCAAAATAGATTATGAAACTCAATTCCCAACTAATCCAATATTGAATGATAAAATTGAAAACAAATCAATTAAATAAAAGACAAAAAATAATTTGAGTTAACTTGGGTTAATCCATTAAGTATTATTCTCGTGTCATGAGATCATGATAATCTAATGAAAAGTAAACAAAACAAATCATGAAATTTAATTCTCAATCAAATCAATATTAGAAGATGAAATTGGAAGAAAAAACTAATTAAAAAAAATCTGAGTCAACTGAGTTAACTCGTTAAATCTGATATCCGTATCATAAGAGTGTGATAACTAAATATATAAAAATTATAATATTAAAAAATAAAATTAAACAAAAAAAATTAATTAAAAAGAAAAAGACAAAGAAAATAAAAGCACTAATCCAATGAATTATTGTTTGTGAGGAAGGGTACAATAAATCCCCTTGTCTTTTAGTTTATAGTTAATGTTTTTTTTTTGTATTTTATAAATTCATTTCAAAAAAATTTTAGAAACAAATTTATTTTATATCTTTATCCATATTTCCTTAACCAAACATGTTTTTATATTTTTTATCCTTATCCTCTCCGTCCCAAGATAATCCTTGTTTAATTAGGAATACAATAACTTTGTTTTTAAGTGTTTTTCAAAAGTGTATTTATCTTGAAAAAACATTAAGTTGATGTTTTTTATTTTTGATTTTTTCAATAAATTTGATATTCTGATATTAAAAATAAAATAAAAAATCCTTTTAATATTTTTTCAAGTAAAAAACATTTTAAAAAAATACATTATACCACATTAACAAAGAAGAAAATAGTAATTTGGCCATGCATTTTACCAATACCTTTAGATTATGAATCTCGGAAGCTACATGAACTTGGATATATATAAAGAAATTTTCAGATAATGCCCACCAAAATCAAGGTTTTGTAGTTTTCAACAACAAATTACTATTTGATCCCAAGATGTAAAAACCATAGAACCTCAAAAAATATGAAAAAAGATGAGCATTCAAGAGCAAGCATCATGGGACTGCTAGATCTGGTAATTTAGTGTCAATTATTTGAGAGTCATTTACCAAACTTTTAGTCAAAGGTTCTTGTCTTGTCGAACTCATTATCTTTCAAGGATCAATTCACTTACCACTAGTAAATTAGCAAGCTTTAAGGAATTTCCCTTCAAACATGAAGGACTTCATTAATCCATTGTCTGTTAATCAGGGTGTAATTGGCCACTCCTGTTCTTGTATCTGGTGAACTTTCAATGTCGTTTCTTGACAAAAACGAAAGTGTTTGGTCAGGTGAAATATCAAGTGCCCTCTTAAGGTCACAAAGTTCAAGCTTTTAATGATGATAAACTCACTAACATGCCATGATTTAATCGCCTTTGCTGAATCAAAAGTAAAACAACAATATAATGAGACTAAAAAACTTTAATCTTTGATGGTTGTGGGGAGCAAAATCAATTTCCAAACAGGTAAACAATCATGAAGTTCCATTGACAGAGACTGGACACCAACACCCAAAAGCACACATATTTTAATTCTAGACATAGCTAGCTGGTAGAACTTGAGATCTCTTAGCTCTTCACTTGCAATTTCAACACTACTTGAAGAGGGAAACAAATCAAATTCGTTTATTAATCCAAGAATCCACACTCTGGTAATTGAAATCGTATTGGTGAATGGTGAAATTCCAGTTCTTTACCTTGAAGAAATAACAATATAAAATATTAATCAACTTTGATTAGAAGTAGTATGCTGTTTCTCTAATTAAGCTACGGTTAAGAGAAAAAATGGGTTGTGTTTGGTTAGTATCACCTTATACAAAAAAAACAAAAAAAAAAAAAATTAACATGTTTGGTTAAAGACATATAAATATAAAATTAAATTGCCTCTAATATAGTTTTTAAATGAATTTTTTTTTAAATAATATGTTTCTATTGTTTTTTTTTTATTATTATTCTAAGACAATAACCAAATATTGTTTAGTAGGATAACTAATTACATGGTTGGTTGCTCTACCAAAAAAATATAGTAATAGGCCACCAATCTCAAAGTTTTGAAACCCGACCCGGCCTGACGGGTCGACCTGGTGACCCGATTGATCTGGTGTGACCCGGCAAAACCCGGTGGGTTGACCCGGTGACCCGGCAAAACCCGGTTGCAACCCGTTAACTTTTGTTTTTTTTTTTATACTAAAACGACGTCGTTTTGATTTTTTTAAATATGAATTGACCCGGGTGACCTGGTCAAAACCTAAAATCCGAGCTTTGGACCGGGCCTGCCATCAAACCGGGTTTAAAAACTATAACCAGTCTTGTTAAAGCTTGCCACTACGGAAAAAAAGAGTAAAAATGGGAACTCATTAATCCAAATCTAGCATAATCTGACACGACAAGTCTTCAATGAAAAATTAACAATGATAGATCAAATGTGTGATAAAGGTAAAAATTATTTTTTAATTGAAATATATTAAAATAATGTTTTGAATAAAATATATTTAAATTATAAAAAAAACACCTAAAAACATGAATTTAATGTTTTTTAAAATAAAAAAATTTAATATATTTTTAAAAATAAAAGATACCCATTTTCAAGTGAGCATGACACACATATATCATAGTTTTCGTAACCAGACCGGCTTATAGCCTACCATTGTCATGCAATTTTATTTTATTTTATTTTATTATTATTATCTAAAAGAGACCCAGACCCAGAAATGAAAATGACAAGTGAAAATGTGAATCTTCATATCACTCTCAAATCAAGTGCTGTAAAAGGTGCTCCTATCCTATATATATATGGAGAAACCACTGTAACTAGAAGCTAAAATGGAAAATGGCAAAGACAAGCAAAAGGAGTTAAATCTTGGTTTGTTGCATAATCACGTCCCTAGTTATGAAAATCAAGTGAAATAATTAATTAAATATTTCTAATTACTATATTTGTTAATCATTTTTTTTTTTGGAAAAACGGGGACCAAGATTTAACTCATAGCACCACGATCAATCCAATTCAATAAAAAAATAATAATAATTAAAAAATATACAAGATTTAACATAATTCCATGTTCAAAATATTTTAATTGGACAAGGATTCAAAAGTACCTTCTTCTTTTTATATTGTAGAATCGCTCGCTTATTCATAATGCACAAAAAACTTCAATGTTAAATCCAAAATAACAACAGCAAGAACTACATTTGTCTGCGAATTAAACAACTATTACACTAGCATCTTGTTGTTTTGTATGCTTCTATAAAAATTATTTCTCTTTGGAGGTGTCTCACCTTTTGTTGTGTGTGTGTGTGGCAAGACACAGAGAAAGAGAAGAGAAGGATGGCCTGGACAAAATAATTAAAACACCCACTCAATCACATTCAGTGTCCTTTTTTATTTTCTTCAAGAGATGATGCTGGAATCCCATCTGGAATCCTGTCTTGTAAGCCTGAAATCAACACAAAAGAACCTTTAAACCTAACAATTCAAAAGGATTTCATTTTTTTCAACCTCCATTGAAAATTGGTCTCACATCTCTCTGACAGTAAAGAAACTAGACCCTGCATCTCTACCTTCCATGGAAATTAGTTTGCTTCTGTACCTAGATATTTTTTTTTAGAATGTGTTTGTTAACGTAGTACATGTACTTTTTAAAAATAAATTTTAAGTTAAAATAATTCTAAAATACTCAAATAAAAAATAATTTTTTTTTAAAAAAATATTACTGTAGTGTCAAATAAACACTTAATGACTTTAGTTTTGTTCTGTTCATAAAACTTTAAATTTTCCCAGGTGAGTAATAATACAACAGAGTTTACTAACTCACTAGCCTGCACAACAAGCAAAACCTTTCACTTGTGGTTCCTTCACCTTCACTTTCAAGAAAAGTGCCCTGTAGGCCCCCTTCTTTTCCACTAAAATATTTACTCTTTTTGTTACCCTCTTTTCAAAATAAGTTCCTATAATGACAAATTTAGTCACCCGTTGAGGATACCTAGAGCATCGTTTTTCTTGATTTTTTGTTTACAGTATCAAGGCCATGGTAGTGCTGCCATTACCATAATAGGGCACCCTCCATGCCTCTAGTGGAGTTTCATCCTCTTTAAATGTAACTTCGTTCATGTGAATCAAACCAATCATATTAGGGTTCCCTATACCAACCAATCAACGGTCCACATGAATAAATTTCCTCCAAGTGTATTGAATATTCCCAACAAATGCCGCACTAAATAAACAAGTGAAAACTTCCCATGTGGGTGACTTTTCACAAGATTGCTATTCTTTCTAAAATGAATGGTAATGGTACAAATCTCCAGGTTTTAAGAAAAAGACTGCAAATTTTAGATCTTGTTACTTTGAATTGAAAACGGATGTCAAAATGTCAGGTTGTGTTTCCAATTTTCAGAGGCTCCTTTTCAATTCAAACCCCAATAAAAGTGGCATAGAAATTGAAAGCAAGAAGCCTGGAAGATCAGAGAGAGAGAGAGAGAGAGGGAGGGGAGAATCGTTTTTCTAAAAATTGTACCATTTTGCATTACAAGTGAAGATTTGGAATCCTTGAAGCTGCAGCAGCAAGATTCCTACAAATCTTCGACTGAAGACATAATGCGTACGACAAGATCATAATTATGACATAATATACTGTACATTAGTACTAATTAAGCATCATCAAATGGAGGGGACCCTACGGGGATACTTCTAGGGACCTTAGAAAGGGTCTAAAAGACTAAGCACTTGAAGAAGCTATAAGAATTGGTTAAAAATTAGCTAATCAATGCCATTGCTTTGGCAGAGGAGAAGGACTAGACTAATAAGGGTGTTTGTGGCACCTTTAGCTTGCAGATTACTGAGTTGTTACCCCAGAGAAAAACTCGATAGACCCATAGTCAAGCAACTCTTCAATCATTTGCTCAATGTGGCGATCTTCAAGAGGCTTTATGAATTGCTGGTTGTTGTTATCAACTTGAACTTTCTTGTACACCCAGTTTGCCTCTGCCTCTTGAACTTGTAATGGGCTTTTCTCTGGCAATAAAGCATCAAGTTCCTCACTTTTTATGACAATGCCATTGGTGGGGGTGTTGGCAAGTGAAGGTGGTGCCTTTTGTTGCTGTTGTTTTTGTTCATGAAGTGATGTTTTTTTGGTCACTTGCAATGAGGCCATATAGCACCTGTGCAACTTTGCTGTCAAAGTTGCGGAGAGAAGTTTCGATGAAGCTGATTGTGATGCATTTGGGTTATAAGGGAAGTTGGTCCTAGCCCTAGGTCCACACATAAGCCTTGCAGCTTCATCATAAGCTCTTGCTGCATCCTCTGCTGTTTCAAACGTGCCTAGCCAAATTCTAGTCTTCCTGCACAGCAAAAACGAAACGTTTCGGTTAGCAATCAATGAAAAATCCAGAAAATTGGAAGAAACGTTCATGGGCCACATTGCTGATGTGTCCTTACAATAAAGGATGACGAATCTCAGACACCCATGATCCCCAATGCCTTTGTCGGACCCCTCGGTATCGCTGCTGTGGTCTGGCCATGTTCGTGAAAAAAAAGAAACGTTTCTTTGAGAAAGTGTTTGTGAAAATGCCTGTAAGAAAAGGGAGAATGTTGGAAAGCAAGGGAGTGATGCTGATGAAGGGGTGGGGAAGAGGGGTTTTTGTAGCTGGGTTTGTTTGAAAGATATAAGGCAAGCTCGTCTGGCAACCAATTTAAGAAGTGGGTCCCCAACTTGGGGTTTAGGTCTTTCTATTCCTTTCTTTATCTTGGCTGGCTTTATTATTATAAGTATGATAATAATTGAATATATTTTGGTGAAGTGGAATTTCAAACTGAAATCCAAATTCATTTCACATGACCAAGATATGTAATAGCTTTTGTTTCATGATTGAAAAAAGAAGAGAACAAAAAATCAGAATATTCAACTGTTCGCTTTGGAGAGCTTCTCTCTACCTTCAAGAAAATCTAAGGTCATAGTCTTGTAGATATTCATCTCTTCATGCATGTGAGTGTTATGTGTTAGCCTAGCAAAGATAACGACTCCACCACAGCTCTCTCTTTTCTTCATGTCCAAGAGACCCGAAGCTTATTTGGGGTAGCCCTTTTTTTTTTTAAAAAAAAAAAAGAATTAATTGGGGGCATGTGGGAGTTTTAAACCACAATTTTAGATGCGAAAAACGGGAGTAATTTACCCTGTTGTGGTGAGATGTACAGTTCTCTTAATTTTACATTGGTCATTAATGGTCCACAGGTTAAAAAAACAGGCTCATGCAAGAATTTGGAACAGACATAATTGGGTCAATCCTAAGTTGAGACACAACTATTAAAGATTCTTAGACCATAATAATTGCCCTAACAATCCAAATCATTTGATCAAATCTTATTCACTATAGAACAGAATCAACATGCACTAAGAGCAGCTAAAGATTATTTTTCTTGCATACAACCCAGAGGTCTCTGTTTCTCGACAGAAGGTTCTAAATTTTTAATAAGCGTATGGTGATTGTTCAACAGTAGAGAATACACCTCAGTTAGGTCTACTGACTTTTCAAGTGATGTTTATTTCACTAGCTTACTCATTTCACGCTTGGTTAGTATTTCGAAACAGAAACAGATTATATAAAATACATTTATTCATAACATAGATCTTGAATGAATTCTTTTTTCTTCACGAGAGAGCAACTAAACGCTATCAATTCTTAATAAATCTATGATGGGCTCGTGACTTGTAGCAAGGGTTGCTTCTTTCTTTTGTTTCTTGCCTATTGGTTTTACATGCCGCACAAATTTGAAACATGAGCATACGCCACAGATTATATATAGAAGACAAACAGTGTACATGGTTTTGGTTTGGGTTGCCTCTTGGCCATGCTTGATGTTTACTGTAGACTCATGTGCCAAGCATGGACCCCCATGCTACAGAATGAGACCCTTGCAATTTGTTTTTTTGGGTATTCAGGAATCAATTTTCATAAAATAATAGTTGAATTATTTTCTGATCAAGTTGAAGTCTACAGTAGTTTTAAGATCATTCTTCATGTTATCTTTGGGTAGTGTGTGTTACGTGGGTGTCAAATTACTTTTTAAAGTGAATTTTATCTATAAATATATTAAAATAACCTTTTTTATTTTTAAAATTTATTTCTAGTGTTAACTAATTAAAATAATTTAAAAATATAAAAAAATTAATTTAAAAAAAATTAAAAATTTTAAAATAAAAACAAAATTGATCGTAGAAGCACTCCCGATCTCTACAGTTGCTAATTTTGACTGTTTGCTTCTCTGTGTCAGGAGCTGTTCCCATGGCAGAGGGACTTACCATATTTCAAGCAATCATTTGCCTGAGCTCTAGGGGTATGACAGAGCTGTTCCCATGGCAGAGGGACTTTACCATATTAGAAGCAATCATTTGCCTGAGTTCTAGGGGTATGACCTCGCTGCAGTAACTAGGACAATATAATTTATAGTAAATGATTTTAATCCTAGAGCGTATAATCAAGTGGAGTTTTGACAAGTTTAATATGTATATCTCACCTGTGTAACTTGAGACACATAAATCTCACATGCCATAAAATTTTTCTTTCTCTTTTGCTAGTCTATTTTGGCTGTTTTTGCAACTTTCAAGTGTCCAGACATGTATGACATGACATAGAAGTTTTCTGTTATTATATTTTTAGATTATTTTATGTATTAATGGAAGCATTTATTTTAAAAAATAATTTCAAAAATGAAATTTCCACGATAATTATCCATTGCGTTTAGAATATTAGTTTTTTTGAATTTGAAAAATCAATAGATACAAGCAGATCTCTTTAATCATTTGGGCCAATAGTTTTTAATATTTTAGACAGCTACCATAATTGCATACTATTTTTTTTTTTAAAAGGGTCTCCTAGGAACATGTAATTAACAAGGCACTGGACTTTTCAAGTTAAAAAATTCCTGTACACCACTAGTGCTTACCCATAAATTGATGGGTACATTTAACCACTGAAAATGAGAAAATAAACTCTTGATGTGTGTCTTCAGGGCATAAATTTGACGAATCCTCTTCAACAGCAGGTTAATTAATGATTATGGTTTTGATTGGATAATTTAATTAACGTTGTAACTTTTTGAATTTTGCGATTTCAAGCCAAGGAAAAACGGTCAAGAGAAACAAGAAGGAAGCTGTGGAGATGAGATTAGATTGAAAGATTAGAAGTTTTGTCTCAGTCTTTGGTTTACAGCTAACTCTATAAAGACTTGCATCAAATAGATGTCAAGAACAAGAAAGATATGAGCTAAGATGTTGTACCCTATAAGATTAACGCGTTAAGAATATGGGACCCAGAACACAACATGGCTGATGATAGCAGCAGCTAAACCCTAAAAATGTCTTGTCTCTCCTATTATTTGTGTTAAAAAACCTCCCATGGTTTTCTTGGCCCTTACAGGGTCCAGTCTATGTCATGGCTACCTATTTTCTCTAGCCTTCAACAGAAGATCACATGCACGCAAACACAATTCATTGAACAAACAAGAAAACTTCGGAAAATTGTTGGAGATAAGGACATAAGCTGCTAAGATCACAAACATTGTCCACGTCATCTCATTTTCCACATTAATCTTTAATTTTCTTGTTTTTTTGTATAAGATTTTTAATTTGATGTGAAATATTTTAGTTTTTTCATTGATGCTTGAAGTTCAAAAAATTGTTAATAATTTTTTATTAAATTAATGAGGCTGTGATCTGTGATAGTTACATATAATTCGACAATGATGAAGACCACGTTAACTGTAAAAATCCATCCTGATGTGGTTTTGAAAAACTTTTCCAAAAAAAATTATCGCACCTGTTTGTATACGGATCTAGTAAAAAGTTTATCCCCAACATTATTCTCCCAGGCGAAACAAGAACAACGATGGATTCAAATCATTTCAAACCCTGGAAGTAAAACTATCTTTTATTTTATATTTTAATGATAAGAATATTTTCAGACTTGCTTTTATGTACCGAGAATAAGTCTTGTTTAAATAAATTTTGAGAAAGTCTTGTATAAATAAATTTCGACTATATAATTTTTTATAGGATTCAACCCCTGCGTACATGACAATTAGGGTTTGTATCTGCTTACCAACTAGATTTCGACTAGAAGAATTATGCAATACAACTAAAGTTGTATTTCTTCCTCTTGATAAAAGTGAAATCAATTAATAATTTTCAAGGTGGGTTCATATATATTTATATAAGGAGACATAGGTGTACATAAAAATTTCTCAATGAACTAAACCTTCAGAACTAAAAATAAAAATGCATTAACTATAATCTAAAAAATATGGTAAAAATATTTTAGCATCGTGCCATGTACCTCTTCTTGCATTTCATTGTGGATTATAACAGTAATTGGTTTTGGATGATTTCGTTATTTTTAGTTAGATTGAAAGCCAATTGCTTTAAATTTGATGAGGACTAGTAATATTGAAAGAAAGATGACCAAAGTCAAAACTATAAAGAAAATTAATAGGTGGGAGTTTTACCGTTAGGGTGTAAAGTATACTTTGATCCTTTTACTTTTTTAAATGATAACATTTCAATCCCTTAAGATTTTAAAAATTCAATTTTGATCAAACTTTTTATTTTTATTTTTCATTCGCTAGTCTCTCTATTTTTTTATGACATATATACATGAATCTAAATATAAATTATTTACGACTAAAACATCATCATCAGAACTAATACAGAATAAAACTTGGCAATAAAATCAAGAAACAAATCTAAAATTCTAAACACAATCTTTGGAGGTGCACTAATTATGGGCTTAATCCTGTTCAAAGATCCACCCTAGATTCGAGATTCGCATGTAGTTTTAAAATAAATGCAAAATATTTAGCCAAACAATTTAGGGCAGAGCTAAATCCATGGACATCATCTTCTTCCCTTTCATTTTCCAAGCTTTTAAGGGGATTAGTCAAAGAAAAGAATTTAATCAACTACCTAAACAAACTCTATTATTATAAATCTTGACGCGGTTTTGTGGCTAGACAAGAAAGTGGGTGATGGAGATGAACAAAATATTCAAGCGATGTGATCGCTAGAAATGTTGTTTCCTTCAAGTTCTACCGCAGTCTATGGGATTCGCACAGGCCAGTCCTTTGAATTTCGTTGGCAGCCAATAACACAAGCTCATCATTAGTTTGCCATGAAAAGGATGTATCCAACTCCATGTGCAATTGTGCACGATCAGTACTGTTTTGTTTCACGTATCATGTTAATTGAAGCATCTTCAATTGATTTTTTTTATCCAAAAATAAACAAGAGAGAGAAAAAAAAACAGTATTATCCAAACTCTCCAGGTTAGTTGCTCAAGAACCAATAGCTAGGGATTGACAGAAAGTTGATAATAATGTTGAAATATGCTAGAAGGGCACTTTATTTGCATGCAGATCAATTAAGAATGAATAATATAACTTTCGATGAAAATTTAATTTGTAGACACTTTCATCATAATTATATATATATATATATTTTATTTTCTTTATAAGCAGTAAGATATATTCATAACTTGAAAAAAGTGTTATTAAACTCGATCTAATTAGATGAGTTGATTCATAATTTAATACAAATCATGTTTTTTTAAAAAAACATAGATAAGAGTTGATATGATAAAATCCAAGTAATATAACATGGGAGCTTGCAAACCGATTAATTCGATCAAAAAACGGTTTATTTTTATTGCTAAGCATATAATTATAAGTGCCCTATTTATTATAAATTAAGGAGATCGATTAGAAACAATTGAAAAATTACAGTACCCTATTGAGAAGGAGGAGAAAAAAAATCAAAGAACATAAAAAAATCGATTAATATTGGCACCAGGGAAGTTGGTGCAGCACATGCTTGGTAAACTATGCAGCAGTTTTGAGTCTTCACTCAATATGGGAGAGTTAAGGTAGCCATGTGGTTCAATAGCTTAAACATTAATCAAGCAATTTAAAAATCCATGCTATGACGACTAGGACATTATTCCTCCTAACAAGTGCTCCAAAGCTATTAGGAAACTACAAAAGTCATTTTCATGCCATGTGCAAAGAAGATTTTAAGGTTGTTTTGAGTAGAAATTATGTTATTGTAGATGTTTCTTTCATTTCCATCACATGACATAACTTGCAAGCATTTAATTTCATCTCAAGGCCAGGTGCATTGCTTCTGTATAATTTGGAATATAATTTGGGATATGTCATTGAATTTTCCGCTTCCATTGAAATCATAATTATCACATATATAGTCTATGTAATGGAGAACATTTCTCGACGAAGTTGCCAAAGAAACGAGTCCATGAAGAACATGATTAATTTTTCAGTGCAATTGGACCCTGCCATGCCATACTCATTAGTTCGTTACCCGACAATGATGGATTTTAAGAAAATAATAAATTCGAATTTAACTAAGAAGTTAACACAT
>Ga0325414_1002324_pt1 | contig 19159 bp, 8 predicted proteins | sample PopdelMetagenome_8_FD_206183 | JGI IMG/M metagenome (GOLD analysis project Ga0325414, IMG submission 206183) | Populus deltoides microbial communities from Bellville, Georgia, United States - Leaf-PdKOR-R3 | ecosystem: Host-associated > Plants > Phyllosphere > Phylloplane/Leaf | place: USA... | reverse complement strand
TCCTATGCAATTTCGTGAGTACGAGGCGCCATTCACATTACCCAATGGCATGATCAATTGCTCACAAGTATAGAACGAGAAGCAACTAGACAATTGAAACTTGCAAGCATGCAAGCGAAGAAGCATTAGCATGTGTACATTAGCCAATTAATAGCAACGATCCAATGCTAGTATTTTTCCTGGCCATACCTAATATTTTTTGTGGCAGGAAAATGCAGGTTTTTGAGCTGTGCTAGTGAGATAGTCACAGGACATGTAGGGCAAGCATGTTTGAAGGAAAATCCAAACAAATAATGTCTTCACACAACGATAAAGCCGTTTACTTCACGTGATGTGGTCTCTCCATATTTGGTACAAATCATACTAATTGGTTCTGGATATTCATGTCGGCCGAAACACTTCATTCTTCTCTGGGCTTTCGTGTTTCTTTCTCTCCTTGTAAGAATTTCAAAGGAGGGGCCTCGTTTGACACTGACACGCTGAAGTGACGTATCAACTATTATTCAGCCATTGCTACCATACAAGTTACTATTTTTTTCTTTTCTCGTATATTCTTCCGTAGACAAGTAGCTGGGGAGATAGATAAGTAAATTTTTTTTATATATATAAAAAATAGACAACTAACTTTAAAATGTAATTGTAGTTGCTTTAATATTCTCAAATAGAACAATTACATGTAATTTTTACAAATAACATTATCGATAGAATTAACTCGATGTTAAAGCACGTTCGTAAATATACCGACATAAAAATTCGGTACATACCAAGAAAATTACAGAAGGTATTACAGTGGGATTCAAAAAAGATAAATCTTACAATGATGTAGCATTTTTATCGACAGAATGACCAATGAAGTTACTGATAGAATAATTATGTCGGTCATGTAGTCGGTAATATTTAATATATGACTTGCGGTCGATCATCCTTTCCCCTCTCCCATTTTTCCTTTTTCCTTATGTATTTTTTTCTGCAACAACCAGCCACCCCCCCTCCAAATATTATTGTTATTGTATTGGGTTAACCGACCCAACCATCTAGGCTGGACCCAGTTATGTTGGGTTGGGCCGATAGCGGCCCAACAGACCTAACATTTGTTTTGGGCTAGGCTGGGCCAAGATGGGTTCAGACCAATGTTGCATGGTCACTAGCCCAGCCCAGTGACCATGCTTAATTATTTGTCCCATTGCATGTAAAATGCAGTGTTACATGCAATGGTCGGGGAGAAAATGTTGGGGGAGGAAAAAAGGTGGCAACCTTGTCTGGGGAGGAGGCGAATGATTGCTAGCGATATTCTTGGTTGTGTAGGGAAGGTCATGCATGGTGGCTAGAGGTTGTGGTGTTGCCAAAGGTGGAGAAAAAGAAGGGGAAAGGGGGGCTGGCGGAGGAGTAGAAATGTTTTTAGGAAGAGATGATTTTTCGCCAACTTTGCATCCTGATTTCTACTCCTTTAGACCATGAAATCAACCCCTATTTATAGGGGGTAAAAGAGCGATATTTTGTCTTTAATGGTGTCAAATCCTGACCCTTGATTCAGCCTCAAAGGATCCTAATTATTGACTTAAAGAGACCATCATGAACTATCAATTTTATTAGTTGAAGGCTGGTTGTGTTGACCACTTTGGGGTGGCACCGCAACCGTTGAGGCATCAATCAACCAAAAAGGACCATACTGGGGTGTAGTCAAATGTCAGGCCATCGTCTACGTTCAAGTTTTTATCAAATATGGTAGAGAGATAGAGCATTAAATGCCTTGAAAAGAAAACCATTCGAGCAACTTTTCTGGCTAAAATAAAAAAGAAGATGAACAGTCACCAGACAATGCGCTGTGTGGTCCTTTTGTTTTACTATAAAACGACGTCATTTTTGGGAATTAGGGTTTTAATTTAGGAATTTGATCAAAGTTCAATTTGATCTTCCATCTTTTAATTTCTTTTAATTGCACCCTTAATTAACCGTAAACTTCTAATTTTATGCAATTTTGCCCCTGCTGAACTTTAATGTCAACCCTGAATTTTATGCAATTTGACCCTCAATTGACTATTAAACTTTTAATTTTCTTCAATTTCACCCCTGATTTCAATCAATTGAGTCCCGATAGCTCAATGCCTTTTGTAAAATGGTTATTGACTATGAATTTCTTCAATTGAGCCCTTAATTAACCTGAAAACTTTGATTTTCTTGCAATTTTACCTGTGATTTCAATCAATTGACTTGATAAAAATTAAATTTGGTCTCTTAAATTTCAATTTTCTTAATTAAACCCAAGTTGGGCTTCCAAACTTAATTTTTCACCAATTAAACCCATTAATAAAATTAATTTAACTCATTTAATGTATAATTAAGTCCTTGCACCTCATTAAATCCTTGAATTGGACCCATATTAATTCTTAAATATAATTAAACTTTAATTTGACCCATGATTAAATGAAATTGGCCTATTAAAAAACTAATTATACCACTGAACTTAATTTTTATGCAGATTCGTCCAACAATGATTTAATTTGACTTTGAATCTCCATTGTCTCTTTAATTTTGGGTATAATAGGGTAAAATTATGCTTCATTTTTCATCCAAAATTATAGTTTGATTTTTTCTTGCTTTTGCCAAAATGCCAGTCTTCTTGCAATTATTATTGATTATTGATTTTTTTTTAAAATTTTGAAAAGAAAAAAAGATGAATTTGGGGAATAACCCATAAATAGGTTATGAAAAATTTGATGAATTTATTTTTTCTTTCTAGGATATATATAACAGCCGATTGATGGAGAAATACACGGACAATCCTTCAACCCATCCGAATCTCGATTCGGAATTGTGGTTGGAGGCAGGATTTTCCGATGGATCTAATAGGAATCGAATGTACCGACTCTCTAACACTACAACAGAGAACTTACAAATGACATGTATTGTTTTAACCGTTGGTGATTGCAATGATTTTGAGCACTCAAACTCCAGAGTTCGCGATAATATTAGACCAACGAGTACATACTCAGACAACCCATCTTAATGAAAAACGTGAACGACTCACTATTGATTATGAAAAACTTTGTCGATTGGTAATGGAGATAAGATCATAGATGGGTGATGTACACCCCCTAATTGGCCCCACGGTCCTGGCAACGACCAGTCTCCTTCTCTAGCGCTGCCTTTATTTTAGATTTATTGTATTTGAAAGTACAAATGTTTGGATTTGTAATAAATATTTGATTTTTATATTATTTTAATTTATTTGAATTATTTTTATACTTCTGTTCAACATATTTTTTTAAAAAATATATTTTTAAAATATTACTGACGAGATTACCGACGGAACAACTTCGTGGTATATTTCAGAAAGAGTTAGAAAAGAATTATTACAAATACCACTGTTACTGTTAACTCACCGATAAAATCATAGATGATATTATATTGGTGATATGTTATATTTACCGATGGATATACTGACGAACAAATAAAAACATGAATATCATGCACGATGAGCTGGAATTCTCGGACTTAGCTTATCACAATCTTTGAGTCAACCATATTGACATCCAAAAACTTTTCTACTATGAACTTCTTCATACTAGCATCTTTAGCCTTATACTTTTTATTGAAGACTTTTGAAAGTTTCTTTGCATTATTGGTGAACTATACACACTTTCTCTCCAATATATTAAAGAAGTGGTTTTTTGCACACAAAATCATTGTGTTTCCCATCATTCATAGCTGGAACTTTAGTGGGATCATATTCATCATTTGATAGCTTCAGTGTTTTTTCAGTCAAGAATTTTATCAAGTTCAAGGTGGTCAAATAGAACAATATTTTTTGCTGCCACCTTTTAAAGTTCAATCCATTAAACTTTTTATATTTATCAACATGCATCATAGAAGGTGATGGTGGGATTGTACTACCAAAATAGTACTTACTGAAGCAACAAAGGTTAGAACAACTTATTCTTGAGTTGAAATCATGATAAAATCTATATAAAAAAAAGTAATAGCCAAATATATCTCTACATAAATATTTTTGGCTTCTCAACAAGCAAAAAAAGTAATATAATAAAACAACTTAATAAACAAAAGTATTGAAACCATGCAAGATAATATTAATCATTTTTGTTTATTTTAGTTTAATAAGATTTTAACATACATCATATCATAAAAACTTATTTTAATAATTAAACAAAAAGCATGAATATACCATTTAAGATATATATATATCATGTAGAAACTAAATAAAAACCAATCATTTAAAACTATGGTTTAAAGGGTTATTAGACATGCATCTATTCATACAAAGTGATTTAAATAATAATAGAAAACTTGATAAACGATAACAATTTAAAATTTCTAGCAACCTTTTAAAAGACATAAAACAAGATATATAAACTCAATAAATACTAGTCAAGACCAAAGCCTTAGGATTGTTGTTCAGGAAATAGGTCAGTGAGCATAGAAATATAGTTTATCATTGCAAGATTATTAAATAAGCATGCAATTTTGTATATCATGGCAAACTCACAAACAAGTCATAATATCATATAAAGACTCTCACATTTATACTATGCATATATCCAAATTAGCTTAAGATATTGAAATACAATCCTAACATGCATAATATTGTATTATATTAAATTAAACTAAAGTAAGGTACTTATCGAAGAACTTTAAAAAATGCTCAAGTTTTGTTGTTGTCAAGGACTAATTCTTTGTTTTTAAAATTTTATTGTTGCCCACATGGTGCAAAAGGATGTTTGCAATAAGTCTTTAAGGATCCTAACAATACCACATTGTTTAGATGCATTTCTAAACAAAGTCTATGAACTAAAGATAATGTAGCGCAAGTGTCTTTTGACAAAGACGAACCTAAGTTCTAGAGTTGGGAGAAAAATCAAAGCTTAAAAAATAGCTAAAAAGGGAGAAAATGCTGAAAATATAAGTTTGTAAAATCTTGAAAACAGTGCAGAAAACTCTACATTCACCCTCTTTTTATAGTGAATTTTGTAACCAAAACAAATAAAAAATCAAATCTAGTAATTACCATAATTAATTCCCACCATTGCAATCTTTGATTACCTGTTATTAAACCATAATTAAACCTAAACATTATGGTTTCAAAATTTAATATTTTTGAGTTGAAAAAACTAATTAGGTTTAAAGAAACTCTTCTCGAAGAAAACTAATCATATTCAAAGGCTAAATAGAATAGAACAATAAATTTGCAAAAAATAATTCTTTGTAGGCTAAAAATTATTTTCTAATAAATAACCCAAACTAATGACCTAAAATCCGATGTCTGGGCTCAGCTCCATGCCCAAGTCAAGCATGCTTATAGGTTTACCACTTTACTTAGGTTTATTTATGAACTTTAACTTTCCATAAATAAACCACAATATATCCTTGTATTGTTTTTAAGTAGGATATATGGTTTTGAGTTTCATAATAAACATGCCAACTAAAGGTTTTTTAGATCAACTTCTCATTCACACACAATTTGTTTTAATCATGTTAATATTCTATGTTAAAATCATTTATGTATGAGAATAATTTTTAACAAAATTTTAACCTAAAAAGTTAGTGAAGCCCACTTTAATTTGATTTTAAATATGCATATTTAACCTAGGTTTATTAAATTAATACCAACAAAAAATGCCTAATTACAACATCTAAGTTGTTTTGTTTGAATCAAATGTTAAAGAAATTTTTTTACAACAAGTTGATTTTCTATTATTATTGTTAAGATGCATACTCAAGCTTAGTTCATTTAGATGTTTTTGAAACTTTTTTTTATTGGTAGCATATCAGAATCGTTGTTGGCTATGTAATCTTAGGCTTTAGTTCTTAATCAATTGGATGTAAATTGGGGGTGATGCAGTCGGGCCTGCGATCGTAAGTAATTTTAAACAATCAGGTGTGAGTTTACCACAACTAGATAAGGATCTACCTAGATAGATTACATGGATGACATAACAGATATATTTATGGACAAGTAGAACATGTTTAGACCCAAGAGGAGGTTTGGTTGCACTACATTAGAATAACAGCTCAAAAGGATCATAACTTTTGATTTGACTGTTGAGTTATGCTTAAATTTTGACAGAAGTTTTTGAAAGTTGTTTTCACTATAGTAGCCACTGCATCGCTATGCGGACTATTGAATCTTTAGATATGAAAATTTTCACCAAGGCATCTGGTTTTGGTAGTTTTTGTGATTTTACTTGTTTTTTTTATTACAAGCTATTTTTTGATTTTATACTTCTTTCCTTTGTAATTACAAGTTTTTTGTTTTGTTTCCTAGTTGAGGTAAGGTTTTTGGCCTATTTAAATCTTTGTAAACCTCCTAAAAAGTCAAACTTGATTATTATTATTTTAAGAGAATAAATCTATGAATTTAGGGCTCACATATACAACCCCTTTCACCTATGAAAAGTTACATGTTTTTTGTTTAATTGTTATCTTCAGCTTTCATCTGTATCAATTGGTATTAAAGCACAACAATCCCAAGTTTATTGCGAGTTGTGTGTTATAATCTTGTGGAAGAGAATTTGTTTGCTGCTGTGTGCGTTAATAAACCAGGTACAAAAAAGTCATGGAGCAGGGCATGGCTAAGAAAGGGATGAGAAGCCTCCACTTTAAGAGAGGAATGTCTAAAAACTCATCATCAAAGACATGCAAAGGCAAATCAAAGAATTAACATGTAGCATGGAGGATAGGAAACTACAAGATCAAGGGCAACATGATTAGGACCAGAAGAGTGATTATGCGTCCCTGGCTAGTACTTGAAATCAAAAGCAGATTTAAAGGAGACAAACTTTTAAGTAAGAAGAGAAGAAGTCTTGGGATTTTGGATTTCATATCAAAATTCTTGAGTTTTTAAAGGCTTAATGATTTAAAGAATTGATAAACTGGTTGAATGAGATTGAAATAATTTTTTTAATACAAGGATGTGCCTGAACAAATACGAGAGAAGTTGATTGCAATCAAATTAAAGGGCATGACATCTTCTTGGTAGGAGTATTTTAAGAAGAAAATGGAGAGATAAGGAAAAGCTAGAATAATGACGGGGACAAAATGAAGAAAAAGATGAGAGAGTACTTTCTTCTTTTTAGTTACTCTCATACTTTATACTAGAGGCTCCATATGATGAAACAAGGAGTCAAATCTATCAATGAATATACTAATGAGTTTTATTAGCCAATTTCAAGGAATCATCTGGCAGAAACAAAGGAGTAACTAGTGGCACAACACTTATGGGTCTGTAACAATTTATTCAGTATGTATTATGTCTTCAGTCATTATGGATAGTGTTAGAGGTGTATCAGAGGGTGTTAACAGTGAAGAAACAACAAGCTATGAAGATTGTTAGTTGAAATTTCTAGTTAAATAGAATAACAAAGAACGTAGTAGTGATCCAAGATAGACCACCAACCAAAGTAGGCCAAACCAATAAAATCAATGGGTAACAGGTCAACATTCTGACTTTAGACTTCACTATTTTAGATGTGGTGAGTTAGGACACCGAATTAGCAAGTGTAACAAACTAGAGAGTCGTTTAGGAAAGACTTTGCTAGTAGAGGAAGATTCTATGAATTTTACTAACAATAAGAACAATTCAAACAATGATAGGGGTGTTCTGCATAGAGATGGTGGTATTACCCTTGTGATTAGAAGGAATTTTTTAGCACTTAAGGGTGAGTGGAGACATAACAATATCTTTCACTCTACATACACCAACAAAGACAAAGTCTATAGTTTGATCATATAGACAGTGGGAGTTGCGAGAATGTGGTCTCTAATGAGGCAGTAAGGAAACTTTAGCTAGTAACTAAAAATCACCTTAATCCCTACAAGATGACATGGTTGTATAGAGATGTCACGGTAATTATGGATACATGCTGCCTTATTTCTTTTTTTATGGGTAAAAAATACTTTGATAGTTCTTGCTATGATGTGGTATTAATGAATACCTATCACATTCTGTTAGGGAGGTGATGACAGTTTGATAGGCGTGTGGTTTATGATGGTAGGAAGAACATTTATACCTTTAACATTAAAGGGAAGTGTATAGTTTTGGCATTTATGAGGGAGAAGATGGAGATAAAGGCTATTGGTAGGAAGAATTTGTTTTCCTTATCACAGTTTATGAAGGAAATAAAAAGTGAGGGAGTGGTGTTTGCCTTAATTCCTAGGAGTACAATTATGAAAAAGGAAGAAGAGGATGATAATTCCAAAAAGGCACGAGGTGTGTTGGTAGAATTTCAAATTTAATGCTAGATGTGTTGCCCTAAGGTTTACCTTTTATTAGAGAGATATAACACCAGATTGATCTAATGTCAGATTCTAGCCTACCAAATAAAGAAACTTATAGATTGAGCCTATAGAGTACAAAGACAAGTAGAGGAGTTGCTAGAGAAAAGGTATATCTAGGTAAGTATGAGTCCTTGTGTCATGCCAAACCTTTTAGTCCCCAAAAATGATAGGTCATGTATGTGTGCAGAAAACTAGGCCATCAATCGGATCATAGTAAAATATAGGTATCGCATATCACATATAGATAACATGTTAAACTAGTGGCAGGGTCTAAGGTATTCTCCAAGATTGAACTCAAGAATGAGTATCATCAGATCAGAATCAGAATCAGACTAGGGGATGAATGGAAGACAACCTTCAAAACTCATGTATTAAGGTCATTTATGGGTAGATTTGTCATCATCAGATTAAAATCAGAATCAGACTAGGGGATGAATGGAAGACAACCTTCAAAACTCATGTATTAAGGTCATTTATGGGTAGATTTGTCATCATCTATTTCGATGACATTTTAATTTATAGTCCTACTCTAGAGTCTCATTTAGAGCACTTATGAGTTGTTTTCAATACTTTGAGGAAGGAACAATTGTATGTCAACCAAAAGAAGTGTAATTTTTTCACTAATATTATTTTGTTTTTTGCTTTATTGTATCTGTTGATAGTTTTCAAGTTGATCAAAGTATGATTTATACGATTGTTTAGTGGCCAACACCAAAAAGCATCCACGAGGTTTGGAGTTTTCATAGCCTTGCATCTTTTTATAGAAGATTCACCCATTACAGAGTGCCTAAAACGATGTACTTTTTAGTGGATAGATTGGGCTGAAACTAGTTTTCAATTAGTGAAGCAGAAGATGACTAAAGCTCTAGTTTTGTCATTACAAGACTTTGAGAAGCTATTTAGAGTAAATTGTGATGCTTCTTGGGCAAGCATTAGAGGAGTTCTTAGCCAGGATAGATGCCCCATTTCCTTTTTTAGTCAGAAACTGTCCAACTCGAAAAGAACTATTCCACTTATGATTTTGGCGTTTTACGCTATTGTTCAGACTCTAAGGAATTGGAGGCACTACCTTATACAGAAGGAGATTATTCTAATTACTAATTATAAAGATCTGAAGTACATAAATTGATAATATAAGCTGAGTCGTTAGCATATGAAGTGAGTGTTATTTTTACAGGAGTTCACTTTTTTATTAAGACACCAATCGGGCAGCCTAAACAAGGTGGCTAATGTTTTTCATTGGCGGGTAACCTAGCTTAGTACTATATACTCCCATATGCTGGAATTTGATACTTTCTATGAGTTGTATTCAAATGATTCCTCATTTAGTCAGATTTATACTATGTTATGAAAGCAAGGTAACCATTATAACTTTATGCTTTTAAATTGTTATCCTTTTTGTGGTTTGTAGCTTTGTGTTACAATTTTTTTTTTACAAGAGCATATCATTCATGAATTGCATTGTGAGGGGCATTTTGGATGGGATAAGATATTGGTTTTAGTGTCCACAGATTATTATTGGCCTAAGTTACCAGGTTGGGTTTTCAACTTTGTCAAGAGGTGTGCTATTTGTTAGAGGTCCAAAGGGACCTTATTAAATGCTAAGTTGTACTCCTCGTTACCAATTCCTGATGCTCTATGGCTAAAAATGAGCATGAATTTTGTATTAGGCTTACCTCGTACCTAATAGGCCATTTATTATATTTTTATTGTTGTTGACAGGTTTTCAAAGATGGCCCATTTTGTAGCCTTCTAAAAGACCATGAATGCATTTGGGGTAGCCCAACTTTACTCTAATGAGTTGGTTTGTTTGCATAGAATTCCTAGGTCCATCACTTTGGATAAGGATGGCGAGTGCATAATAGGTCTCAGAATCAAACCACCCAAATGAATCCCTTTTAGATTGTTTATAGATAGAATCCATCTGGAGTACTAGAGCTAATTTATATTCCTGGCATCAGACGATTAAGCATCCAAACTATTGATATGATAGATTACTTGCATGACATTCATGAGCAGGTCAAACAGATAATTAGCGACAACAAGGCTAAGTATAAGGTCCTGGTTGATACTCACTGTAGGAGAGTGGTGTTTGAGGATGGTGATTTAGTATAGGTAGTCCTTACATATGACATGTTTCTAGTGGGTGAGTATAAGAAGTTGAAGGAAAGGAAGATAGGTCCTTGTGAAGTGTTCAAGAAGATAAATAATAAATAATAATGCTTACAAGATTTGTCTTCCTCATCATTTGAAGACTTTTGATGTATTCAATGTCTAACATTTGACTTCTTATTTGAAGAAGGAAATGAACTCGAGGACGAGTTCTCTCCAACCTAAGGAGAATAATGTAATCGAGCTTGTAATAACAGGTGATTTTAAGTAGTCAAGTGCGGTCTACCATAATTAGATGAGGATTTACCCCAGACAGATTATGTGGATGGCCGAGTAGATGCACTTATGGATAAGTGGGACAGGTATAGGCCTAAAAGGAGGTCTAGTTCCACCAAACCAAAATAATATTTCAAAAGAGTCATACCTTTTGATCCGACTATTGGATTGCGCTCAAATTGTTATAAGAGTTTCTGGAGGTTGTTTTCCCTATAGTAGCCATTATATCACTAAATAAAATGTCAGATTTTTAGACATCAAAAATCTCGTCGAGACCTCTGGTTTTGATATTTTTTTGTTATTTTCCATGTTATTTTTTTATTTTATGGTTCTATCTTTTGTAATTTTGGATTTATGTTTTGTTTGCTAGTTGATGTAGGGTTTTTGGTCTGTTTAAAGATTTGTAAATCTTCTAAGATAAAAGGCTTGATTATTATTATTATATAAAGAGGATAAACTTATGAATATAGAGCTGACATTTGCAGCTCTTTTTGTTCATAAAAATAATTAATATTTTTTGTTTAATTATTGTTTTTAATTTATGCTTGCGTTAGAGAGCCTGTTTCATTTTTTCCCCTCACGTCTCCCCTGTATATGAAAATTATTGTATGTTAAATGTTAAATATATTGCTTTGCTTTGTTTTATGCGTTATCTTTATTTTCTCATTGTTTTTATTTACTTTGATTTTGATTATGCCTATAAGAAATTCGTAAGAGAAGTTATCTATATCTTCACAGAGCAAGGTTTAAAGACCTTTTTCTTTGAGAAAGGTAAATTTTTTTAGCAATAGCATCCAACCCTAGCTACCTTTACACACAATGGCCAATCGAGTGGTTTGAAAAGGCGTGTAGCACTAGATGCCCAATTCAATCATTTATTTTCTCTCTTTTCCTACCAGCAAACGGATACGGTATAAGTAACCAAACCCAATCATACTTCAAGGATATACTATAACAGCCACTGTGATATTGCGGTATAGAATATTGGTTTACATGAATCTGGTCCATGAAATAATTTTTTCTATAAATTCCATGTCCTTGCCTATTAATTCTTGCTTGTTACCTGTTTCTAGAATTATTCGAGTGCCTTTGCACTTCTTTCGCCAGCCCACTTCTAATTCCAAGGTTAGAGATCGAGGGAGGTTTTTATTTATTTCCTTTCGAACAGACAAACTCGATCAGTATGCCAAGAAGATTTGTTTGGCCAAAACAAGACTTAGTTGGTGCTCATCAAGAGCTCACGGAGCCAGTCGTGGACCTTGAGGGTTTCTTTAGAGGTGACGAGGAGGCAATAAAGCAGGCTTCTGATATCATTAAGGCTGCTTGCTTGCAACATGGTTTTTTCCAAGTGATCAATCATGGAGTTGATCTCAATCTCATTAGTCTCGCCCATGATCACATGCATAATTTCTTTAAGCTTCCAACTTGCGATAAACAAAGGGTTCGGAGGATGCCAGGTAGCATTTGGGGGTATTCTAGTGGACATGCTGATCGGTATTTGTCTAAATTGCCATGGAAAGAGACGTTATCTTTTGGCTACAATGAAAACTGTCCGAATCCTATCGGGATAGACTTTTTCAATTCTACCTTAGGGAAGGATTTTGAACAAACAGGGTAAGATCGATGCAGAATATATATAATTTTAAACTGCTTCTCACACATGCATTAGCTAGCACTAAAATAATTATATATATGATTCTTTCCCTTTTGTAGCTTGGTCTATCTAAAATATTGTGAGGCTATGAAGGGTTTGTCCCTCTCCATAATGGAACTATTGGCAATCAGCTTGGGAGTTGATCGAGGGTATTACAAAAGTTTTTTTGAAGATGGTTGCTCTATAATGAGATGTAACTTCTACCCTCCTTGTCAAGAGCCAGGTCTTATTCTAGGCACTGGACCTCATCGTGATCCCACATCGCTAACCATACTTCACCAAGATCAAGTCGGAGGTCTAGAAGTTTTTTCAGACAACGTATGGCAGACGGTTCGTCCCCGTCAAAGTGCCCTTGTTATTAACATTGGCGATACCTTTATGGTAGGTATTTAAAAAACTGCTATGATATGCATGTGTTGTTTTCGTTTCTTGTCTAACTATCTCTTTTCAATAATTTTCTTGTCTATTTGGCAATGCTCATGTTAAACGACACACACTCGTGGCATGCTTCTATATTAACATTGGCGATACCTTTATGGTAGGTATTAAAAAACATATACCACGTGTGTATGGTAAACGTCATGTGTGGATTATATGCATAGAAAAAGTAATATCATGCTTGGATCCTTTATGTATTTATATCCTTTGTATATGTGAGGAACATTTCTTGTTCATAAAAAAAAATTGATTAGCTAGCGTTGTTTTTCTTAATAAGGTTCGAAGAATTAATTATAATTCAGTCTTTGTAGTTTAATAAAACTAATAAATATTAGTTCTCATGGTTTCAAAAACTATATATTTAATTCACATATTCTTAAATTTATTTGTAACTTAAAAATTTCATGTTTTCTTTTCAATTTACTTTCTTAAAAGACAAGATGAAAAGATTGACGAGAAAAGAAATAAAAAAAAATACTAACAAAACAAGCATGATAATTGCTTATTTAATTATTTTTTATATCATAGGAATTACTTGATTTATTTTAATAAATTATAGCAATTAACTGTGAAAAAGGAACAACAGTCGTGCGTGTAATTCCTGTAGGTTCCTCCTGCTTTTGCTGATTTTGTTTGATTCGCAGGCCTTATCGAATGGGACCTACAAGAGCTGCCTGCACAGGGCAGTGGTCAACAAGTACGAGGAGAGGAGATCGTTGGCATTCTTTCTTTGCCCAAAAGAAGACAAGGTGGTGAGACCACCACTGGATCTTGTGTGCAATCAAGGGAGAAGGATGTACCCAGACTTTACATGGTCGGATTTGCTCCATTTCACACAGAAGTACTACAGAGCTGATGATGCTACCCTTCAGAACTTCACCAAATGGATCATTTCTCCAAAATCAGCAAGCCTCTAATGCTCTTATCATGGGATCTTTACTCGCGTCAAGTACATATATACATGTCCGATGTTCGTGCCTAGATGTCAATTAAGGTTTCCACAGGCCTTGATTGTCAAAATCATGAAGATATATATGTGCTTTTCTTTTCTGTGTGGTTGTGCTCTGTATCGCTGCTCTTCTTATTTTGTTATGTTTTGCACCCTTTTCTTCTGTAACGTTACCTGTCTTTCCCTCTTTCATTCTCTTGTGTTTAGGAAAGCACTTAGATCGATTCTTTTTGGTCATATCGTTTGTTCATAATCATAAGTAAAGCATTTTTTTAGTTGTCAACTAGCCAAAATGTATCGTTCCAATAAGAAAAACAATACTCCAATCGATATGGAATTGACAGCATACGATGCTAATCCCGCGCACATAACCTATCAAAAAAAGATTTGGAATGGGCATAAATGTTTTTTAAGAGCATACGATGCATCATCTATTCTATTCTATTGTTTTTTTTTTTTAATTTTATAGATGACAAGTTGTTTGATACATTATTAGAAAATTAACAAATACAAATAAAAATACTGACAAAAATATTTTATCTTTAGATTATAGTGAACTTTACTACAGATATAGTCCCACAGTAAACACCAACAAGATACTTTTGTTGGTGTTTACTGAGGTGATTACAGTAAAAAAAGAAAAAATTAAAAAAGTTAAAAGTTACAATGATATGTCATTTACATAGATAAAATTATTAACGAAATAAACTCGTCGGTAAAATGCGTTCGTAAATTCATCATTAATATTTAAGTTATGACTTAGTGAGCAACCTTTCCTCTCTCCTTCCCCCATTTGTTCTTCTTCGTCTATTTTCTTTGCAGAAAAATAGCAAACCCCCTCCCCTTATTTTATCACAAATCAACCTCCCATCACCATAAATCCCATCACCCTAACACTTAGTTTGTCAGCATCACTATTCTAATTCATTTTTTTTAAGGATTCCCCACGTCAAGTAAGTAAAACTACCTATTTTTTTGTCTGAACTCAATTTTAAAATGTTAATTTTATTGCATATTTTTACAGTATATTTAGTTTGTTTGTGTGTTTTGTTGTTTATACCTTTTCCAATAGAAATTTGTTGTATGAATGTATGATTTGTACATGTTAGGATTTATTTTAGATGTTGAAAAATTATATTTGTTTTTAATTTGAAGAAATTGATTTTGATTTTGTGACTTAGGTGTTTTGTGATGAAATAAATAATGACTTATTTAATTGGTATATTTTGTCAATTTTCTTCTTGAGTTGAAAATTTAGGTAAATGTGTAGAAATTTAAATGTATATAGATGATTGATAATGATTTAAGAGCACTATTAAAATATATTGAATAAGTTTGAGTTAAGCCAATGTTAGCTAATTTTTTTAGTTCACATAATTAATTAATACATGTTGTCATCAATATTCTATATAGGTTTGATATAAGTAATGGATGATTGTTTATAGATGTATCAAGATTCACCCAAAAGGTTGTGTATGAGGGATTATTGTAATGAAATTGAGGGTTTTATTAATTACGCACTATCTAATTTGACAAATATTAGTGGAGATGGTAGTAGATGTTCATGTAAGAGATGTAAAAATAAAAGTTTCTTGATTCTGTTGTTGTAACGATATATCTTTTGCAAAAAGGGTTCATAGAGAAATATTTGTGTTGGTTTGTACATAGAGAACCATATGTTCCTTTCAAGACCATGGTAGAAAAGATGGTTGGGACAACTTCTAGTTCTAACAATGTGCATGATGTTGTAGATGACAATAGTAACCCGTATAGGAATATGATTATAGATATGTTGAGAATGAATCAGTGTTATGCATGTTAATGTTTCATAAAAAATGAAGAACCAAATGCAGACTCGGTCAGGTTTTTTGATCTTCTGAAAGATTTTAGAGAACCATTATAAGATGTGTGCGCACAAACACAGTAAATTATCAGTTGTTGCACATGTGTTCACTATCAAGTTAGATTATAGGTTGAGTGAGGTTGATTACAACAAAATTATCAAATGGGTGAGAAGCATTTTACCTGAAGAAAATAGGCTAAAAGAAAACTTATATGATACTAAATCCATGATGAAATCCCTCGGTCTAGGATACCAGAAAATTGATATATGTCCAAACTTATGCATGTTGTAGTACATTGAAAATGTAGATTTGATCAAGTGCAGAATATGTGGGCATGCTCGTTATAAACTTAGAACTGACTATAGCAACATCCCAAAACTAACTAGCCAATTCTGAAAAGAAAACATGAAAAAAAACTACAAACTAGAAAACTAGTAAAGAAATGCAACCATTAGAGCATTACTCTAAGGATCTAGGAGGCTCCAAGCATCTCAAATCAGAGCTGGGATGGTGCATTTATGCTCGATGTTTGTTATGTGAGTTCTTATAAGCTAGTAGATTTCCTCACCATTTGTCTAAGGGGGCTGGTAGTGGTTGTTGAAGATTCTGTTATTCCTTATAAGCAGACCATGTTGGATAGAAGGAGGCGAGCAATCATGTGGATGATGTTCTTCTTCTTTTGGTAAGTTGTGGAAGCCTAGAGAAATAGATGATGCCAATAGTTGACAGGCCCTTGCATGTTAGCTTTGTTGTTGATGGTTCCCCATACTAAGCTAGAGCAGTGGTAATGGAAGAATAAGTGACCAAATAAAATGCAAGTTGTGTTTCTTATTATTCTAGTCATGTGCAACCTATCCATGGTGCGCAGATGACCTAGAGAAGCAAGCCTGAGTATGAAAGAGTGAAAGGGGATGTGACCTTTGAACCATAGAAGGTTATATATGGTATTGAATGGCCTTATGTCATGGATAAGTTCCCATGCAGAATCAATTGGAAAAATATGATTGAAAATTTCACTACTACTGTTTAATCACCGACAGTTTAATTCCGTCGATAATATAAAAAAAAAATCACCAATGAAATTACAAATTGTCTTTTTTTCCGATTATATGTCATATTAACCGAGGGATATACAAACAAAATAAAGTGGGTAAATATTTTTGTTTGGCGTGCCTTTTCTGTCTTTAAATTCATCGTTGATTATATTACCAATGGAATTACAGACAGATCAAGAATCACCGAAAAAAGTTTTTTCAACGAACAATAACTGTTTATGAACCTGGCGGTAAAAGTCATGCCAGCAAAATTAGTTTATAACTACCGACATAATATTCCATCGGTAAATTGCAAAATTCTAGTAGTGACATAACAAACGATTGTGTATAATTTATAATTCTATTATAGAATAATGTCACTGATTGAACACTTTGTCTCTTATCAACTTTTTGATGACTTTCTTTCTCCTTCCTTAATATCCAAGGACTAAATTACAAGGAAAAAAAATAGTTTTGGATTCAAACTAAAACATTTAAAATAATATGGACCAAATGTGTATAATTTAGAACGTGAGGGGTAAAATTAAATTTTTTTTCATGCTTTTTGTAAAAGGAGCTCTATTTTTTTATATTAAGTTTGGTCTTTATTTTTTCAATTTTGTTTTAACAACATATTAAATGCGATGATCAAACTATAATGAAGAGAAAATATAGATATTAAAACATAAAACCATGTAAATAGAATTTAAAATGATAAAATTGAAAAGAAATTAAATGAGATGATCAAACAATAATAAAGAAAAAATTTCAATGATGAAGGAGGTAAACAATAAAATGTGAGAAAAGCTATTAGCTACAAACAATATATTTCACAAGTGTTATACTTTATTTGTTAATAAAACAAATAGAGAAATCATGTTAAAATTATGAACTTTGGATCCTCTTATCTCCTTAACCGTATCTTTATTGTTGGTGATCTTGATCCTAAACCTTACATCACAAATATACTATCAATAACATGAATTTGACAACAATTATCAAGAATTTGAGAGTTATAAGCCTCGAAACAATGTCCATTCATTATCTTACCAGAAACTTTCAATATCAAAATCTCTGTATGCAATGTGAAGTGTTCATTTTAGTTTGCTATTGAGTAATATATAAATATTTAACAATAAACATTAAAATAAATTCTTAAGAACTAAATCTTCACTTAATTTGCATCTGGAACTTGTTAGTAAGTTTCTTCATTCAATTTCTTATGCTTTATAATGTGATCTTCATATAAACCTATTTAAACTTAATCTCATCAATCCATTTTCATTTAATTGTTATAATTAAAATATATAAAATATTAATATGTTACCCTAATATCAACAAGGATAACACATTTCGAGATTTGAATTGCCTCTGGGGTTGGATAATGTATGATTCACCTTCAAGGCAAGACATTAAGATCCTAAGATTAAATTGCCTTAAAAAAGGTTAATGGAAATGTTGTGAAGATTGGTAGTATATATCGTTAAAGTAATGATATAGTTACATGAATTAAATCCAATAACTTCTAAAATAATGAATATATTTCATGTTCAAAGGAAAATAAGGAAAACAAGTAGAATTAAGGATTGTTTATTGTAAATGGTAAGGAGAAATAGATTTGATGGTCGATATAAAGACTAGAAAATAAAAAGAATAAAATGTCTTAGAAGTTTAATTAAAATAGTACATGCATACTTATGTTTCATAATAAAATTTTATTTTACAGGTACTATATGAGCACCTCTTCAGTAGTCCTTAGATCATCTAATCTTCATTTACTTATATAAATAGTCTAGGAAATAAAGAGTTTTAGGCATGTAAACTTTTGAAAACTTCAAATTAATTAATGTAATCCTTTAAGTAAGTTGATTTAAAAAAATACTCTTTTGATTTTCCTATATTATTGGTTATGTAATGCTAATGTATTGCATAAATTGTGTGAAGGGTGTATTGTGAAAAGTCTTGGATTTAAGCATGTATTTTGATGGGAGGTGAGCTTGAAGCCACTTCAAATGAAATATATATATAGACACGCACACTTTGTTTTCTATAAGATTCAATACAATAAAACAAAATGTAAGTAATGTTCTATATAGAGGAAATTGTGTCAAAATTTTGTTGAACATGAATAAATTTAAAAAGGTCGTTACATCAACTATATATAAAGGTGAAAGGTGTTCTATTTTGTATGTAAAATTGCTATATAGGATTGTATGTTATGTTTTTGATATTGAAGGAAAAGTGCTTGAAATAAAAAATTATGGATGTTATGATAAAATTATGTATGTTGTTAAGAATTTTATTTAGTAGTTGGTTCATTGCTTTTTGAGAAATTCAAAAAGTTGATCTTGATTTTAAATTAATTGTGATGTTTCAATGATCTTGAATTTTGTTAAATCTAATGAATGAGGTTATAGTAAATTATATATGAAATGGGGAATTTGAAAATATAATTTGAAAAGAATTGGCATATCGAGTTGAATTGATTTGATAGGGCTAAATTATAAGCCTATGTGGGTTTGAATTAGGCTAATAATGGTTGAATAAAAAAGAAAAAATC
>Ga0325414_1002322_pt1 | contig 19160 bp, 7 predicted proteins | sample PopdelMetagenome_8_FD_206183 | JGI IMG/M metagenome (GOLD analysis project Ga0325414, IMG submission 206183) | Populus deltoides microbial communities from Bellville, Georgia, United States - Leaf-PdKOR-R3 | ecosystem: Host-associated > Plants > Phyllosphere > Phylloplane/Leaf | place: USA... | reverse complement strand
AAAATATTATGAAAGTAAAATGTTTTAACACAAATATTTTAAAGATAAAGTCAGGTCAATGTTATCAAGGCTAATGGAATCTAAAGCATACCTTGTTTTGCTCAAATTCCTACAAAATATAAACATGGAAAAAACAACATGAATATAAACTATATATATTAGTGATAAATCTAATTTTAAAAAATTAATATCATCGTTATTAAAATAGTAATAATAATTTTCAATATTATTATTAATATCATTGTTATTGAAAATAGTAATGAAAAAGAGCTTTTTATAATTAGATAGTTTAATTAATTAAATTAAACAAAGTTCAATTTGATTCAATGGCTTTTCAAGAGCAGAACGGAACATGTGGAATGAAACCGAAATGTTCCGGGCGGAATTTAGCTGAAAAATTCAAAACGGACCGAGATTTAAAATGAGATGAAATTTGTTCTGTTTTTTGAATTAATATGGAATGTTTCGGCCATTTCAGACGAAACGGGATGTAATTGACAACCTCAACCAACTATAAGCTTTTGTACACCAACTTTCATACACCAACTTTCATCCATACAGGTCCCTTACAAACTACGTACAGGTAGCTCTTCCAAATCCAGAGTGGACTCAATTAAGCTATAATTATAGAAATGAAGGCATTGCAGAAAAACCAAGCATGGAGCCTTGTTCCCCTACTCAAATGAAAGAAAACTATCAGGTGCTAGTGGGTGTTTTGTATCAAACATAAGGCAAATGGGATCACAGAAAGATACAAAGCTAGACATGTAGAAAACAATATACTAAAACATAGCGAGGTTGAATACAATTTAGATTCTAAAATTTCTATTAATAAATTTGGGTTGGTCATTACATTAGTTTGATTAAAAAATATTTTTCTTCAAAAAGATCTTAAAGAAAAAGATACAAGAAGAAAAGAGAAATTCCAACTACAAATATTCTTATTAATTTTATTTATTTTCTTATCTTTTTTTTTCAAAATAATTACAAGAGATCATTAATTAATATAGTATTACTAGTTACTTCTTATCACTCCGTAAACACCACAAAAGTTTCTTGTTCAAGACAACAAGTGTCTATCTTAAACTACATGTTTAATCTTTATATTTATAAATTACTTCTTTTATCAATTTCATGCTAGTTTCAGATTTATTATTATTATTAAGAATTATAATAAATAAAAGAAAAATAAGTTTAATTTAATTTTATGAGGAAAAAAAGATATTTTTTAAATAAAATTACTAGCTAAATTAAGGATGATCATCGCTAGTGTTGGGACTATTTAGTTATTTCAAATACTATAAGGATTAATTAACTAATACAAATAAAATTAGGGACTAAGATATAACACTCAATCTTTTAGGGACGTTTGTGGTGAGAATGCGTGTGGCGGGTTTGGGCCGTTGGATTTTTTAATATCTTGAGCAACAATGGATTGATTTGAGAGTTTAGTTGATTACTCAATATATATCCCTTTTTTTTATCCAATTAAACTTTGAATCATCTCTAAGTGAACTGTTTTTTTTTTTTTTAAATAGAAAGTATATTTTGAATTTATGAATGCATTAATTCAAATAAGGGTTGCTTCAAGATTAGGTGTGGAAATATTAGGCTAAAATACTTGTATTCAATGGCATGTGAAGTGGATTATTTTTTTATTAAAGTTTTTTCCTTTCTCTCATCAAAAACAACAAAAATATTTGGGCTTGGCCTCATCTAGCAGATATTTGGGAATTTTTCAAATATTTACTACAATACTTGCCCTTATCGGTAAGTATTTTACTTTGATTTTAGTGACGAGTATATTCATGTGAGCTATGTGGGAATTTTTCATTTTAATTCTTCAATTTCAAAAATTTATTATCATGGCTCTCAACACTCTAATAAATACCTCATAAAATTAAAAACAAAACTATACTATCCATGCAAGTCTTATTATTAATATCATTCTAGCCATTTAGAAAATTAATGGCCAACATAATAAAAAAAATATGATAGTTTTTATAAAATAAAATTATTAACAAGAAGATAAAAATAGAAAAGTGTTATCCTAAAAAAATAATAAATACTTTCAAAATACTTTAAATTAAATCATTTTTTATAATAGTTTTAACGGGAAGATAAAACTAATGCTCTGTGTTTGATTAGAACATTTTCCTTCAAGTGCTTTAAAATCATTGTTTATAATTGAAAACAAACGTAGAAAGAATATTAGATGCATTAATTTGATGTAAAAATAATATAAATTTAAGCTAAAGTTAAAACTTGAAATATTAGGGAGTCATAAGATATATTTAAATTTTAAGGACTTATTTTTTACAACAAAATAAATTTAATGAAAATAAGTCATGAAAAATAAATATTATTCCTTAAGGTATAATAGTTGTGTCCTGATATACATACATATATTTATTGTTTCACAATTAGCTAATAAAAGCAAAATACAATTAGTGAAGTACTATATAGAAAACAAAAGTTATCCAACTTATTAGTTAATTTTAAATATTTAAGATTATTTTGATCTTTTAAATAAAATAAATACTCATATTATATTGCAAAATAATTCTAAAATTCATCCAAAAGTTCAACTACAGTTGCAAAAGTAAGGTTCAACATGTTTTTTGCTTCCACATGTGTCACACCCGGATATCGCGGCGACCTTAAAAATGATATTTCATCTTTGGAAAGAACGGATTTCTGGCATCCTGTTTTTTAATGGGGATATTCTTTGTTTAAGGAGTCGCTACCTAGTATTACGGTTACTAGGAACCCTAACTAGTCAACAGAGATTCTATGGTCCGAAACTGGTTACGTAAAAGGGAAGATATTATCACCCCTTAAACGTCCTACCTAAAACAGGCTGCATTGCTGATCTTTGTCATTAATTGCTAACATTTTTTTTTTTGGTTTATACTATGATTGTTTGTGTGTAATATTCCTAACTCTGGTGTCAGTGAATATTTAACTACGGATATTTCCAACTCTGACGTTGGTAAATATTACGTAGCTATAAAAACAAAATAAATTTAAATCAGTTTTTTTTTTATTCCTGACTCTGGTGTCAGTGAATAAAAAAATGAAAATAAATTTATTTTTATGCATACACATTATTTTTATTTTTAGGTGGTTAAATAAAAGCAAAAATATAATAAAATAAAATAAAATAAATTTTCATTAGTATTTTTATTCCTGACTCTGGCGTCAGTGAATAAACTAATAAATTTATTTTATTTTTATGTTATTTTTTTTTCGCATACATATTTTTTATTTTTCTAGCTAAATAAAATAAAATACAATGAATAAAAATAATATAAATTTAAACCGATATTTTTATTCCTGACTCTAGCGTCAGTGAATAAAATCAATAAATTTATATTATTTTTATTCATGCATACCCTTTTTTATTTTTTTATTTTTTTACTTTTTATTTTTTATTTTATTGTTTTTTTTAGGGGCTGGGTTGGGCTAAACCCAGCCCAACATATATATTGGTGGCTGGGCTCAGCTCAGCCCCACAGGGGCTGGGCTAGGCCCAGCCAGCCCGGCCCGGTCACTGGCCCAAGCCAGTGACCGGCTGGGCAAGCGGCTGATGCACGCGTGAAGCACTTTCACGCGTGCATCAACAGTGCGAAGGTAATTAAATTACCTTCGCACTGTTCAAATGCAATTTGAACACAAACAATAAAAGGGGAAGGGGGCGTACCTGCTTCTGGAGATGATGAAGAAGGCTGCAGCGTCGGTGTAGCTACTGTCGTTCGACTACTTTCTTCTCTTTCCCTGTTGTGGCCACCATCTTCCTTTCTTTTGATTTCTCGGTTCTTGGGATGAAGAAGCTGAGAAGGTAATGGGTATGTCTGTTTCTTTGGGTTTTTTTTTATTGATTTCGGGTTGCTTTTTCTGTGGGGACTACGACAATAGCAAAGCTAATTCTCGCTTTTATGTAAGTTGTTCTCTTGTTCTCTCCTTCTTTCTATGTATTGCTTCTTTTTATTTATTCTCTGTTTTTTTTCTGTGGTTTGCTCTGTTTTTTTTCTGTTCTTGGATTGATTTTCGGCTCTTGACTCTGTATTTGGGTTGTGTTTTGTGTGCTCTGTTTTTCTGGGTTCCTCCTCTCATCGTCCTCCCCTCTCTTCTTCGCATAAACTGGGATCAGTATTTATAGTGTAAGAGTCCTATCGCTTGTAAGAAGTAAAGTCTCAATCAAACTCATTTTCTTTTTTGAAATTCAAATTAGAATCGAATTCGAAATCAGACAACTTTTATTATCTTGAAGGTAAGGATTATCTTGAAAATAAAGATCATTTCGAAAGTAAGGATTATCTCAAAGATAAGGATAGAATGGCAAAAGCACATTATAGTCCTTAATTTTCACGCAAGTTGACAAATCACACTTTTCATCGAAATAAGTCTCTGATCTTTTAATTTTATATTTTAAACCCTGTAAAAACTAAATTAAAAGCCAAAGGGCCAAAATTAGGTTATGACAACATGTATAATATTTACGGTGTGCTATTGAAACACTTTTACAATAAATTTGCATTATTTTTAATGGATGTTGCGGTGTTTCTCAAATTCCTTTGGTTTAGATTAAAAAGGAATTTTTTAAAAGTATTTACAAATAAAAAATATTTTAAAAATCAATTTTTACACATTTTTTTTAAAATCAATCCAGCTATGAAGACGAAAACATGACATGTCAATTCTCCATGTCCTCTTATCATTAACGACATGTGAACAGTAAAAAGTAATATAAACTATTATTAAAATTTTATTTAATAGTTTAAATTAACCATCATGCTTGCCTGATTTGAGTGTCATTTTGAAATTTATTTTATTAAATTATATAGAAATTAAAATAGATTTTCACTGAACACCAATGGATGTATTTATTTATTTAAAATTTATTTTTTCATGTATTTCTTTTTTATTTTGATAAAAAAAATATTTTAATTGTTAAAGAATAATATAAAATTATTCTTTATAACTCATCTAACAATTTAAATTTTTAAATAAAAATGATACTTTGACACTAATAATTTAATTGAAGGTAAAAAATATATATCTTTTCATTCAAAATTATCATTTTTTATTTATAGAATTCTTTTTTTTTTTTGACAAAAATATATTTTCTAAAAGCATGATCTTTTAAATAAAAACTTATCAAAAATAAAAAGTATGTGCCTCCCAGCCACCACCTGGGGCCTTCACGATTCCAAACAGCATGTTCAACCTCCTCTACAGTCATTATTTTCTCCAACACAAACAAAGTCTTTTGAAACCATCGCTATCATTGCTTGACCTAACACTTGGGCTTGTAGAGGATAGGCTTGAATAGTATCTGACTGTTTCAGTCGTGATATCTTCAGGCTTGTGAATGTCATCAACTCCATCCAAATTCATTTTTTAGGATAGGGTTTAATACAAACAATACACAAAAACAAGATAAAAACACCACCGTTGAAAGTAAACTTAATTTTGATTCTGAAAAACAAAAAAAATGATCTACCAATTAAAAACCAGTCAACCAACTGGAAAAACTTGAATGGATTATTTCTCTAAGCAAACAACATATATGTCACATATTCTTTAATAAATTCATTCATTAATTGTAAGATGTGACCACCGTCAATCTATAAAATGATAAGTTAATTTTTGGGCTAATCAGTATAGGACAATAATCTGGAAGACCTCTTTAGAAACCAAAGAGCTTGTAGTTGCTGAAGCTCAACATCCAATGAGAGCTTGCAAAAGCCCTATCTATCTTGCTCATAGATCGTTCTTGAAAAGATATGGAAATTCAATAAGATCACCAAAAGATATGAAAATACTAAAATTAAGCCGTTGTGACCAGATTAAGTATGTTTTCCACATGTATGCAATACTCCTTTGTATGAGAACAGAGTAATTTACTGGTCATCCTTTATCCAATGATCCAATTCTTCAAATGCCTAACCTCAAAGTTACAGCAAGTCATGAATTTTAATGTATTTTCAATTTATATACACTTTTGCAATAATATATATATATATATATATATATATATATATATATATATATATATATATATATATGCTTACTTGATTGAATTATTATTATATGAAGGTTGTCAACGGATAATAATATCCAGTTAAAGGATACAATAAGTAAATTTAAAGCTTAAATAGTTAATACATTATCAAAATTAATAACCACTAAGCTAAATTATCTTTATCATCTCATCATTAATGACCAAACTGATATGAAGAGTGATTACAATCATTTGATGGATCTGATAACTTTTCATTATTAGCTCTATCATCTTCTTCTAGCGTCCGATGTGGGGTGAGAAAAGGTTTAGGAGGCATTCGTAGGGATTCAACATCCGATTCAAGCATCTTTACAACTTTATGCATTGAGGGACGATCAACAGGCTTCAACTGTATACACCACAATGCCACAATAATCATCTTTTTCATTGTTCTTTCTTCATGTTCCATGGCATCTTCTTGTACTTCTATGTCCTTTCCTTCACTAACTTGGTCATAAATCCATGAAGGGAAGTAAATTTGGCTTGAATGACTTGCGAATGCATTCAAGTTCTTTCTTCTTCCTACCATTTCCATTAATAACATCCCGTAACTATAGACATCAGCTTTGTCAGAGACACGTCCAATATTCTTATAAAATAGTTCGGGAGTCATGTATCCTATTGTTCCTCTGGCAGCACTGAGGGACACAGTGTTATTATTTGTTGGGTAAAATTTGGCTAGTCCAAAATCTGAAACTTTCGGAACAAACTTATCATTAAGAAGAATGTTGTGAGGCTTGATATCAAAATGTAAGATTTGCATATCACAACCTTTATGTAGATATTCAATGCCACGAGCCACCCCAAGAGAAATCTCATACATTTTCTCATTGCTTAGTGCGACGCTACCTTCCCTATAAAAAATATATTTTTCAAGAGACCCATTAGGCATGAACTCATATATAAGAGCACGCTTCGATCCCTCAACAGTGAAGCCTATAAGTTGCACAACATTGACATGGTGAATTCTTCCAATTGTGGCAACTTCGTTCATAAAATCTTGTTCATTATCTTTTAACTTGTCCAATATTTTAACTGCTGCAAAACGACCACTACGAAGCTTTCCCTTATACACTGAGCCAGAGCCTCCTTCACCCAACTTGTCTTTAAATCCGTTGGTTATCTTCTTAATTTCTGAGTAAGTGTACCTTATCGGCATGAGATCATTATCACGACTTTGCAAGAATTTTTCAATGTCTTCGTACATAGATAAATGCTGTCTTCGCCATTTATAAATCAGTAAAGTTAGGAGACATGGAAGCCCACATGGGAACAGTAGCACATGATATATCACTGTATAGAGACATTTGAAACATATCAAAACATTTTACAAATGCTTCATTGATTTTAGTTAGAGTATACATGTGTGATTAATTTTTCATTCTAATTCTCTAATTTCAAAATCTGATCCTCATGCCTCTCAACACTCTAATATATACCTCATGAAATTGAAAACAAAACAGTATCCATGCAAGTTATGATGCAAACAATAAAAGGATCTATAAAAGCTTTCAATATATATATAATCGATATATTATCATGCTAGGCACTTAGAAAAACGGACAACATGAAAACATCTGATTGTTTTTATAAAATAATATCATTAACTGAAAGAAAAAATATAGAAAAGTTTTATCCTATGAAAAAAGTAAATACTTTCAAAATAATCTGTGTTTGATTAGAACATTTTCCATCCAATGCTATAAGATTATTGTTTATAATTGAAAACAAAAGTAGAAAGAATATTAGATACATTAATTTGATGCAAAAATAATATAAATTTAACCTAAAGTTAAAACTTGAAATAGTAGGGATAGTCATAAGAAATATTTAAATTTCAAGGACTTAATTTCTACAACCACAATGAACAATAATATATATTTATTGTTTCACAATAAGCTGATAAAAGCAAAATAAAATACTTACCGATAAGGGCAAGTGTCACAGTGGGAAAGAATATGAGAAAGCGGAGTAAAATTAAAGGGGTGGTCATCCGGTTACAATAACCTGCCAAATAAATAATAAATAAAAAAATAAAAAATGATAAATGATTTGACTATAAGGGAGAAAATGATTGAAAATCAATTCATTCAAATTAAAAGCATTATAAATTATAAAATAATAAAAAGATATCGTTTTGTAGAACATGTAAGACCGTAACAGTCCTCACCTTCAAAAGAAAGGTCTCCCAGCGACCATACGGCTGCATTTCAAGACAAAAGGAAAGGTCAACAGTATTGATATTTACAAACTTATAATTTTAACTGAAGTGAAGAACATTTACTAAAATATAAAATAAACCCTTAACACATAAACGGAAACCAAGCAATATTGGAGCATTACAATATAAAATAAAGCAAATATTATACGTACGGCATGGTTCTGTGTAATCGTTAAAGCAATAGTTGTTCTTCACGGTGGCGTCATCAAGGTTGCAGCGGTTCTCTGTGCTATAATTACAGCAGAAAGAGAACCATGAAAGCTCGAACCCATATACCAAAATATCATGGACATCTGTATACGACATATTTGTCATATTTTTTGGCACAGAATAAATCAAATTTATACGGCACAAGTCAGGTACATCGTGGATGTCCTCACCAACCATGACATAGGAATGACCTTCCCTATTGACACAGCTGGGAGAAGAAATACTGCTAGACGAAGAAGAATTATATGTAGTACCACTGCCATTTTTGCAAGAAGAAGCATCCATAATATAATCTGGAGGATTCAGCATTTGATTATTGCAACATAAAAAAGTTAACACGGAACTGTCTGTCCAATTTATCTCATAATAATAGGAGCGGAGCAATTCTTCTGTAAGAGAATGATGAGGGATGGAGAAGCAATCATCCTTCTTAACAGCAGCATCCACAAGTCGAATTGTGAAGTCACTGTAATTGATTGCCTGGACATAATACTTTACCATGTTCAAGTATAAAGTTGGACGTACGTTGTTTTCACAAGCAAGTTCATAGTTTTTGTTGCCACAACTTTTGGGATCGGTATTTAGTCGAAAAGGGTAGCTAATATTATGGATATTGCCACAAGAAGAAGGAGCGCAGTAATTGCTGGTGTTCTTTGTAGCACTGCAACTATGGTGGGTGGATAGGATCACTAGAATAGGCAGGGCTGCATATGCACCGAAGAGGTGCCTTAATACTCTAATGAACATTGAGAGAGAAACTTTCTTTGGGAAACAAATAATGTGCTTTGTTACACTTTGATCAAAAGATATAACTATATTATGTGGTCTTGAGAACAATACTCGTCAACAGACTACGCATACCATCTCGGCCACATTTTTTGAAATTTCTAAAATGCGATGCAGACGAGCCCATTCAATATTTTTGAAATTTCCAAAAAGAGGAGACTTCCTTGAAGTTTCCAAGTCAATGAGAGAAAAAAAGCAAGGAAAGAATGTGGTGCCGTTCAATATTTAAATATAAATATAGTAAGTCAAGTAGAAATGCAAAACTGTATTAAAATCACGTCGTTTTGCAAAACTCTAAGTGAAAACGACTACGTTTCTTTTTTTAAAAGGGTTAACCGATGTCTTTAGCCTTAGGAAATGAAAATTCACAATATATATTTACGTTTCTATAATATATTGGTTGCCATCACAAGACATTTGAATTATCAAATCAATTCCTTTAAATTACTCCTTATCAATACGGTATCTTATTTGACCATCTAACACTAAAAAGGCCTAAAACAAATAAATTTAAAAATTTAAAACTAAAAGTTTATTTCCATTTTTATTTATAAGATAATTTAATAAACTTTTTAATTAAAAATCCATATATCTCTAACTATCGTAAATAAAAGGATTCATAAGACTTTTACAATTATAGTGGCAAATCGTAATCATACTCTCATAAGTAGGAGACCACGAAATTAAAGTCTTTGGAAAAACTTTCATATATATTCCATAATTTTACAACAAATTTGCATAATTTTCAATGGAGGTAGCATTTCCAAATTCATTTGGAATGATGGTACCGTTCCTTTGGTTTAGACTTGCATCATAGTCTGAAGGGCAAGCATCAATAATAATAACAACAACAAAAAACATGCATCTATATAAAAAAAAAAAAAAGATTGATTAATTTGAAAAAATAAACAAAATAAATAAATTACAAAGTAAATATTTTATTTTCACAGAAAAGTCATGAACAAATTATTATAAAATACTTTGTATATCATGTCCATATGTAATTATTCAAAAACTAATTGTTAATATTAACGTAAAAAATCTAATCATATTTGAAAATTATTATAAAATACTTTTAAAATATCTTCTTTATAATTGAATTATAAGCGAGTTTTGTACAATAATCTTTAAAGAAAAAAAATAAAAAGAGGAAGGAAAATGATGGCAGATAATTATCAAATACGGTAAAAATCGAATTGTGATTAATTGCCTGAACGTAATATTTTGCCACGTTGAAGTATAAAATTGGAATTGTGATTAAGTGCAGTAATTATTGTTCTTTCCAGCACGCAAGTACGTGTTCTTGAGAAGAATAATTATCTACAGACAAGGAATTATACCATCTTGGATCAATCCGAAATAAAATGAATGGCCAAAAATTAAAGTCTTTGAATTATTGAAGGGTCACTCTCTCATTAGTTACATCAATTAAAGTTTAAACTATATAATTCTGAAAGGTGTAGTTCATTGATTAGGTTCTAAATTTACTTTTTAAAGATTATCAGTTCAAGTATTATAATTCTCAGGTCTGCTAGAGGTTTATATGGTTGTTAACTTTAGAGTCCATAAAATTAGTTGAGGTACGCCTAAACTGGCCCGGACACCTATATTAGATATAAAAAAAATTAAACCACACAAGTAGTAGTTAGCCATAAAAATACAAAAACACACACAAATTGTAACTCATAAAGATGAAGAAAGTATTACCGATTTGAACCGAAAAATGGAAGAACATTTCAATTCAAATAATATATCTTAAAAATTATATATAATCTCACTTCAATTGGTAAACTTTGGTCAATCCTCCTTGTAAACTAGAAATTCTCTAGATTACGAACACCATCGATCTTGGATCCCTACGAAAAGAAATCAATGGCCACAAATTACTAAAGTCTTCGAATTATTGCTTGGTTGCTCTCTAGCTCAATATATGATTAAGATTTGGGAAATTGCATGAAAAGTTCCCACCGATGAAGGGGAAGACCTCTTTGTGGCCTTCGCTTACAAAGTCAAGCTCGTCTACATCTCGGGTCCATCCTGAATGCGATGCAGACGAGCCCAAACAGAGAAGAAAGAAATGGAAAACAAAAATGTAAGAAATTAAGTAATTGAATTTTAATAAAGTTTTATATATAAAGCAGAAATTATCTACTTAATTAATTTTAAATACTTTAAATTATTCTTATCTTTTAAATAAAACAAATATGGTCAACTACTAAAACCCATCCAAAAAGCTCAACTACTATTGCAAAAGTGAGGCTGAAACATTTGTTTTAGCTTTTCCACGTAGTATTTAATGGAGGTTGCTTTTCATACGACATGTGGTCCTATCTTTTCTTTTCTTTTATTTTTTTTTTAACGCCGAGTTGCTGACGCAATGATTGTCGATGAAAAATATTTTTAAGTTAAAAAAAACTTGTATTTGATTTTGTAATTTTTGATGAAATATATTTCTGGGTTGTTGGTTCCAGACATTGATGATCTGGATGGTCGTGTTACTTTGAATTCCTTAATATGATTGTCTGAAAAGGTTGAAAGAGAAAGGTTGAAGATGGATTTGGGTGCCGGTAATATATTAAAATATATTTTTATTAAAAATTAATGATTAAGAAAATAATTATAAAAAATAATTAAAATAAACTAATTCCAGACATTTAGTTTGTCTTTAATTTAAGTTTCCTCATTTTTTTTACGATTATTATCTAATTAGTCATATTTTTAATAAAATCAATGATTATATATATATATATATATATATATAAAATCAATGGCAAGAAGAAGGGGAGGACCTATTGATGGCCTCCACTTCCATAGTCAAGCTCGTCTCATTGAGTACTTGGAGAATTATGCACCCAAATGTAAGGAGTCTTCGCTTGAAGTTTCCAAGTCTTCTCTTACATAAAGGTTACGACATAAAGTTTCCTATTTTTCTTTTCTTTAACACGAAGTTGCTGACGTAACAAACTATGGCCCCGTTGGTTGTTTTACGGAGGAAAACACCATCTAAATTTATTTATTTTTTTGATATTTTGAATGATGAAACTCTTGGTTATTGATATAGTTCAGTGAAGGAAAAGTGGAGCTGGTGGTCACTTTGGGTTGTTAGTTACACTAGTGATGTTGAAGATAGTTTAAGTAACAGTGGTTGTTTTTAAAAATATTTATTATTTAAAAATATATTAAAATGATTTTTTAAAAGAAATACAATTTCAAAATAGAGGAAAGCATTAGAGGAGTCTGTCTTGAAAATTCACTTCACGAAAGGGAGATTCCGCTCTGATTTGCAAAGCCTCGTGGATTCCACTTCATTCGATTCTTTATTAGAAAGAGCTGTGAAACATGCACCAACTAGATTAACCAAATGGTGCTGCATAATTTTGAGGGCTATAATTTAACTGGTTAGATTTTAGGTTTGTTTTCAAAAAATTACTGGTTTGAGTCTTATAAATCTCAAGGTCATTAGAGGCTTATATGATCGTTAACTTTAAGACTCATAAAATTAATTAAGGACACACAAATTGACCCAGACATTCACATTAATAAAAAAAAATTATGCTGCCACTTGGTTAGTCAAACATGTACAATAGTTATTGTCATAACTCATTTTTGGGTTATTCCCTAATTCACATTTTTTCCTCTCTTCAAAAAAATAAAATAAAAATAAAAAAAAATATAACAGTGAAAAAAGGATGTCAGAATGCTCTGAAAATAGTCAACATTTGGTTGAGGAGATTTAAAAATACAAAAATTAAAATTTGGCAATATTTCATTGACTGATGAGAGCCCTGTTGACAAAGAAAATTTTATTTGAGGAAGAAATGTACAAAATCAAATGTTGATGGACTCAATTAAATTTTATTGAAGGTTTAATTGAATTTATGGAGGGTTGATTGCAGAAAAAAAATGTTTTTAAGTCAATTTGGGCTTTAATTGGAAGAAATTAAAGTTCTGAGGTCAAATTATAATTTTAGAGAGTTGATTTGGTCAAATCAGGGGCTTAATTACATAAATATTGAAGTTTGATGGCCAATTGGGGACTTAATTGAAGAAATCCGAGACCAAGGACCAAAATGCAAAACACGTGCAAATTGAAGGATTGACTTGAAATTTGGCACTTTGGCGCCAGTTTTCATTTAAATGAAACGACGTATTTTTAGAAAAACGACGTCATTTCATGCGTTTTAAAAAAAAAAGATGAAATGGTGCCGTTTTGAGGTGGCACTATTTCTTCTTCTTCTTCCCTTGGACGTGCAGCAGGGGAAGAGAAGTTTTGTTTTCTTCCCCTTGTCTCTTCCTCCCACGTGCTTTAGAGCAAAAATCAGACGCCACCCATCTCATGATGAGATGCCAAAGCAGCCGTGCCCCGCAAGCGATGCCTCCATTGGCCACCGCTGTCGGCGCCGTGGCAGAGCAGGCGACGTGCGCCCCATGTATGGGCAGCGATGGGACGGGGCAGGGTTGACCCCGCTTCCCCTGCCTCTATAAATAGCGACTTGAAAGGAAGAAAAAGGAGAGGAAGAAACGACAAAAAACGAGGAGGGAAACCGAGAGAGAGAGAGAGAGAGAGACCAATAGTGTTGAGAGAGAAACGGCCGAAACAGTAGAAACCAAAAACCGAGGATATCGACAGGGAAACCGAGAGAAACAGACGGGGAGAAGGAAAAAAAGGATAGAAGAGGTAAACCAGCGGGGGAAGAAGACACCGACTGGTGTCTCTACACAGTGAAGAAGAAGCGCCGCTGCTGTCACTAGGCTTCACAGCCGCCGCCACCGCAACACCACCGAGAACGGTCACCTCAGGTAAATTCTCTTCCTCCTCATGCCGGTCATTATTCATCTTCTTGCTTGGAGAACGTGCACTGTGCACGTTCTGCATGCAAGAAGAAATAATTAGCCGGTTAATATGCATGCGCACAGTAACCGGCTAATTAATTAACTGGTTACTGTGCTCATGCACAGTAACCAGTCATGGGTTTTTTCTTCTGCGAGCTGGAACATCAGCCCAGCCCACGCGGCTGGATTGAGTCTAGCCCGGTTAACTAAAGGTCTTTATGTTATTTATGATGATCTTTATGTTCTGTTTGAGTCTTCTACCATGTCAATCCCTCAGGCTTAGTAGTTGTTGCACAAGTGCGGTGTTGCAAAGATCGTCCTCTCAGGTATCTGGAAATCAGGAAATAGAAAAGACAAGGATTTCTTGTCTTTTATTAGTGGAAAGAGGGAATGAGAGTTGCCACCTAGAATTATGGTTACTAAGAACCCTAACTGGTCTCGGAGATCAGGCACGAAGATTGGTTGCGTAAAGGAAAGGTATCAGTACCCAAAATATATCATATTTAAGATAAGCTGCATTGTTTAATTATCTAATATATGCTAAGGTGTTGTCATGTTTTCTAATTGTTGATCTATCTAAATTTTGTTAAAAAATCATCTTCGGTAAGTAGATCTTTATTTTATCGAGTGAAACATAACCATTCTAATGTCGACAAAAAAAAAAACTAACTCTTATTTAATATTAGAATACATCTTACATATAAGTTTGTAATCCCAAATATGAAAAGAAAACAAAATAATTTTTTTGGTATTTTTGAGATATTAGCCTAGTTCTGATAGTTTTAATAAACAAGTTATTAAAGCTCAAAATACATGCTAATATATTTATTTTTTTGAAATTTTTTCTTTTGTATGAAAATATGATATGAAAATTTCTTATAAGCTTGAGAGACTTGACTGTATATATAAAAACAAGATATTTTTTTTGTTTTTTTTTCTATATAATGTTTTCAACATTTCGGAGAAAACCGAATATTTTAATATTGGATTTGTATCTTTATAGTATAAAAATACAAAAAAATATTAAAAAAATTAGTTATAAAAAATACGTGAGATAACCACATATTTTTTGAAAGGATTTTGAAATTTTTTCAGAATTTTTTTGTTGTTTTTTTTTAACATATAACATATACTGGGGAGCTGTTGGGTTGGTAGTTCTTCTTCTTTTTCTTTGTGTTTTCTTTTTGTTATGTTTCTATTCTTACTCCTCTTTGTTTCTCTGTTTTCCTTCCCCTTTTTGTTCATTTTTTGCTCTTTTGTTTTTTTCCTTTCCTTTCCTTCCCATGTTCTCTCATGTTTTTCTTTCTTTTCTTATCTCTTCTGTTTCAGCTTATTTCCTCTCTTTTTTCTTTGTTTTTCTTTTTTTTTCTCTCCTTTAATTTCTTTTAGTTAAAGCCAAAATTGACTTAAAAATCATTTTTTTTTTTTTTGCAATCAAACCATTCATAAACTCAATTAATCTTTTTTAAAAAATCTAATGCGAATCATCTATTTCTTCACTATTATATATGAACCCCGGAAGCTTTGACAACGTACATTTCATGAAATGTTCTGCATTATGTTGGAGCATGCCAAAATCTATAGATCCAGTTGTTTTGAAGTGGACTTTACTTGTTAAAGACAGGTTCAAATGAAGAGCATTCCAATGTTATCCTAAGGTATTTTATGGGCAAATTGGAATGACAGACACAAATTGATTTTCAAAGATATATAGGATGCCAAATTGGAATACAATGTTTGAGCTCGTTCTTCATCGATTTTAATTTCTTCTATACTGGGAATGATTTATTTAGAGGCTCTAATGGTATTTTGAAATGGTCAAAGAAGTGATGATCGAGTGTTCTTCACTTTCATTTTTGATTATTTTCTTTTTTATTTCACAATTATTCTATATTATATACAATTAAACTCTATTTTTTCAACCAGGAACTTCCAAGATAGCTATAATTAGCCAACATAAAAAAATATAAACAATTGCCCACTGGATCATAAAGTCTTAGCTTACCCTTAAGCTTTGCCAAAAAAAGTAGAACAGACCAGGTTCCTCTAAGCAAACGACATGTCACATATTCTTTAATGATTCAAGTCAATCTATAAACAAAACGGTTTTGGGCCAATCATTATAGGACAACGATCTGAAAGACCTCTTTAGAGACCAAAGAGGTTATAGCTGCTGAAGCTCAACATCCATTGAAAGCTTGCAAAAGCCCTTTCTCTCTGCTCATAGATCGTTCTCGAAATCAAGAGTACCTCCTTCCAGTCAATGGAAATTCAATAAGATCACCAGAAGATATGAAAGTACTGAAAGCACTCGATCCACTTCTATTAACCAAACCACTCCTCTGCGAAGTACTGAAAGTTGTTTTAAGAACAGGTTATAGTAAATAACTTGAGATTTTCTAGTATAAGGAAGGTTCTATTAAAATTTTAGTAAATTTTATTTTTTGTTGCGGTTGTATATAAAAAATTCACCTAAAAAACAGATTAAATATAATTTTTTTTTATTTAAATGATGTGTGAAAATTAGAGTTGTTATATTTTATATTTTTATCAATTATTCAGATTGACTTTTAACCTTTAAATTAACTTAGTAATGTTATGACAGCTCTCTCATATAGTTAATTTGATGCTCAGCCTTTACTAACAATCAAGTGGGAGGTTCAAAGGCTAACCGGCTAAATCGGTTTTAATGATATTGTCAAAAAGTTTTTCATGATTTGATTTTTTTTTTCAAAAAAAAAAAAACAATGTCGGTTAAGATTTTCATATAGATTATTGTTTTTACTCATATCAGACAACAATCATGTTAGCTTTGTCCGTCATGAGATTACTCTTAATGTTCACAAAAATAAGCTCACATGGATATTAGTGACATCACAAGGGATTGCGGGCAACAGAACAAGTTAAGATCTATATATGGTGGAAGCAAATACTCTTAAAATAAAATAATTAAAGTTAGTTTATTTTTAAAATATATAATTTCATTAATAAGTAATTTCATTAATATAGAAAACAAAAGTTATCCAACTTAGTTAATTTTAAATATTTAAGATTATTTTGACCTTTTAAATAAAATAGATACTCACATTATATTGCAAAATAATTCTAAAATTCATCCAAAAGTTCAACTACTGTTGCAAAAGTAAGGTTCAACATGTTTTTTGCTTCCACGTAATATTTACGGTGTGCTAATGAAACACTTTTACAATAAATTTGCTTCATTTTTAATGGATGTTGCGGTGTTTCTCTAATTCCTTTGGTTTAGATTAAAAAGGAATTTTTTAAAAGTATTTATAAATAAAAAATATTTTAAAAATCAAATTCTACCCTCATTTTTTTTTTAAATGTATCTTCAAATCAATCCAACATGAAGACGAAAACTTGACATGTCAATTCTCCATGTCCTACTATCATTAATAACATGTGAACGGTACAAAATAAAATAAACTATTATTAAAATTTTATTTAAACCATCATGCTTGCATGCTGATTTGAGTGTCATTTTGAAAATTTATTTCATTAAATTATGTAGAAATTAAAATGGATTTTCACATGACACCAACGGATGTATTTGTTTAGCTAAAATATATTTTTTCACGTATTTCTTTTTTATTTTGATAAAAAAATATTTTTTTATCAACCATGTGAATTTTTAAATTAAAACTTTAGATGATTGAAATAAAAATTCATAAAAATGTTAATTATTAAAAAATAATATAAAATTATTCTTTGTAACTCATCTAACAATTTAAGTTTTTAAATAAAAATGATACTTTGACACTAATGATTTAATTGAAGGTAAAAAAATATATATTTTCATTCAAAATTATCATTTTTTATTCATGGAATTCTTTTTTTTAAGACAAAAATATATTTTCTAAAAGCATGATTTTTTAAATAAAAACTTATAAAAAATAAAAAGTATGTGCCTCCAAGCTATAAAAGCTGATTGTTTGTTACTAATGATTGCAATAATTTTATGTAATCTGTTTACCAGTCTAATTGGCCTTAGATCCTTTAATTTGGGAATTAAAGTGATATATGTAATTATTGATCTAGCCGGCATTTCCCAGGTCTAAAGAGCTCAGTCATTATCTCATGAATTTCTTCACCAATTAAATCACAGTCTTCGCATCACCTGGGGCCTTCACGATTCCAAACAGCATGTTCAAGCTCCTGTACAGTCATTATTTTCTCTGGCACAAACAAAATCTATCATTAAACTTGTTTATTTGCTTAAAAGTAATTTTTTTTTTTAAAATAAATTTTAGAAAAGTAAATTATTTTATGATATTTGGTAATGTAATGAAAAATAAGTTGGAAAATACTTTCCAGTGTTTGGTTATGTCATGGAAAATCAGCTGGAAAATAACTTATTAATGTTTTATTTTTCTCAAATTTATTAAAATAATCAGAAATAAATATTAAAAATTAAAAAGTTAAATGAGAATGATATTGAAAAAAAATTTAATTTCATAAATTATCTCAAATAAAATAAATAATAATCAAAATAATAGAGATCAAATCTAAAAAATAAAAAAATTGAAAGATGAAGAAATTAAAATAATAATAATTAACATTTCATAAATTATTTCAAATAAAATAAGTAACAATCAAAAGAATGAGGACCAAATTTGATAGATAAAAAATTTCAATAAAAAAATGATAAGGAAAAAGCAAATAACAATTATAAAAATGAGGACCAAAGTTAATATAAAAATTAAATTCTAAGGGATGAAATTGAAAAACAAATATTCAAAACAAAATATATATAGCAATCAAAAGTTTGAGGACCAAATTTGATATAATCAGCAAATAATATGACATTTCTAAATTTTTCACAACTTCCGGAAAGTGTTTTCCTCCCAAAATAAAAGGAAAACACTTTTCTAGAAACAAAGCTAAATTTTTCTTTAACTGAAAAATGTTTTTCGTTGACCGGAAAGTGTTTTCCGTTGACCAACTTTCCTAATGGCAAACAAACACAAGAAAGTTTAGAAAGTGATTTCTCGAAAACCACTTTCCGGAAAATAAACACATCCT
>Ga0325414_1002318_pt1 | contig 19170 bp, 8 predicted proteins | sample PopdelMetagenome_8_FD_206183 | JGI IMG/M metagenome (GOLD analysis project Ga0325414, IMG submission 206183) | Populus deltoides microbial communities from Bellville, Georgia, United States - Leaf-PdKOR-R3 | ecosystem: Host-associated > Plants > Phyllosphere > Phylloplane/Leaf | place: USA... | reverse complement strand
TTGTTAATTGCTTAAAGTTATTATATGTTATCCAAATCATTTTTAGCGCTTAATATCGTTAAGAAAACATTTAAGCTATCCTAAACATTTAATTGAACAAAATTCATCATGTGAGTCTTTTTTTTTTGTAGAGGATTTTACTTCTACAATTACAGGATAAAAAACAATTGTATCGTGTTTCTACTCTAATATCAAGGTGTTGAAAAAACAAGTTCATCTACAATATTTGTGTTATTTAACCTTATCTAACTTGTCAAAGTAAGATAATATGGATTTTACACATGATAGTAGGTAAAAAACCTTAGGAATGGATATTATGAGTTGGTGGCAGGTCAAAATTTTTAAAACTCGGTGAGCTTGACCTAACCCGTATATCATATAATCCTTTTGTCTATATATTTATAATTTATGAATTGATCATTTATTTTTATTTTTATTTTATTTAGAAATGTTTCGTCTTCAAAATTCTTATTAGTGGGCTTCTTCTTAGATTTATTTAACATAATAAAAAAAGATTTATCTCTTTATTGGAGGGGAGGGGAAGGTAACTAGAATTAAATGTCGGTGCAAGGTATGAAAATTAGACCTAATATTAGGGGCGCCATGATACCTACAGTCCATTCTGTAGTTCTGCCTCTAAATGCAGATACATGAGAATTAACAATATAAACCTAACCCGTGGATATCTATAAAATTTAACTTAACCTAGTATATTCAACCCGCTTAGATCAAAAAAATTAAATCAGTCAGATTTATAATTTATAAAATATTAAAAGTTAGTTTGGATATAATTATGAATTCAAACCCAATCCAATTATATTTATGAACACCCCTACTCTAATTACAAGTTAGATGAAGAATGGTATGGGCTCTTAACTAGCGTTCCACTCTTAAGGTAGAAAAGTAAATTACATAATGTCAAGATAGAAGATAAGTTTATGGTAACATATTTTGTGTGACTGATTCTTAATTATTTCTACTATTAAAGTTAGTTGTAAACAAATGAAAGAGTGATAAATGGTCCTAAAGACACATACCAAAAAAACATGAAAATTAAATTGCTAGAAATCACTTGTCTTTATGTACAATTAATTGCGACCAACTGCTTCGTATTATGCTCGTGTAGCAGGCGATCTTCCCCTTTTCTCAAAGGAGTCACCTCGAAAACAGTCACCCTTCCTTTAGCCAAAGTCCTATGCAAAATGCACACCAAACCAAACCTTGCCAAGCCGGCCTCTAGCCAAAACCTTTTCACTATTGGCAAGAAGATACAATTTCTCAACATTTTTCAAAAGTAGTGATGGTTAAATTTAAAAATAGCTGACATTTTTTCTAGCATTATCCAAATCGTGTTTTTCTTGTTTTCATTTTTGATAGACAAGATCTTACTTTCAATTGATAGAAATTCGAGTATTCCAAAACTTCAAATTTTAAAACGATCCATCATCCATCCATATTATTTGGCTATTCTATTATACATTGTTTTGAAAATATTTCAATGAGTGCATAACTCTTTCAATGACTCATCCAAGAACATGAATATGTTGCAATCAATATATTTGGTGAACACTGCATGAATCTATTCCGAGATTTGGTGAATGCAAAATCAAATTTCTTGAAGGAAACCTTCATTGTGTTTAAATATGAAAATCCAATAAATTGATAGTTTTGAAAATGGGTGGTCAAATTGAACCAACCCACATCACATCAATAGTGTACTTACGGGGATGTGTAAGAAATACAAGTCTTTGCCAATATAATAATAATAAAAAAAAAAACTTGAGGCATTAGTAAACTCCAGTAACTTGTGATGTAATAATAAAACACTATGGATTTAATGTTTTGCTTTATTTATTTATTTTTATTTTAGTTTTTTTTTAATTGGTTCTTTAATATTGTATTGTTTTGGGATTGCTCTTGATAATTTATTTTTTATGCTTGCGTGTAGAGATCTCGTAGTGTCGCGGAGATGTTTTGTCGATTGTTTAATACTTGGTTGAATAAAATAAAACTCAATCTCATAGATTTAAAAGAATTAGAGTTTCAATAATAGAATTTTAAATTTAAATAAATAGTCAGTTCTTTTTATTTGCTAACTTCAAGAACAAGTTTGCACGATCATAGAAAGAGATTTTTTGGATCACTCATCTTTATTTTATTTTTTTTAAAGTTGATCATTTCACATTGTGTTTATTTTCAATTTGATTTAGTGTTTTGTTTTGGTTGTCTAGATATGAGGTTCTTAAAATGTCAATGGAAAATTTTGACACTCAATTTGACAAAATAAATTAAAACAATGTTGATATAAAATAAATAGATGTCAACGGACCAAAATTAAAACTTAAACAAATATAGTAGGCTAGGGTAACTGGGTAGGGGCAAATTGGTTGGCTCATGCAACCCATGATCTAGTATGGAAGGAAAGTCACTGCGACCAAGAAACACATGCAACTTCCTTTGGTACCCTAACGCCACCTTCCTTGTAGTGATGGATATGGCGTGAAAATGACTTTCTTAGAAGGTCATGTGTGACGATAGTGGAATGGAAGTGAGGCTCCTACAATAATTCCCCCCCCTCCCCCCTCCTTTTTTTTTTCTCTTATTTTATTTGGATTCGTGTTGATTTATCAAAAAAAAAAAAGTGTTGTCATTTTATTTTTATTTTAAATTTGATTTTCATTTTTTTTTTATACCCGGACATCATGGCGACCGATTAAAAATTAATCTTAAATGGAAAAAGAATAGATATCTGACATCTTGTTCTTTTGAGGAACATGTCTAGTTTAAGGAGTCACCACCTAATATTATGACCCCTAATTGGTCAACAGGAACCCTAATTAGTCAACATAGATTTTATGGTATAAGACTGGTTACGCGAAAGGAAAGATATCATCACCCCTTAAGCGTCTTCCCTAAGACAAGCTGCATTACTGATTTTGTCTTAAATTGCTGAGTTTATCCTTGTTCTATTTTAAAGTCATCCTATAATATTCCTGACTCTGGTGTCGTGTGAATATTCACCTATGAATATTTTCAATTTTGACGACGGTAAATATTGCGCAATCCACAAAGTATGGTTTTCCTGACTTTGATGCTAATGAATAAATCCGTAAAATTCTGTATTACAAGAAATAAAAACTATTTTTTTTCCTTTTTTATTATTTTTTTATTTATATAGCCCGATCTCAAAACTTAAAAAAAAGATCGGGTCATTGGTCCAAACCAGTGACCCGACTGGCCACTGTTGCATCCATGCGTGAATGGTTCTCGTATGCATGCAGTAACCAGTTAATTATTTTAGCAAGGAAAGAAGGAAACTTTCCTGGGCATGCGGCTGCTGGAGGCTAAGTCGAGGGAGATGGCTGAGCGCTGCTCGTGGTTGTCATTCCAACCTGCTGCTCATGATGGAGTCGGGGTGCTGTCGCGGAGGAGATCTTCCAAATGTTGCTTCAATGGAGGATTGGAAGAATATATGGTATCGTATTGCTGCTGCTGCTTGCTGCCCTAGGGAAGAAGAGAGACGGGGGCGTCAACCAGGATGAAGCTAGTCGCACTGCTGGGCTACTTCTACGGCTAATACCAGTTCCCGGTCGTTGAGGGGTTGCGAATCAGTGATGGCTGCCGGAGCTAAAGACAACGCTGCTATTGTAGCTGGTATAGGATGACTGGGTTGTTGAGAAGCGTCAGTGACGCTTGCAGGTGAAGGGAAGGGTGAATGCAAGAGGAAGAGGGCGCCCTGTCATAACAGCAAAGTCCCTGTTCGACTTCACTCCCACTGGTCTCTCACAATAACGAAATGTTCCTTCCCCTGGTGCAAGAGCTCTTTGCTTCTATTTTTTTTCTCTATTTTACTCTTCTTTTGCCCGTATCTCTCTACTCTCTCAATTTAGTTCCTCCTAGTCTCTCTATGTTCTATCTCCTCTGTCTCCTATCTGTGTATTTTTTCTTTTTGCTCTGTTTTCTCCCCTTCTAGTTCATGGCCTGGCCTCTGTTCGTGCGTTCGTGCCTCAAGATAATGGGGCACGTTCGCTCCTGTCTTTGATAAGAGTCAACACTGTTTGCCACGATATCGTGGTCTTCGGAGAGGGCATCGTTGAGGATAATGGACAGCTGTACATTCCCTGGCAAATGGTCCCTGGGATGAGGCAGAAGGCGATAAATAGTTTTATGACACGGCGTCGTTTTCTACTCTGCAGTGGTTATTTAAGATTTGGTCACTGAAGTTCTGAAATTTTATAATCAAGCCACTTGTCAAATTGTAATTGGAACCCTGTATTTTAGCGCCATTTACAAAATGATCATTGAACTTTAATTTCTTGCAATTTTAACCCGAATCAACCCCAAACCTTGATATTTCTTCAATTAAGCCCCTGATTTCATTTCAAGTTCAATTAAGTCCTCAAACTTCCAAATTTATGTTGTCTTGGCCCAAATTTCAATTTATTCCTCATTTTTATATTACCATTTTTTGTTTTTTTATAAAATAAAATAAAAGGAGTAAAAAATTGGGTTATGACACTTTTTATCACTATTTTTTTCTCATGGTCCTTCTTTTAAATTGATTTTTTTTCAATTTAATCATTTGATATTGGGTTAGTTAAGAATTAAGCTTTGTGATTTTTTTCAATGGGATGATCCAAGTGTTATGACCCGATTATAAGTTTGAAAAGCTAACCCGAATTGACATAGGTTATTTCTTTCATCCCCTTTTTACGCTGATTTTCTTTCTCAATTTTATCCTTCAACATAGGGTTTGTAGAAAATTAAGCTTTGTGATTTTATTCACTTTTCTTTCTATGAGGTTATCTTGGTGTCATAACTTAGATCTCGAGTTTGACTAATTAGCTCAGGTTGACTTAAATATTTTTTTGTTGAATTCTTTTTTATTTTGTCATTCAATATTGGGTTATCATGTTTGCATGATCTGACTCGCTAGGCTTGACAAACTTTCTAAGGTTTGCTGGTGTTTTTTTTATCATTTTCTGTTAATTGATTTTTTTTATTTCATTCTTCTACATTTGAATTGTTGATAATTAGACATCATAATTTTTATGGTGTTGTCATAGTTTCATGACCCAGGTCCTAAATTAACATCTAACCTATACAATAAATTTTTATAAATAAGGAACTTTTCTCATCGTATTTAGTAGCAAGTCTCATGTGCATTTTTTAATACAAAATTAAGTTATTTTGTTTTACAATTTTTATAGTATTTTAGTAACATAATAATCTATAATTTGTTTTCTTAGATATTTTTTTGTTGAAATTCATAAATGAGCCTGAGTGGAGCCAAGCAATTAGGCATACATGGCTTAAGCTCGAGATCACTTTGCTTAGGCTCATTTATCAAAGATTTTTTAAGTTCAGCCTATTTGCTATCATTTTTTAATATATAATTAAATGAACCTATGTTATTGAATCCACTTGGGTCTATGACCCAAGTCGCGTGTTTTTCTTACTTCTTAAAACACACTTACAATACCTAGACATTATTTTTTTACATTAAAGGTTTTTTATGGTCTAGCTTGTGGCATAGCACGAGCCACCTATCTAGTATTATACTATATTCAAAGTCCTAGTCTTTCCTAAATTTTCTCTTTATGGTTTTTTTTATGATGGAAATCTAAATTTTTTCTTATTTATTTCAAATTTTCTTCTCAAAATTTTTAGGAGTTGTCATTTCTATTTGAAGGATATTTTTCATTTTTTATCTCTATTTTATCTCATCTTTCTTAATACATGGCAATTTTATTGGTAAGGTAAAAGGTAAGGGGCAATGGTTTGAATGTGTTAAGGAGGAAGATGATGAGGATCAAGTTGTGCTGGTTGATGAGATTTTTAGTGATGAATCCCAATAATTTATGGTCTCTCGTTGCAACGATCAATGAAAATTGACCTTTTAATGCTCAAACTTCTAGGTTTTTTTTATAAGCAACAAAGTTTGTGTCAAGAAATAACAAAACACCCTAAAGGGATATCAAAGACAAATACAATAGAAAAACATATATAAACCAGCAAGAAAATAAATTTTGGAGATTAGCCTGCTGCAAGTTAAGGCACCAAAACTCCAACTCTCAAAATAGAGTTATCACAAATACCTAAAGTTGTCATTTCCAGAATATTAACCATAAGTCCAAAACTCCATCTTCTATAATAACTCAAACCACCCACTACAAGCATTAAACAAACTAAAGTTTCTCTCTATAGTTTTTCTTAGGATGGAAATCTAAGTTTTTTTTTCTTATTTATTGCAACCCTTCTTCTAAAAAATTTTAGGTGTCGTTATTTCTATTTGAAGGATATTTTTAATGTATTTTTTTTCATTTTTTAATCTCTATTTTATCTCATCTTTCTTAATACATGGAAATTTTATTGGTAAGGTAAAAGGTAGGGGCAATGGTTTGAATGTGGTAAGGAGAATGGCAATGACGATCAAGTTGTGATGGTTGATGAGATTTATAGTGATGGATCTCAACAATATATGGTATTTGGTTGTAAAGATCAATGGAAGTTGACCTTTTAATGCTAAAGCTTCTATTTTTTTTATAAGCAACAAAGTTTAAGCCAAGAAATGAGAAAACACCTTAAAGGGATATTAAAGACAAATACAATAGAAAAACACATGTAAACTAGAAAAAATAAAAATAAAACTTAGAGATCAGTTGCTGCAAGTTAAGGCAACAAAACTCCAACTCTTAAAATAGAGCTATCATGAATTTGTCATTTCCAAAACATTAACCATAAGTCCAAATCTCCATCTTCTGTAATAACTCAAACCTAGAAGCATTAAACAAACCCTGTCCAATCTTTATAGGCACCCTTAATATTACAACAACAAAAAATAAAAAAAAATTAAAGCATCAATACAAAGCAATAAATCTATTTTCTATATTAACCCTTTATTTGGTAAAATTGTCAGTCATATGATTTGCTTCACTTTAAACCTGACAATAAGATAGAGAACCTAAAAGAACAACCATGATTGGTGAAAATGAATAAGTATGATATTTTGAAGGTCTAACAGGATGTTTGTTCATTCAATTAATTACAAAGGCAGAATAAAACTTAATAATGAAATTCATTCCTTGAAGAGGATAATTATAGGGTTTTGATTCAAACAAGCAATTCAACCTCGGCTTCGTTTGTTGGCTGGAAAGTAGTTTTCTTTTGGAAAGTGGTTTTCTTGGAAAGTGAATTCCTGAAAAGTGAATTATTTTCCAATGTTTGGTAGTGTTATGGAAAATGAACTAAAAAACACTTTCCAGTATTTGGTTATGTTATGGAAAATAAACTGGAAAATAATTTATTAATAAATTATTTTTTTTTCAAATTTATCTAATATATGAAAAATATTAAATATAAATATTTAATCACTTACAATAAAAGAATAAAATCTAAAAAGTGTAATGATGAAATTTTTTTTAATTATATCCTATATTCATATATAGCTTATTTTATAAAATATAACTATATATGTCATATAATATTATAGAGATATAACCTTATGAAATTTTTCATAAATAAAACCTACAGCAAACCCGGTTTCTGTGAAAAAAACACAGCATGGGTTTGCTGCGTTTCGTTTCACAGAAATCAAACAAAATGGGTTTGATGTGTTTGTGTGTGAATGGTTTGATGTTTTGTTTGGTTTCTGGGAAAAATACTAAGCATGGGTTGCAGCAAATTAAACAAGATAAACCGTAAAAAAAACACAGCAAATTATATCATAAGATTAATGCCATTATTATAACTACAGAACAAACAAAAAGATGAAAACATAAGACAAATAATAAATAGACATTTGAGGAAAAAAAGTCACCTGAAAAAAGAGCTGATAGAGATGCTTCAATTATTTTGTAAAGAGATTTGAGAGAGAGAGAGTTATGGATTTGTATTCTGAATACACGATGTTATGTTTTTTTTTTAAACAAGGGAAATTGTTTTCCTTAGGAGAAGAAAAGGAAAACACTTTCCTGCCATAAAGCATTACTTTTTTTCTTTAACCGGAATTCATTTTTCTTGACCAACTTTCCTTATGTTTACCAAGCATATGAAATTGAGGAAAATGGTTTCCAAAAAAATAAATTCCTAGAAACAAATAAGGCACTCGTTACACTATTTAATTCCCACGTAGGCTGACAAAAAAATCTCATTACTGTGCCATTATAATCATGTAGTACCCCTTAAATTCCACCAGATCCAAGTTTATCCTTAAAAGATCCATCAACAATCCGCTTCACAGTATACAAATCATGAGGATTGTAAATGACAGGCCTTAAACATTTGATATTAGTCTAGCAAACTAAACCATCCATAATTATTAATAAATCAAGTGCTCAATAATAAAAATTTAAGAAAAGCATGAAGCATACCTTTCTTTGAAATCTTCCATGAACAAGATGTTCCCATTAATTAAATAAAATAGATAAACTTCTAGGGCAATACCAAGATATACCCCAACAATCAATACACCTAGCTCAAATACGCCAAATATTATGGTAATGAATGAGAACATGGTCCATTAATTCTTCAAAGACCAAACAAAAAGGACAAATAACATCTATAGCATTCGAGAATCCCTATTCGAACCAAAACTTTGGTATTAATCTTGTCAAGAATTACCATCCAATATAAAATTTCTATATTTGAAGGAACCAAACCTTTTCATAGCCCACTAAAAGAATTACAAACATTAGACTGTATTGAAATAGATAACATACAACATATAGATTTGATAGAATAATCCTCATTAGATTTAGGTTTTCAAATTATCTTATCAATAACCTCATAATGTAGAACCACGGAGGACAACTTGTTGAGTAGTTCCTTAAAGGATCCAGCCTCTTTACCTCTAATAGCCCTCCTTCATCTAAGATCCCATATCCATGATAGACCTCTGTGGTTTATATCCTTCTTATCTCCTTACAGTTCTTGTATGGATTATAAATCTTTTCAAGATTGGGTTATGGACCTATGACAACATTTGGAGATGGACTATTTCAACATGATTGTCTGGTCATTGTGGAAATCGCGGAAGGATTTCATTTTCAATAATGCAGTAGGTGATCCCCTGTTGATTGTTCATATATCATCTTTGTCAGCTAGCAATGTTCACAGTGCTGGTCTTCATGGCTACTGATGCTATTAGGACTCTGGTGTTTAAATTTGAATTAATCTTCTGTTATCAGGTTGTTAGGAAAACTTATCCTGTGTTCTTGTTCATTCTTCATGGCTGTATATATATATATCCTCAGTGAGTTAATAAGAAATAACTTTTCCAAGGTATTCTAATGTTTATATGGTATCAGAGCGTCTTTAATTTTTTTTTTCATCATCTTTCTCATCATGACTGATCCAAACAACACCAGCCACATTCACACCAGCCTGCCCAACTTGGTGACCACCAATGTCACGACACAGGCTCCTCTCAAGCTCACCAGCTCCAATTATTTGTCTTGGAAACTGCAATTCCAAACACTTTTCGTAGGTTATGATCTCCAAGGTTTCGTTGATGGTACCAAACCTTGTCCACCACAATATCTCATCACTAAAAACTCAAACACTCATAATCCTGACTATCATGCATGGATGCGTCAAGATCAACTAATATTAAATGCTCTCATTGGAGCTATTCATCACTCCATCATTCCATTTATTGCTTGTGCTACCACATCTCAGAAGGCTTGGAAAATTTTAGCATCAACATATGCCACCCCCTCCAGAGGCCGCATCAAGCAAGTCAAAGCCAGTTTCAAAGCCCTCACAAAGGGCTCTCTTTCCATCTCTGATTTCATTCACTTTGTTAAAGCACGGGCTGATGAATTAGCAATGTTGGGTGCCTTCATCGATGGTGAGGAAATCACAGATAAAATTTTAGAAGAATTGGGAGATGAATACAAAGAACTTGTGCGTGCAGTACAAGCTAGAGACACCTCCATTGCTTTTGATGAACTTCATGAAAAATTACTCATGTTTGAAGCCTCTCTAAATACTTCCCATAAAGCCTCCATACAGTTCTCTCCTACAACCAATGCAGCAGTTCATTGTTCTGGCTATCGATCTCAGACCTTTTTTGGTCGATCTACTCCTCCTCCCTCCCCATAATGGGGCATTTCATTTCATAGTTCTCCAAGACCACAAGGACATAATCAGGGATTTCATTCTCAACGACCTGGTCCTCGTCCTTACTTGGGATACTGCCAGGTTTGTGGCCTTCAAGGGCACACGACGAAAAGATGCCCCTCATTCAGGTTTGTCCCTCAAAAGATAGTTATTTCAAAGGGCAACAATAGTCCCAACTCTTGGTAGCCATAAGTTCATCTTGCAACCAGCAATGCAACCAACACTCCTCCCAACAATGTAACCAGCACTCTTTCGTGGCTGCTGGATAGTGGTGCTTCTCATCCACTGGCTCAGATGATGTTAGATAGGAGATGGTACAGGCTTGCGCATTACCCATATAGGTTCCTCAACTCTACATTCAGGCTCCTTTTTTTTTAATCTCAGGAACATTCTTTGTGTTCCTGATATTAAAAAAAATCTTATCTCTATTTATCAGTTTTGTATAACCAACAATGTCTCCATTGAATTTTTACCTTGGTGTTTTCTTGTGAAGGATCTGCTGACGGGAGTGGTTCGCGCTCAGGGAGAGAGCAAAGGTGGCATTTATGAATAGCCGGGGTTCAATCCAACGTCCTCTTCTCTAACTGCTTTTTCTAGCTCAAAAATTGCACCAATAAATTGGCATTTTCATTTAGGTTACCCATCATTACCTATTCTCAATGTTATCCTTTTCAAAAATAAGCTAAACACTTGTTCAATGACAAAACAGTTTTCCTGCAATGCATGTCAATGTAACAAAAGTCACAAACTTCCATTCTCAACTTCCACTTTAGAGTCTCATGCTCCTCTTGAAATAATTTTCTCTGATGTATGGACTGCTCTTATATACTCCATTGATAGCTTTAAATATTATATTGTTTTTGTGGATCATTTTACACGTTATATATGGTTTTATCCTTTGAAACGCAAATCTAATGTCAAGCCTACATTCATACGTTTTAAAGCCATTGTTGAAAATTATTTCAAGCATAAAATCATCACCTTCTATTTCGATAATGGAGGTGAATTTACAGCTCTCAAAGATTTTTTTCCAAATACATGGCATATCTCATCGTACTTCCCACCACACACACCTGAACATAATGGTATCTCTGAACGCAAACACCGACACATAGTGGAAACTGGTCTTTCACTTCTCACTCATGCCTCATTACCTCAAAAATTTTGGTCGTTTGCGTTTTCCACTGCCATTTATTTAATTAATAGGATGCCTTCACCTTCATTAGAATATTTTTCTCCATTTGAACTTATCTTTAAACAATCTCCTAATTATGCTAAACTTCGCATTTTTGGGTGCTTGTGTTATCCATGGCTACGTCCATATTCGGTTCATAAACTAGATGTCCGGTCTAAACCGTGCATATTTTTTGGATACTCCTTATCTCAAAGTGTTTACATCTGTTTGATCCCCAATCTTCCAAATTCTTTTCTTCTCATCATGTTCAGTTTGTTGAGGCAACTTTTCCATATCCTAGTTTACTATCATCACAGTCTATATCAGACTCTTCCTCTCTACAATCATGGATACCTTCTATTCTTTCTATAGTAGCACCTGTGCCTGTGCCTCCCCCGTTCATGCCACCTGCAATTCCACCTTCTGCAGCAGCTCCATTACAACAGCCAACGACAACCCTCCCACCATGACACCCACACAACCTTCCTCTGTTCTGCCCACCTCACCGTCCCTTCTGATCATTAATCCTCCCCCTGCTCCATCTGTTGCTCCATCTCATTCCAAGACCACCAGATCAAAAAATAATATCCACAAACCTATCCACAAACTCACCTTCCATACACATCTCCCCTCAACTGATATTCAGGAGCCCACATCTGTTACCAATGCTTTAAAGGAAGCAAAATGGCATCATGCCATGCAAGATGAGTTTAATGCTCTCATCCAAAATAAAACCTGGGATTTGGTTTCTCCTCAATGTGCCTCTAACTTAGTCGGTTGTAAATGGATTTTCAGGGTGAAGCGCAATTCTGATGGCAGTGTTTCTCGCTATAAAGCACGCTTGGTGGCCAAAGGCTTTCACCAGCGACCGGGGCTTGACTATACCAAAACCTTTAGTCCGGTTGTCAAGCCAACCACAGTTCGTCTTGTTCTGTCCATTGCAGTAAGTAATGGGTGGCGGCTGAGACAATTGGATGTCAACAATGCTTTTCTTCAAGGACATCTGCAAGAAGACGTATACATGGTTCAACCGCCTGTATTTGTAGACAAAGAACACCCACATTTCGTCTGCAAACTGCGTAAAGCCATTTATGGGCTAAAGCAAGCACCACGTGCATGGTACTATGAACTCCGCTCCTTTCTGATTGATAACGACTTCACAAATTCAGTGAATGATACGTCTTTATTCATTCTTAAACATCATGGACATCTTCTATATTTATTGGTATATGTGGATGACATTATCATCACCGGTGATGATGAGCATGTAGTCGACCTCCTTGTTCAAAACTTGGCCAAGCGGTTCTCACTGAAGGATCTGAGGTCTCTAACTTATTTCCTTGGTGTGGAAATTCAATCTCATCCTCACGGGTTGGTGCTCTCTCAGCACATATATATTCAGGATCTCTTGCATCGTACCAACATGAGCAACTCACGTCCTGTGGCTACTCCACTGCCACCAGGTCCTCCTTCCACTCTTGTAATGGGTGAGTTGCTTTTTGATCCATCTGAATATCGAGCCAATGTTGGAAGTCTTCAATATCTGTCACTCACCCGACCGGATTTATCTTTTGCTATGAACAAGTTGTCACAGTTTATGCACAAACCGACTGAAGAACATTGGAAACTTGTCAAATGACTACTGCGTTATCTCTCAGGCACCAGTAACGTAGGACTTCTTCTGCATCATCAATCACCTGCTCACTTGTATGCTTTTTCATATGCACATTGAGGGGGAAACAAGGATGACTTCTCCTTCACCAGTGCCTACATTCTATACCTTGGTCGGAATCCTGTCTCATGGTCATCCAAGAAACAACAAACCATTGCTCGATCATCAACGGAGGTCGAATATCGCTCTGTGGCTGACACTGCCTCAGAAATCAGCTGGGTATGTTCATTATTGAATGAACTTCAATATTCAATTAATCAAGTTCCTGTGATTTATTGTGATAATATTGGTGCAACACAACTAAGTTCAAATCCAGTTTTTCATTCAAGGATGAAACATGTCTCAATTGATTTCCATTTTATCCGCGAAAGAGTTCAGTCTAGAGCTCTTCGGGTTTGTCATGTCTCCTCCGATGATCAACTCGCTGATGCATTGACAAAATCTCTTCCTCGTTATCGGTTTGGGTTACTCAAGGACAAGATTGGACTTACTCAAGGCCATCCATCTTGAGGAGGGATGTAAGCCAACAACGTTCACAGTGCTGGTCTTCAAGACTACTGATGCTGTTAGGACTCTAGTGTTTAAATTTGAATTAATTTTCTGTTATCAGGTTGTTAGGAAAGCTTATCCTGTGTTCTTGTTCATTCTTCATGGCTGTATATATATCCTCGGTGGGTTAATAAGAAATAACTTTTCCAAGGTATTCTAACGTTTATAATCTTTTCTTCTTTCCGATTAGCAAGGCCAGTCAAATGCATCGATCATCAGGGAACCAAATGTCCGATGGCATCCTCCTCCCAAAAACTGCTTTAAAATCAATGCCGATGTTGATATTTCTTTGAAAGGGCGGACTTGGTGCGGATATTATTAGAAATAGTTCACGTGAACTAACGTTGACTGCTAGGAATGTTCTTAGTAGAATTACGGTACCGGAGGTGGCTAAAGCAATGCCAGCAAGGTATGGTGGCATCTCTTTAGAAAGAGACATGGGGCACGACAAGGTTGAATTGAAGCTAGATAGAGTTTTCTTGTTACAATGGCCATCAACAAAGCTGGACCCTTCTCCAGGTCAGTTGCTCAAGATATTAGGATTTAGCTTCTTTTTTTTCTTTCGTTTTCTTGCTCTCTTGTAAAGAGAAATGCCGACATGGAAGCGCGCTCTCTAAGCAAACTAGCCTTATCTCTCGCTTATGAAAGGTGTTGATCGAGGAATGCCCACCTGAACTATGCGCTTTTATAATCGTTTATTCTGAGTTTTCTTCTTCATAAAAACTCATTTCCATTCTTTCATTTTCTTGAACTCGTGTAAAGAGAAATGCCAGCACACTCTCTTAGCAAACAAGCCTCATCTATCTCTTGGGAGGTGGTGTTGCTTGAGGAATGCCCACCCGAACAATGTGATTTAATAAAAGTTTGATCCTAATATCCTGCTTATTTTTGTGTTTCAAAAATGTTTTTAAAAATTTTAAATTTTTTTATTTTTTTTACTTCAAATTAATTTTTTTTTCAGATCATTTTGATGTGTTGATGTTAAAAATAATTTTTTTAAAAATAAAAAAATATTATTTTAATATATTTTCGAATGAAAAACATTTTGAAAAACAACTATATATAACCACACTCTCAAACACCCCAATATTCCTCTTAATAAAAACTCATTTTCATTCTCAACACACATTTCTTTGGATGATTGGTTTTAGTTATCAAGCACACCAATGATCTTTCGGCTAAATGATATTCTTGCACATACAAAAATCCCATCTTTCTCAATTCAATATTAATAAAAATTAGAACGCGCCCATATACATACATATACATGAAACACTTTCAAAAACTCAATATATTAATTCTAATTAGAAGGTACTTTGTAAACCACTAATATGAGCTTTACACGAGTGGAAGTACAAATGGAGTATTTAATTATTGCCTCATTTTTTTCTTAATATTTCCCTAATGAAAAATGATTTCATTAGATTTTTCTTATAGTAATGTTATTAACATATTTTCACTGAGAAATATTCTATTTCACTTGAGAAATTATTACGAGCATAAAATTCTTAGTCATCTCTTCAAACTCTTAATTTAATTTACACATCACCACATCAAATTATTTGAATGCTGACCAGCTCGTTGCCTCCTCGCATCCTTATGGAGCTCTGGTCCTGGCCATGGATGCAGCAATATAACAGTTCTTAATGATATTATAAGCATAGAATACTTTATATATTATACAACATCATCATAAGTTGTGCTTGAACATCTTTAATTGCAAATTACTATGTAAAATGTTGCTTTCGCATTCATGCCCTAGCTATATATGCACCATGTCAAAGTGCACAATGATGCTGTTTGATTTGCTATCCAAATGGGCAACAAAGCAGGTTTAAAATCTATAAATGACACATCAATCAACTTGATAAATTACTGAATAATCTTTAGTTTAACTAACTAAATAATATCTCCCACTATGAATCAAAAGAAATTACTGATTCACTAACTTGAAACTTGAATGAGTTTAATAAGTTCAGTAAATTTAATAATATAATTATAAAATCGACAATGTCTCAATGATTTTAAAAAATATATGTTTGTTAATATTATAAAAAGATACTTTTAAAATATTATTAAAAAGTTTCAATGATTTTATTTGATAACAAAACAAAAGTTGAATGAGAAATGGTTAACCTCATAAAAAATAAAAATAAAATCTTAAGCTCAATTACCAGCAAATCAAACGCTCAAAAACATATTAAAAAAACGAACAAAAAAACCTTACTCAAGTCGACATGTCAAATTTGCGGGCAAATTGTGAGGTCAATATATACCTATACATAAAAAATTGAATAAAACAAACGAGGTCACCTCTCAAGTAAACTAAATAATGAAAGGCGAGACTAAAGAAAATCGATTAAAGAAAAAGTAAAAAAAAACCGAGTCAACCCGGGTTAATTAAACTAACTCATAACCCTGAATATGAGATCAGAATAACCTCATAGAATGTCCAATAACCAAATGTCAAATGATGAAATTAAAAAAAATAAACAAAAAACCTTAAAGAAAAGTATTAAAGTCAAATCATGCTAATATCTGAAACTCGTGACTCGGGTCATAAGACTAGATTACTCCATAGAAGGCAAATAAAAAAAATCACGAAGCAAAATTTTCAATCATCCAAAATTAAAAAACAAAATAAATCAAGAAAATAAAAAAAATAGCAATCAAAACAATGAATATCAAATATGTTAGATAAAACAATTGAATGGAGTTGAAACTAAAACACAATCCCAATTTTATAAGTCATTTGAAATAAATAAAAATTATAATAAAAAGAACATAGACCAAAGTTGAAGGAAAAACAAATGGAATGGCTACCTTGAAAAATTGAAGGGATAGACATGGAAATCAAAAGAGAGAGAGAAATAAAGGAAAATAAAAGAAAAGAATGTCGACACCAAACTAGAGGTCCATTGGCCACATACACCACCCATGGATGGAGATGCCACCAAGATGTTTCAAATGCTGCCCTGAAAACTATCATTTATTCACCAGAAAATGCTTCACACGCCATCTAAATGGAGCTTATTTAGATGATGATAATTCTTATTATAATACTAAATTAAAATTATTGTTATTTTATTGCTAAATAATAATTATAGTTTTCATTGGGACATCTTGGTGAATTGAATGTAAGAATTAAAATAGAAGTCACGATCTAATTTCATGGTAAATAGAAACTCTAACTAGTCTTTAGATTTCTAGATAAGGGGTTAATTATGTAATAGAAAAGATACTCATCGTCCTATACATCCTACCTAAGATATGTTGTATTATTGCTTATTATTTTATGACAAAGATACTTATTGTGCTTTACTAAGATTTTCCTAAACTAGTGCTAATCTAAGATATTGATTTAGAAACATGTCTTGCAATAAGGTCAAATTCTCACTTTTAGAATACGAGCGTTGGAACCAATAAGATGGTAGCGATCAATTTGAACTGTTGCCCGTTCTATTTAATTGATGAGACAATATTGATTCAGCCTAGGTTCTCTCATGGGATAATGTTCTAACATATAAAAAAAATATTCACACATTGATAAAAATAAAAAGAATAAGATATTTACAAGTAAATACACACATACCTAAACACATGTCGTAGCCTTGAAAGCGACTCCGTTAGTAAGATAATGATTTGTTGTATGATAGAAAAGTGAATCAAAGGGGATTTTTCAACTCACAAATCATGTTCACATTAAAAAAATATATACATATATATATAATTCGTTTTAAAAATAAATTGATTTTCTTGATTTTTAATGGATATGATCCATATAAGAATCATATTACCTTTAAGTTGAATAAAATCACACCAAGTAAATCAAAAATGTTTTTTTTACAGAAAAAATAACAAAGTCTCAACATCTAATTAATAGGACTTGTTTGAGGATCTATTAATGGGTCACAAATTCAATAAAAACAACTACTCAAACCTTTATACATATGTGTGAAAATACTCCTATCATTTGTTTAAAATATTGAAAACAAAAAGGTTAAAAAACATTTACACTCAAATCACATTCATACATGTTTAAAATTAAAGGGTTATTTTTTTATAAATTATGGAAAACGTAATAATAATAATATATAAAGATTCTCCTGCAACTTGGTGATTACACCATAAGAAAGGCAAATTATCTCAGAGAACGAGAGAAAGACACAGTAATTATTTTAATTAATGTATACACAGGAGGTATAAAGTACGTAATGTTATAAATATTTCTTTTTCTCCATTCCCATACGATCTTCTTCCCTGTTTCCCATGAAATGTACTGTCACCCTCCATTAGTCAACCCAAATGAACGAACGTACGTTTTATTTCAAAAGAAAATCTAAAAAACTTTACTGGATTTAATACAAAAGGCTGCATTATTTCTGTTCATTTGATTTTTGGATGGCGTTGTAAGTCAAAGCATCCGATGAGCCGCCCGCATTACTTGACTGTGCAAATACGCATCTTGCCTGGCCTCACGTTACGTTATGATTGACGGCAACTCCCGGCAGTGTGTATTCTCCATGCTTTGCAGTTGTTTCTATCTGTTAATTTCGTTTCGATTGCTATTTTATCTTTTTAATTGAAATAAAATATTATAATTTTAAAGTGTTTTAACATTTCGTTTCAGGGTTGTACTATTTATATATATATATATATATATAAATTTAACAAACATAATTCAAATTCAAGATAAATTAATTATAAATTATGCAATACAAACATAATGTCAAACAAATATAATTTCAAAAATTTAAAATATTTCTAAATAGTCAAGATTAAATAGATCTTTAACTTAAAGTAATTCAACTTAAAAAAATATCAAAATATTATGAAAATAAAATGTTTTAACATAAATATTTTAAATATAAAGTTAGATCAATGTTATCAAGGCTAATGGAATCTAAAACATCCCTTATTTTGCTCAAATTCCTACAAAGTATAAACATGAAAAAAACATGAATATAAACCATATATATTAGTGATAAATCTAATTTTAAAAAATTAATATCATTGTTAATGAAAATAGTAATAATAATTTTTAATATTATTATTAATTAATATCATTGTTATTGAAATAGTAATGAAAAATAGCTTTTTATACTCGAGTGGTTTAATTAATTAAATTGAACAAGGTTCAATTTGATTCAAATTCAATGGCTTTTCAAGAACGGAACAGAATATATGGAATGAAACAGGAACATTCCGGTCGAAATTTAGCCGAAAAATCCGGAACGGACCGAGATTTAAAATGAGATTAAAATTGTTCCGTTTTGTTCTATTTTTTGAATTGGTATGGAATGTTTCGACCATTTCGAACGAAATAAAACAGAATTAACAACCTTGGTTTTTATTTCTCCTCCCCCTCGTGAACAACTGAAAATCCCTTATATATATATATATATATATATATATATATATATATATATAAAGGAATGGAAAATAATTAAAAGTATTTTCCAAGAAGAATGCTCCCTTTGTTTTTGGTTTCGTTTTCTTATATATAAAAAATATTGAGATCGAAGTTTTTTTGAGAAAAAAAGAAAAAATTTTGTATTTAAATACTAATTAAGAATTTGAGAATCGGAAAACAACTATATATCGGGGATTAATATCGGGCACCTATCTTGCATGCAAAATCATGCACCTTAAT
>Ga0325414_1002314_pt1 | contig 19183 bp, 14 predicted proteins | sample PopdelMetagenome_8_FD_206183 | JGI IMG/M metagenome (GOLD analysis project Ga0325414, IMG submission 206183) | Populus deltoides microbial communities from Bellville, Georgia, United States - Leaf-PdKOR-R3 | ecosystem: Host-associated > Plants > Phyllosphere > Phylloplane/Leaf | place: USA... | reverse complement strand
ATGAGTTGTAATTTTACAAGGAGATACTAAACACATGGAACTATATTTTGGTAAATATTCAGGTCCAATGGAGTTCAGGAACATATTATTTCAGATGATCGAAGTTACTAGACAAATCTTGTCAAATTTGCCAGACTGGACCTTTGTGTACTGTTTGTGACATATCTGGAGCTACCAGTGGCATTTTGTTGCGATTCAACTTAGGCTAGAAGATAGACATCTCAAACTTTCCAACCATATAAGGTAGGCCAAGTAATTCATCTAGATGAGAAAGAATAATGTGTTTGAAATCATAACTGAAAATATGCTAAAAATGTATAAAAATTAGAGATTCGGGATACATGGAGGAATTTTAGCATGAAAACTTTGTTTTTATTATCTTTATTTATTTATTTATTTAATGTTGCATAATTATTTTTTAATTTGGTTTTTTTCCTAGCCGACTAGACATTGTTTAGAGGTTTATTTCATTATTGGATTTATATTAGTTGATTACTAGTTTAAGCCCATTAGCTTACAACCCAAAAAGAATCCATTAGGGTTAGTTAGAGGAGACTATATTATATTTTTTTAGCTGCAAATATCAGCAGCAAGTTGGAGAATAAACGTAAGTTTTCCTTTTGGTTGTTTTGCAATAAACAATCTTTCTTTGGAGGTACAAAGATCATTTACTAACTTATCAAGCTTTGGGACTAAAAGTGGTAAAAAACTTAGAGAAATTTTTTATAATAATTATGAATAGGAATCTCTAAAGAATTAGTCTAAGACCCAAGATGATTTAAGTAAATTATATGGTATGTGAAATTCGAATTTTTGGCGTGAAATTTCCAATTGTTCAGTTTTACAATATTTAATGTATCTTCCAAACTAACATTTTGATTGGGTTGCAATTTTACATGGGGTCTTAAGACATACTATTTTATCTTGGGTTAAAATTTGAGGTCGATTGGAGTTCGAGAAGGTTCTAAAAATAAAGACACAATGTCGGGTCAATGCAATAAATTAAAATTTAGGGGGGATAAGTTGGGGTATAATAGTAATTAACCTATAAAACCTAATATAACTAAAAAGAGACACAATAGTAAAGACACAATAGGCTTGTTGCTACTGTTCACGTGGAACAACAACTAAAAAGAGAGGAAGAGGCTTTTCTCTTACCTCTCTTCAAAAATCATTTGAGAAATCTTTTCAAATTGTGAGATTGAAACTTGCAAATAGGTTTGTGAGGAGAGAAACACATTTAAGTTGAAATTAGGAAGCTTTGTTGGGGGAGAGGAACTTAAGGGACAAGTATGGGTGATGAAGAGGAAGAACAATTGAAGAACAAATTGGTAATAACTCTTAATTTGAACTTGAAATTATTGATAAAAGTGTTCTTCCTTAGTTTTCCTCGATTTCATAGTTAGTAAAGGATAATTGACAAACCCCTAATATTGTGATTCTAGGGTTCTTGAAAATGTGTAGGATGTCGTGGGGGTGTGAGCGTCGCAACGTCGTCTAGCGACGGCGGAGGCTCTTTGTCGTGCCTCCTGTGTGAGGTGTTATGTGTTGAAGATGTTTTTTTGAATTTAATCATAAAATTATGATTAATATTTAGGTGTCGCCATCTAATATCATGGTCACTAGGAACCTATGGTTTGCGAGAGTTTGAGTAAGGGGCTGGTTGTGCAAAGGGAAGACGCATCACCCCAAGTGCACCCTACCTAAGGTAAGCTGCATTGTTATTTGTGGTTGGGCTAGCTACTTGTGGTGGAGCTGGTGGTGGCTCTAGTTGGTGGCTGGAACGGCAGGGAGAGAAAAAAACTGCAAAAACGGGGCAAAAAGGCTGGTTTTTGGCCGACTTTGGACCTGATTTTCTCCTCCCTCAGGCTATGAAATCCACCTCTATTTATAGGCGGTTGAAGAGGGCAATCTTGTCTTCACCAGGGAAAAATTTTCAGACCTTGATTTGACTGGAAGAATCCAAACCGTTGGTTCAAAGTATGTACCTTGAACTGTCAAATCTGATAGTCCAAGGCTGCCCGAGTTGGCTACTTTAGGCTAGTCACTGGAGCTTTTTTAATGTTTATAGGCCTAAACGGACGATACTAGGGGATAGAGGGATTTCAGGTGACCATTTTGGTGCATGTGTTGTCAATTTTTGGGGACACACGAGGCATTAAATGCACCTGCAAAATTGCTACCCGAGCAGTGTTCACGGGGAAGAACAGTGACCAGACGACACGTCGCCTAGTCTCCCTTTTTTTGTTTTTTATACAAAAAACAACGCCGTTTTAGGTTTGAATTAGGGATTTTGCCAAAGTTCAATGTTGTCATCTAGCTTTCAATTTGTTTCAATTGAATCCCTAATTGACCATAAACCTTTGATTTAATGCAATTAGGCCCCTGCGGAACTTTAACTTCAGCCTCGTATTTACGCGCCTTTTGCATTATGGTCCTTGGTCCCGGATTTATGCAATTTCACCCCTAATTGACCATTAAACTTTCAATTTCTTCAATTTGACCCCCGGATTTTGTCAATTAAACCCCTATAGTTTGGCGCCTTTTGCAAATCAGTACTTGGTTGCGAATTTTGTCAATTTAACCCCTAATTTCAATTTTCTTACAATTTGACCCCTAATTTCAAACAATTAACTAGGTAAAATTTAAATTTGGTCTCTTAAAATTTCAATCTTCTCAATTAAGCCCAAATTAGGCTCCCAAACTTAATGTTTCACCAATTAAGCCCCAAATAAAATTAATTTGACCCATTTAAAGTATAATTAAGTCCTTGCACTTAATTAAATCCTTCAATTGGACCCAAATTAATTCTTAAACATAATTAAAATTCAATTTGGCCCATAATTAAATCAAATTGGCCTATTAAAAATTTAATTATGTCATTGGACTTAATTTTTATGCAAATTCATCCAATAATCATTTAATTTGACCTTAAATTTGCATTTTTCTTTATTTTTGGGCATATTGGGGTACAAATAGGCCTTAAATTTCCTCCAAAATTGCAACTAGGTTTTTATGTATATATATATTTTTTGGAATCCTTTCTGTCTCCTTGCTTCACGTCGCCAACCTTTATTTATTTATTTTTTTTGAAAAAGAAATTGATATTTAGGGAATAACCCAGAATTGAGTTATGACAGTTGCCCCCCTCTTTACAATGCTTACGATAGAAAGTCTCGTAAGAGACTTTAGATAGTAAGCGTTGTAAAGAAGAAAAATAAGAATGAGAGATGATGGACTCATCATATTGAGAAATGATGAATCATTTTGAGGGTTAGAAAGCGTACTCAGAGTAAAAACTAGAAGATTTTTCTTTTGAAAATTCAAAGATTTTGAAGTGGTCAAATTGTCATGGGTGAACTACCCAAAGAAAATTGAAAAAACATTTTTTGAGGTGGTCTTATTATAATGGGTGACCTTCCCATGTTAAAAACACAAAGATTTTTCAGAGATTTTTCAAAATGGTGAAAAATGCATAGATATTGTAATGGGTGACCTTCCCTTGTTTAGTTTTTTGCGGCAGAAACCAATAAATGTCTTTTTGAACGACTTTTTTTCTTTTTTTTTGATGCAACTGATATATTTTGGACAGAAACCAAATGAAATAACTATTTTTTTTTTTGATATGTTGCAAAATCAAGGAGAAGAAGAAATTGGACACTAAGGAATTTTTACGGAAACAATAAGAAACAAAAATTTCAGAAGGATATAACCTGATTAATGGAGCCAAGCTCTGATACAAAATAATGCAAACCTCATGACGAAAAGACATCTTAATCCAATTTCTTCTTCTTCTTGATTTTGCAGCATATAAAAAAACTAAAAAAATAGTTATTTTGTTTGGTTTCTGTCCAAAATATATCAGTTGCATCAAAAAAGAAAAAGAAAAAAAAGTTGTTCAAAAAGACATTTATTGGTTTCTGTCGCAGAAAACTAAACAAGGGAAAATTGGATCAAATCAACTCAGAATTAGCTCAAATTTGAGAATCAGATTACTAGGGTCCTAATCGCACCACATATTTATTTTGGGGTCAATTGGATATCGTTTGCTTTGGGCTAAAATTGCAGGTCAATCGGAGTTTGGGAAGGCATCTCAACACGGGTCAACAAAAGTTGTACAAATTTTGTTATTTACTTTCTTTTGACTTGTGGACTTTCTATTTGGCTAGGATTCTTTTCCTAAAAAAATGTGGCAGCTTATTTTGAAAATCTACTAATTCTACAAAGATTTTTAATGGGCTGCAACATAGTTTCCAAGTGTGGCAATGATTCATAATTATTTCAGAATCCTTTTTTTACAAAAAGAAAAGAAGACTTTAGAATAAATTCTACCTTCAAATTAGATTTTCTAGTATATTTGGGACTTTTTAATGGTGACAAATCTGATTCTAACATATTTAGGATGACAATTTTTGGATTTTTATTATTTTCTTTTTAGTCTTTGGGTTATTATTACTTATTTGGGTCAATTGTAAGTGGGTTAATATAAGTCCACCTAAGGGGGTTCTATTAGGGTTTATTTAAGTCTAGAGTTAGTATAAATAAAGGCATAACCAGACATATAAGTTAGACAATTCAGATTAATAAAAATTATTGTTTGCCGCACTTTGTGTGTGTGTGTTGGTGAGATAATCTCCCTTTCATGGTTCTTTAAAAAACTGAAAAACGACTTATCAAAGAACAACTGTCTTCGTGGCATCATCCTTATACTTCTCATTTGCGAATCAATATTCGTTAGGTGGGGGTCTCCGTTTCCAATAGTGTTGGTGCCTAGGTACAAGTTATCTTTATGTCATACTCCTATCAAACCTGATTTACTTGGCTTTTCAAGAATTGGTATCTTTGCGTGTGGGTTGCATGACCACGTGATCACGAGGTTCGCATCAAAGTTCAAAGGAGCGTTTGAAAAGAGATAGGACTCGAAGGGGAACGAGGGTTGAAAAGCGCACTCGATAGGAGGTAGGGTTAGAAAACTCACTACCTGAGACAAGGTTAGAAAACGCACTACCCAAGGTATGAGGCTCGAAGACGCACTCGAAATAAGACAGGGTTAGAAAACACACTACCTAAAGGGTGAGGGTTCGAAGGCACGCTCAAAAAGAGGTAAGATTAGAAAACGCACTGCTTAAAGTGGTTGAGAGCTCAAAGACGCACTTGAAAAGAGGAAAGGTTAGAAAACACACTACCTATAGTGGTTGAGTGCTCTAAGGCGCTCTCAAAAGGAGGCAGGGTTAGAAAACGCACTACCTATAGTGGTCGAGGGCTCTAAGGCGCACTCAAATGAGGTAGGGTTAGAAAACACACTACCTAATAGGTGATCGAGGGCTCTAAGACGCACTCAAAAGAAGTTAGGGTTAGAAAACTCATTACCTGAGAGGTGAGTGCTCAAAGGCATATTTGAAAGGAGGTAGGGTTAAAAAACACACTACCCAAGAGGTGAGGGCTCGAAGGCATACTCAAAAAGAGGTATGATATGACCTAAAGGCGCACTCAAAAGGCAAAGAGGTAGGGCTGTAAAGTGCACTAGTTGAGATGGTGGTTGGCTTTAACGCGCACTCATAGGTGGGCTATAAAATACAAAACCTAAGATGTGGAGGGCTTGAAGGCACACTTTAAAAGGAGATAGGGTTAGAAAACACACTACCCAAGGTGGTCGAGGGCTCTAAGGCGCATTCAAAGGTAGGCTGTAAAGCATAAAACCTAAGATGGTGGAGGGCTCAAAGGCACACTCAAAGGGAAAAAGGTAGGGCTATAAAGCGCATTAGCTGAGATGGCTGAGGCCTCAACAACCCACTCAAAAAGAGGTGATGGTAAGACACTGATATGTCAAGGATGAAAATAATGTATCATGATAAATATAGATCCTCTTTTCTTCATGGAGTTTTCCTTTTCTCAAAAGTTTGAGTATCTAATAGTAAGCTTTGATGGCTCTTTCTGTTCTTGCTTACTCGAGTCATAACTTGTGATCTTGACCTCTATGAGGGATATGGCATCAACATACTTCTATGTTCGCAAACCTTTATCTGAAGGGTTGTCAGCTTCACCTAACATTCTTTGTTTTCTTAGAAGGGGAATCATAAAGTCAGCCTTATGTGTTTTGGTGGATTGCCCCACAGTTTGATCATGTCTCCAAGTGTTCAATTTGGGTTTTCCTTGGGGATGAGGCTACATGGAAGAAGATTTGGTTATTTACAAAGAGTTGTTTTCACAAAGAACTTTTGGAATTTCAAAGCTATTCCAAAAAAATCATTTTGATGTTTGTTCAAAACAAACTTGTTTTGAAAAATTCAAGCGATTCTCATGGATAGGTTTGCATGAGTGTTGAAAAATTTTGGTTTGCTTTTGGTGAAGTGAAGTGATGTTTCATTGGTCAAAAGGGTTCAAACTTTAATTTGAGGGTTTCAAAGAACTAGTTTTCGAAGCAGTCATTTGCTTGCATGAATAATGACTTGTTTTCATGGAAAAGCAAAACCTACCAATCCAGATTGCTTGCATTTGATCAGAAAGGGCTTGATTGAACATGTAACATAGGCTTTGGCTCTTGGCTATCAAGAAAAATGATATTTATTGACTCGAAAGGTGTTTAAGGGATTTCAAGACTAAGGATCACTAGTGCTTATATCCCAAACTTGTTTTTTGGTCCATGAATTTCTGGACCTTGGAATTGATTTGCAAAATGATCCACGGTGCCCCTCAATGTTGGGTTTTTTCTTCTTTTGGTTTTGAGCATCATTATATTAGTGCTTTTTGTGGCACACTCAAATATTTTTGGAACTCTTTCATGCCCCCCCCCAACTTTGTTTGGGCACTTTTAATCATTGAGGATTTTCTTTCATGCCTCCCAGTTTTGTTTGGGCACTTTTATCGTTGAGGACTTTTCCATGCCCCCAAGAGTTGTCAGGGCAATTTTAATCATTAAAGATTTTTTTGCACTTGCCTCCCTATGTAGGGTGTGATCCTAGCCAAGGTTATTTTTCAAGAAAAAGTTAATAGGCTCAAAAGGGGACTCCAAGGGATTTTTAGCATTATGAGAGGATTATCAAAGATGACATTTCTTCATTTCAAATGCATGCATATAGAATCGACAAGCTTTGCTTTCTCACATGTGAATATGCAAAATGGTTTTGTCATTATTCATGTAGTCAAAACTCAGCTTTGAAGTTATCTCCTGGTGTTCGGGTTGTCTTTCAGGTTTTTTAAGTGTTAGAATATCACTTGAATTTTCAGAACTTGTTTATTAGAACAAACACCAATTTGATTTTTACTTTTGTATTAAAACTTTGATTTCCCAAAAATCCTTGTGAAAACATGGGGTCATGCTTGTTTTTTTTTTTTGAAAGAGAAAAAAAGGGAAAACACCAAAGAATTCTTAGTGCAGTGGTATTGTGAGTACACAAATGTAACATCCCCATATCCGGGATAAAGCAACGATCTCATGTTAACTGATAAACAGAGTGACTAATATATATATATATATATATATATATATATATATATATATATATATATATATATATATATATATTAGTCACTCTGTTTATCAGTTAACATGAGATCGTTGCTTTATCCCGGATATGGGGATGTATATTCATGGTATTTGTATTAAAGTCTACCGAAATTTTGACGGAGTCTCCTCTATACCGGGAGGTCCTAAGTTATCAACATACGACATGTTTACACTTTTAATATACTACATCTCCTAACTCAATTCAACCCAATCATCCTGAGTCTCAATCCCACAAACATCATCATTCATATCAACCACAATGTTTATGATATACATTGTACAACAATTATCATTATAGATGGATAAAGATATAAACATGCATACATGGAATATAGTTATACAAACTACAGAATTAAATTCATCTATTCAATTTTAAACATCAATTATACAAATTGAGTTAAATAAAAGTTGTAATATTACCAAATACAAGGGTACACTCCCTAGAAACTAAATTACAAAAAGTGAACCTAAGCTAGAATGTACGCCTGTCGAGCATGTGATGATCCTGAAAAAAAAATACATATTATTGAAATATAAATATCACAATAATATAGCAATACATATGTCCAGCAATTTAAAAAGACAAACATGAATTCATATTTTATTCACTTCTCCCTTTTGGTTTTCATTGGAAACCTTTTCTCCTTTAACTACTAAAAACCACTTCCTCTTCCATTATCAACCTCCATTCAAGATCTCATAAAACCACCTATGAATATTTCCGCTTAACACATTACCGATACCAATTTCACTATTATCATCATCACCCCGTAGGAGTCGATGCAAGGTGATCCCTTACCCGGGATCCTAACATACACTAAATGTATGCTAGTCAATACATGGTGATCCCTTACCCGGGATCCTAACATACACTAAATATATGCTAGTCAATACATGGTGATCCCCTTACCCGGGATCTTAACATACACTAAATGTATGCTAGCCAATACATGATTGATCCCCTTATCTGGGATCCCAACATACACTAAATGTATGCTAGGCAATACATCTTGATCCTCTTACCCGAGATCCTAACAACACATAATTGATCCCTTTATCTGGGATCTTAACATACACTAAATGTATGTTAGTCCAAATATGACGATTCCCTTACCCGGGATCCTAACATACACTAAATGTATGATAGTTCATGCCCCACATCACACTTCTCATATTTCTTTGTCAACGATAATTTCATCACTTGGAAATTCACACAACAACCGTTTACCTTGAATATTCATACATTCAGAATACTATTCAAAATATCGGCATCATTACCCAAACTCTTCCTCCTTTCTTCTAATATCCAACATTCGGTAAATCACATCTCACATCAATAACATATTAAATTATAGAATTTAACTAGAAAGTAAAGGTGTGGATCACTTACCTGTAATAGAAGCTCTACTCGTGAGCCGCTACTGCTGCTGTTGCACCACGTCTATGGTCCCTCCTGCAAATCACAAGTTTATCTCATAAATTTCCCTCACTCAAGGATATGTTTTATAATAACCATATCAACAACCAATAAGTCTTTCTTTCAGTCATTTCTTAATATTTTACGTTTTTCTCATTTCACCCTTTAATATTATTGTTCTTTGTCCAACCCCAGTTATCATTCCTTTCTTTATATTTGGACTATTACTGTCCAATTGTTACTGTCTTGTTTTTGAACTGTTATTGTCTGACCTCTCCTAAGATTTTTAACTATATCTGGAGTTATAGAACTTCGATTCAAGCAAGATTAGTCTCGTTGGAAAGCTAAGACATGAAACTACAAGTTTTATGAATTAAGGAGAACCCAGTTCTAATTCCCTCATCCTCCTATCTGAAATCTTACTGAAAGTCAAGAGATGAGTCTGTCCAGATTCGTCACCCCCCTTCCCTTCACATATAACTTTCACAAACTACATTTTCTAGGTAAATTATCATGGTTTCACGTCCCCAATCATATACCACACATAAATTAACTTAATTTTAACAACAAATATTTTTCCCCCAATTCAAGTCTAATAACCCTAATCTATAATTCAAATCAAGGCATCAATTCATTATCGAATTTAAATGACTTATAAGATCATGTTTAGAACACCATACCTGGTACAAATTAAGGTTTTGATCTTCAACCAGTTGAAGATTTTTCAACTCCCTCCTTTCTTATCTAATGATAGTTAGCCCTCCATCTTCTCTTCTTATTCAATTTCCTTGTTAATCCCTTGCCCACAAGTGTTTATTCCATCTATAAACCCTTAATCTTGGATGGTTTTCTTGAAATTTTAATGTTTCTCTCTTGATTTTGCAAGAATGAATACAAAACTCCCTCTTTTCTTTCCTTATGATTTCTACAGATTTTGGTGAGAATAGGAGTATTTATAACCTATAATTTTTCTTATTTGCATTTAGGCCCCTACATCTTTTTTCTTCTTCTTATAATTAAGTTATATCTCTTTTCATTTCTTATAATTTCACCCCACAACTTTTAGTTTAGTTTATTTTCTTTAATTTAATCCAACCCTTAGCATTTTCGGGTTGATTTATAATGTCTCAAAATATTTCGTCCAGAAACTTATATCCAAAAATTTCTGAATTCTCGTTTTTATTTAACCATATGCATGAATTTCTTCACTTTTATTTCTCATGTAATTAGTTTGCAATGTAGACAACCTTTATTTTTCCCCGGGGTTTACAACAGAGGTGTGCTCAGTATGTTATTTGCATGAAGGTACATCATGAACACAGAAAAACACATGATTTTATTAACAAGAAAGGCTCATTTGATAGAGAAAGTCTTGTGGCATTATGAGCTAAATTGCCAACAAGACTAAAATAGGTTGAAACAGACATGATCGAACAAAAGAAAATAATTGAGTAGGCTCTATCTTCCCATTCCATAGCAGAACTTTGTCCTCTATCCTCGAGAGTGCACACTGCCTTCTTCACACCTTGCTCTTGCCATTGGTGCTTTGAGGTTTCCAAAGCATTCCACCTCCAGTGCATTCACTGATCCAGTACCTGAAGCATGATTGGGTAGAGGGTTCAAACTCATGTTTGGAGTTCCTTTGAATGTTATCCACCCAGCTTTGATCCAATGCATGAACCCCTTTTTGAAGGCACTACAGGTATGAATGTTGTGTTCGGCAGCTCCGGCATGGTACTCGCAAGTGAGGTCGAGCTTGTACCAGTTAGGGTAAGGTGGTTGCAGAGGTGTCAAGGGTTCTGGAGCTATATGTCCGATGCTCAGTAGCTTCTGGTACATCTCATTTAAGGGAAACAGTAATGGAGGTAGTTGTTCTTGGAATCTTTGGTGTTTGGTTTGAGGCTCAGGTTTTCTTGTGGTGAATGTAGGGTTGAGATTGATGTTGGAAATTTGGGGTAAAGATGATGGAGTGTGGTATTTTTGAAACGCATTCTTCCTACCCCTATAACTACCCTCAACATGGCCAACCTCTTTTCTTTTACCTTCGAAGCCCTTTTTTTCCACAGGTGCAGAGATTCTACCACTCTTTACTCATTGCTCTATGCGCTCAGCTACTTCCACAACGTCAGTAAATTGTTGGGCCGAACCACCCATCACATGCTCGTAGTATGGGTCCTTGAGCGTGTTGGCAAATAGAGTGACCACCTCTTTGTCCAAAAGCGGGGGATGCACCTGAGCAGCTAGATCTCTCCATCTTTGAGCATATTTCCTTATACTTTCTTTATCCCTTTTTTCAGGATTGGACAAGCTAGTTCTGTCAGAAGTGATGTCCATATTGTACTTGTATTGCTTCACAAAAACATCCACCAAGTCTTTCCATTTGCGGATTTTGGTGTTGTCCAATCTCATGTACCAACTTAATGCCGCCCCACTTAAGTTATCCTGGAAAATGTGCATCAGTGGTTTTTCATCGTGTATTACTTTTACCATTTTGTTGCAGTAGGATTTTAAATGAGTTATGGGGCATTGTGTTCTAGTGTATTTGATGAATTCAGGAACACAAAATTTTTTTGGGACAACCACATTTAGGACCAGACACATTTCTGCTGCCCGTACTAGATCGTACAAGTCCAACCCTTCAATGGCTCTAATCCAGGCTTCCAACGCCGTCATCTTATCTTGATCAATGCCATTGGATGACTTGGTCTTGTGGGACTCATTGGCAAATGGATCTATAACTGCAAGGGCTAGTGTCGGTGGCACTGAGTGCACAAATGCTGGATTGTATGGAGGTTCTTGACCATGTTCACTCATTGTTTCTTCAGGTTGAGCTGTTTCCGAAGGTTTAACAAAAATAGTTGGCCGGTTAGAAAGACCTTCACCAGAGGCATTTCTAAATGTTTGCTCGAGTAAGCTAGTGAGGCGAGCCACCCTTGCTTTCAAAGACTCTAACTCTTCTTGGAAATGAGCATCACGGTGAGCACGCTCTTTACCTTTCATGTTTCTTGATCGGAGTCAAGTGTTGTATACTCCTTGGGGACCTATATTTCAACCTGATGCAAGTATGTATGTTATTTACAATGGAAGGATGTATGTGTGTGGATGCAAATGTATGCACATTTGGTATGACTGGAAAACACCCATGCAAAATGAATATGTGGGGAGTTCATGCTCTAAAGGAAGGTTTTAGGTCATTACATGATGGGCATGCTTTTTACCTGGTCTTAAAAGGGTCTATGAATTGCATAGTGACCACTTTACGTGAAGGCAGTATAGGGGTTTTACAAGGAATGGTTGGGACACATTGTGATCGCCATTACCAAGTAAACACTCAGTTCATAGTTGGATGTTTCACGAATCTGAACCCCAACTGAAAGTTGTGAGGCAGACCGCTACTCTACCTAACCTAGAATTGGGCTTTATTTGTAAAATTAAAATGCATGCTACAACAATAAAAATACGAGCTAAAATTAAAGACCAACAAAAGGAAAACAATTAAACAATCAATGCTTAGTCCGACCAGACATGGCTTTCAAATTATGATTAATATTTAGGAGTCGCCACCTAGTATTATGGTCACTAGGAACCTATGGTCTGCGAGAGTTTGAGTAAGGGACTGGTTGTGCAAGGGGAAGACGCATCACCCCCAGTGCACCCTAACTAAGGTAAGTTACATTGCTGTTTGATTGTTTTTTCTAAGTCGGGTTCTATTCGTTGGTCTTTTCTAAGGCTCAAGGAAGATCTATCTTCATGAGAGAGTTTTTACCCTATCGGATTAAATCCTAACCGTTCTAAAGTCTGAATTTTAGCATCGCATTTTTACACCTTGTATCTTTAATACCTGATGGTGTACTTTATCGTGTAATTTTACACCCTATAAATATTAAAGTCTACATTAGGATCCTAAAAAAAATTGAAAAAAAGATTTTTGACATGTTGGTTAAATCCTAATGGATAATCATAAACTGGTTACGACATCCATTTTTGGATTTTTTAAAAAAAATGAAACACATGCAATTTTTGTTGTTTTATGAAAAATATGATTAGAAACATTTTAGGATTTGGCCGTATGCAATAAAATATATTTTCTTCTTTTTGAAAATGTTTTGAAATTTTTTTATTTTTTGAAATATTTCAGAGAAAACCAGGTATTTTAATACTGAATTTGTTTTTTACAGTGTAAATATATAACCCAATATTATGCAAAATTAGTAGAAAAATATTTGAGAAAATCATAATTTTTTTCAAAGGATTTTTGAAATTTTTTTAGAATTGTTTTTGTTTTTTTAAAAGAAATATATAATATAATATTATATATATTAATTAAATATTATTAAAACATATGGGCCAAGCCGGCCCATTTAACTGGGCCAGGCATAAACCTAGAAAACAGTGGGCTGATATCAGCCCAAAACGTTTGGGCCGATCTCGACCTAGAATATTTTTTGGGGTCGGGCTGGGCCACACACTAGCCCGGCCCAAAGGCAATGTTAATTATTTGCAGAACATGAACAGTGGTTCACGTTCTCCACGCAACCAAAATGGTTACAAAAACTGGAGGTTGACGGAGGAGCAGCTCACTCAAAGCAGGAGTCTTGGCCGTGATCAAGAGGCTTAGCTGGTGGTTCTGGCGGCGTTTCTACGAGGAACGGTGGTCGGAGTCGTTCACGGGGAGAAAAGGAAGACTTCTGCAGAAATGAGAGAGAGGAAGAAACGGTGGCTGTTTCAAGTGTGGGGTTGGTTAGCTTATGGTTGGGCTAGCTACATTGGCTCGGCCCAAAGGTAATGTTAATTATTTGCAAAACGTGAACAGTGGTTCACGTTCTGCACGCAACCAAAATGGTTGCAGAGACTGGAGGTTGACGGAGGAGCACTCACTCAAAACAAGAGTCTCGGTCATGATCAAGAGGCTTAGCTGGTGGTTCTAGCGGCGTTTCTACAAGGAACGGTGGCCGAAGTCGTTCACGGGGAGAAGAGGAAGACTTGTGTAGAAATGACAGAGAGGAAGAAACGGTGGCTGTTTCAGGTGTGGGGGTGGCCAGCTTGTGGTTGGGCTAGCTACCTGTGATGGAGCTGGTGGTGGCTCTGGTTGGTGGCTGGAACGGCGGGGGAGAGAGGGAGAGAAAAAAACTATAAAAACAGGGCAGAAAGGCTGGTTTTTGGCCGACTTTGGACCTGATTTTCTCTCCCTCAGGCCATGAAATCTACCTCTATTTATAGGCGGTGGAAGAGGGCAATCTTGTCTTCACCAGGGAAAAACTTCCAACCCTTGATTTGACTGGAAGAATCTAAACCATTGGTTCAAAGTATGTACCTTGAACTGCCAAATCTGACAGTCCAAGGCTGCTCAAGCTGGCTATTTTAGGCCAGTCACTTAGTGTAATGATAATAGATGTTGTGATGCATGAAAACACTTAGTGTGCTTGTCAAATTTATCTCTCATGTAATTAAAAAAAATTCTAACAGTCTTACTAGCCAACTTCTACTCGAAATTACAACTTGAAAACAATATAATTTGGAGTTGTGTAACTCTAGATATGAGAAAAAGCACCAAGTAAAGGTGGAGACCGACATGATACTGGACATATTTTGGGTGCTACTATAATTATTAATTTTGAGCGTTAAAATTATGTAATTTTATGAAACCATATAAATTTATAATTCAAATATATGGATGACTCGGTTGGAACTCTATAAAACCCCAACAAAAGACTTCACCATTATGAATTGAATAGTGATAAATAAAATAGAAATGGTGGTAAATTGTAAACCCCCGATCAAATTTTATGATGTTAATTAAATTATTGATAATTTAAAACCAGAAATGATGGTAAATTGTAAACCCCCGATCAAATTTTATGATGTTAATTAAATTATTGATAATTTAAAACCAGAAATGATGGGTTAGTTAAAATAAAATAAAATTATTAGAAACTAAATCTTAAAGAGAGATTTTTTGGATGGTATTATGAGAAAGGGCATTTGGTTGAACGAAAAAGATACTCAAACTTGAGATAAGAGTTATTTTAGTAAATATGGATAGATTTGTTATATAAATAGAAAAATTATACATAAAATACCTAGGATGGTTGAATGAAAGAAAAAAAGAGAAAGATAAGAGAGTATCTTAATTCAACAGCGAAAACTGATTCCCTGTAGACAACACAATTCAGGAGTGAACGCTTATTTGCTGCAGACACTAGAATTCGGCTGCGAACACCTGATTCGATAGCAAATGCTTATTCGCTGCAGACACCGTCATTCGACAGCGAACACCTATTCAATGCAGACAACACGATTCGGCAGCAAAAGCTTAATTGCTGCAGGCACCATAATTCGATAGCAAAAGCTCATTCCCTACAGGCACCATCATTCAGTAACGAACGCTCATTCACTACAGAGACCAAAATTCAACAGCGAACATTTGATTCGCTGCAGACAACACAATTCGATAGTAAAAGCTCCTTCACCGCAAACACCAAAATTCAGCTTCAAAAATAAATTTGCTGTAAAGAACAAAAATCGGCAGCGAACACTCATTCACTACAGAAACTAGAATTCGACAGTGAACACCTAATTCATTGCAAACACTATAATTTCACAGCAAACAATGATTCGCTGCAGATAGTGTAATTCGAGAGTGAAAACTAATTTGTTGCAGACAACACACTTTCATAGCAAAAGCTGATTCGCTGAAAACACAAGAATTCTGCAGCGAACACCCGATTCGGTGCAGCCATCGTAATTCAGGAGGGAACAGTGATTTGCTACAGAAAACACAATAATTCAAAAGCGAATGCTCATTCGATGTAGACACCAAAATTCAGGAGCGAACACCTGATTTGCTGTAGCCAACACAATTCGGTAGTGAACGCTCATTCTCTATAGACACTAAAATTCATAAGGAACACCTGATTCGCTACAGACAATGTAATTTAGCAGCGAACACCCATTCACCGTGGACAACACAATTCAACAGTGAACACCCCTTCACTGCAGACTCCAAAATTCGGTAGCGAACACCTATTCACTGTGGAACAACATAATTCGGCAGCGAACGCTCTTTCACTACATACTCAAAAATTCAGTAGTGAACACCTGATTCACTTTAGATACTATAATTCTGTAGCAAACACTGATTTGCTGAAGACACTGAAATTCAGGAGAGAAAACTGATTAGCTGCAGACAACACTATTCGACAGCTAACACTGATTCCCTATAAAGAAGATAATTCGGTAGCGATAGTGAACACTCGTTTGCTGCAAACACCAGAATTCCACAGCAAACACCTGATTCGCTATAGACACTATAATTCAACAGGGAACACTGATTTACTGCAGACAACTTAAGTAGATAGTAGCAACTAATTCACTGCAGGCACGTTATTCGATAGCGAACATCGAATTAGCTGTAGACAACACAAATTGGTTGCGAAAGCTGATTCGCTTCAGACAACACAATTCGACAATGACATCAAATTCGCTACAGACACCATAATTCGACAGCGAACACCTGATTCGCTGCAAACACAATAATTCAGCAGCAAACACTGATTCGCTGCAGACAACATAATTCGACAGGGAACGCCTGCTCACTACAACCTCTTCTTCGGCAGCAAGCACCTGATTTGCTACAGCTAACACAATTTGACAGCGAACGCTCATTGCTGCAGACACCAAAATTTGATAACGACACCTGATTCGTTACGGACACTATAATTCTACAACGAATGCTCTTTTGCTGTAGACACTATAATTCAGCAGCGAACAATGATTTGCTGTAGACAACACAATAATTCGATGACAAACGCTCATTCGCTGCACACACCGTAATTCGGTAGCGAACACCTATTCGCTGCAGACAACACAATTCGGCAGCAAACCCTGATTCCCCGCAGATAACACAATTCAGCAACGAAAGCTCCTTCACCGCAAACACCAGAATTCAGCTTCGAAAACAGATTCGTTGGAGACAATATAATTCAACAATGAACGCTCATTCGTTGTAGACACTAGAATTCGGCAGCAAACACCTGATTCACTGTAGACACAATAATTTTGCAGAGAACAATGATTCGCTACAAACACTGTAATTCAGGAGCAAAAACTGATTCGTTGTAGACAACACATTCGACAGTAAAAGCTAAGTCGTTGTAGCTTTCGCTGTAAACACCACAATTCAACAGCGAACACTGACTCCCTACAGACAACACAATTGAACAGTAAAAGCTCATTCACTGCGCATACACCATAATTCGACGGCAAACACTTGATTTGCGGCAAACAACACAACTCGACAGGGAAAGCTGATTCGCTGCAGACACTATAATTCAGCAGCGGGCGCTGATTAGCTTCAGACAACACAAGTCGACATGGAACGCTCATTCGCTGTAGACACCATAATTCGACAGGGAACACCTGATTCATTGCAAGCACAGTTATTAGACAGCGAACATTGATTCCCAGTAGACAACACAATTCGGGAGCGAACACTCACTCATAGCAGACAACAGAATTTGACAGCGAACAACCTAATTCGTTACAGACACTATAATTCAGCAATGAAAATTGATTCCCTAAAGACAACACAATTCAACAGGGAACGCTTATTCACTACAGACACTATAATTTGGCAGTGAATAGTTGATTCCCTGCAGCCACCGTTATTCGACAGCGAACACTGATTCCGTGCAGACAACACAATTCGGCAGCAAAAGCTGATTCGTTGTAGATAACACAATTCAATAGCAAACACCATTTCACTCTAGACACCATAATTTGACAACAAACTCCTAATTCGCTTCCGACACTATAATTTAGCAACGAACACTGATTTGCTACAAACACTGTAATTCGACAGTGAAAATTGATTCACTGTAGACAACATTATTCGACAGTGAACACTTATTCGCTACAGACAACACAATTCGGCAGCAAACGCTCATTCATTGCAGACACCAGAAATCAGGAGCAAACACCAAATTCATTGCAGACAGTATAATTCAGCAGCGAACACTCATTCTTTATAGACAACACACTTCAACAACAAAAGCTAATTCGCTGAAGACACCACAATTCGACAGTGAAAGGTCATTTCTTCACAGACTGATTGGATGCAGACAACACAATTCAGGAGCGAAAGCTGTTTCGCTCTAGGCAACACAATTCGGCAGCGAACGCTGATTTGCTCCACACACCATAATTTGGCAGCGAACACCTGATTCGCTGGAGACAACACAATTCGACAGCGAAGGCTCATTCGTCTCAAACTCCAAAATTTGGCAACAAACTCTTGATTCGCTGTTGACATTATAATTCCACAGTGAACACTGATTAGTTACAAACACTTTAATTCGATAGCGAAAACTGATTCCCTAAAGACAACACAATTCGAGAGTGAACGCTCATTTGCTGCAAACACCAGAATTCGGCAGCGAACACCTAATTCTTTGTAGACACTATAATTCAGCAGCGATCACCTGATTTGCTACAACCATCGTTATTTGGCAGCAAACACCTACTTCGTTGCAGCTGATAAGTACTTAAAAGTGTATTTTTATCAAGGTTTTATATCATCATTTTGCACTTGAAGTATCAATAACTCCTTAACTAGAGCATGTTTTATAATAACATGTCTAATAATATAAGATACCTTTAATTTATGATAAATGTTCATCTTAAATACAGGCCTATCACATAAATCAAAGGATTGATTGATGAGTTTAACTATTCAGTTATTGGATCATAACTGGAGCTGTAGAACTTGGATTTAGGTCTGGTCTATATGGATGGAAAGCTAAGACATAGGCTTAAAACATTCATGAAGAGTCCAAGATTCAAAAAGGCCATTTTCAAGTTCAAATTGTAGGAACAACGAAGAAGTCGAAATCTGTCCTGCAACCCAGACATTGTTCAGTGTTCAACCCATATCTCGAGTTCTAGAAGTCCAAATGTGCCGATTCTTGTTTTGTTGGAAAGCTGAGACAATTTCTCAGAAATTTCATGAAGACTAATCTGTTTAAATTCTGATGTTAGCAATGATGTTTTGTTCAGACAAGAAGATAAGGATTGTCACCAAGTCAAGATATGGCCATGCATTTAGGCATCTTGATGTTCAGATCAAGATGACTCCCTCTCTTTGTATTTTGTAATCTTTATTTTTATTTTACGTTATATTAATCTCTTGTTTATGCTTTTCATTTCCTTTATTATACTTAGTTAACTTATATCTTATTTATGTTCTTATCTTGTTCATTTAT
>Ga0325414_1002308_pt1 | contig 19193 bp, 19 predicted proteins | sample PopdelMetagenome_8_FD_206183 | JGI IMG/M metagenome (GOLD analysis project Ga0325414, IMG submission 206183) | Populus deltoides microbial communities from Bellville, Georgia, United States - Leaf-PdKOR-R3 | ecosystem: Host-associated > Plants > Phyllosphere > Phylloplane/Leaf | place: USA... | reverse complement strand
CAGGCATTCAAGCATAAACTCATACCAAAGTCTTACAATAGCAAGTGCATGTCTTCTGCTGCCGCCTGTAGCACAAAAGTGAAATCCATTCCTAGCTTCCCTTTAGCTGCCATTTAGACTTTGTTTCTTTGCGATCGGATGTTTTCGTGATACCAATGATGGCATGTGCTTTCCTTAGGTTATACTTGTACTCCATGGGATGACGCATATGATAACTCTCTAAGGATACCTGGTATAGCCTGATATCATAGAACACTGATTGATGCATACCTACTCTCTTCCCGCTTCTTGCTTTTGTGTGAGGGGATCCTTGGAAGTATAAACAACTGTCCAATGAATTCATGCTCTGAACTTAAAACTTTCACATTTAATTTCACTTTCGAAGTGTCATGATTGTGTTTTAATTTGATGTCTTGTAGTTTTATACATCCTTCTTTCCCCAAAAATTGTCCTGCAGTGTTCTGATTTTGATAGATGCATGGAAACTTTATGTTATTTTCATTTTTAAACGTAAGAGCCTGGAAGTATAAACACTGTTTAAGTCAAATTTCTACATCTTCATCATTACTACTATTGATCCACAAAAGTGGAGCCTGAGCTAAGCGATGATTAATGTGGTGTTGGGGTTCATTCTTATTGATGTCTCGTGTCCTGTGAAATTGTGCCTTAACTCTGTTTTTTGTTTTTTTTTGCTTTTGGCATACAGAAGTTGCAGCTTTGATTGTTCTAATATCTCACGTGGATCAAATCAATGATGTATTTTTTGGCCAACAGGGTGTTTTGAAAGGTCTTTATGAAACTTATCAATTATACCTAAAGTTATCATTACTTTGTAGATATTCAGGATTCTTAACTCATTGGTATGCAGGATTGCAGAAAGGGGCACTCATCATCCTACGTTCAACCATTCTGCCATCATACATCCAGAATCTAGAGAAACGTCTCAGAGGTCATGTGTATTGTGAATTTATAATGTTGTCCTTTCAATTTAGTGGCACATTCTCCGGAAAGCATTTCTATTAGTAATGTGGTGTAAATCTCAACTTCATTGCTTAGATTACTTCTCCATGGCAAGGCAATGGAGGATACATTACCGCCCTTTTTCTTTTCTCCTCCCTCTTTTCTCACCTTTTTAGTTTTGCCTGTGGAATTTATGTGCATGGCTAAGTTTTCTCATTATTAGTGACTTGTAACTTAATTTAGGATTATCTTCTTCATTTTCTGTTAGTGATGCATGCATAACACTTGATCTGCCAATAGGAAACCTCATAGATAATCACAAACATATTATCCTGTTTTGGATTTCAAAGTATAAGGGAACAAGGTATTCATAATAGGTAAAAATATCATATTTCGTAAATCAACTGGTTAAATCTCAAACAGCCAACCATTAACATCAAATGCTAATTATGTATTTCTTCCCTGATACATTTTTTCTGTCTGTTATTGCACTCAAATGAGTGATATAAATATTAAGATTGGTGGCTAGGACTTGGCAAAATCGGTTGGATAAGTTATGGCGTGCAAGGTTATTTTGCTTTCATATATGTAAAGGGAACAAATGCATAAAAAAAATAAAATACGGACATGGGACTTGTGCATGTTCTTTTGCTCGTCCAACCTTTGTTGTAAAGCCACATGGCCGCAATCACAAATTGGCTCATCTACTTGAAATTTTACTGAAAACCTATTATCAATTGAGTATTCTTCTTTCTTTTTGGCAATCATTCATGATCCTGTTAGTTGCTCTCTTTAGGAAATAACAACCCTCATGCATTGGTACTGAAATCAGTTTATTCTATTGATCTCACAGATGAAGATTCGATGGCTCATCTAATAGAAGCATATGTCTCCAGGGGATTTTCTGAAGTCTTAAAGGGAAGAACCATGGTAACACTGTTTTTTACACTAACAGCTGTGCCTTCTCTATCTGTTTATTATTTGTTGTAGCAGTCCAATTCCACATTGTTACCAGATAATTTGAATAGTGGAGAATGCTGATTACTTTGATTTATCTAGATTACATCCTCGGGAAGGTCTGAAGCTAATGCGAAGGCGCAGCCTATTCTTTCTGGTAAATTCATTTTATAATCTACGATTGTTCTATTGGAGCATATAGGCAATAGAATTGGAGAGGCAATTTGTCTATGTATTCTCTTATACAAATTATCATTATCTTTTACAGCAATGTCCGAAAAGCTTTTCACCTTCGAAGGTGAAGTAGGCACTGGAAGGTGTGATTTCTTCTTGGTCTTGTTTATCTTCCCACAATGTATTATAAACACTGTGTAATTGTATATTCTTGCTTTCATGTTTTAACTTGATTATTCTAGAAATAATGCAAGTATTAGAAAAAGGCAAAATGACATGGTAATTTAGACAAGTGACAAAGCGCTTCTTGGATTTGATTTCAGAATATAGGACTACTCAAATAATGATATGGTCTTTTGATTTTCTAGAATTTGATATTTAGTTCTGTTCTCCTTTGCTTCGCAGTAAAATTAAAATGGTGAATGAGCTGCTTGAGGGCATTCATCTTGTTGCTGCACTGGAGGCGATTTCTCTTTGCACTCAAGCTGGAATTCATCCATGGATAGTCTATGATATTATTTCCAATGCTGCTGGAAACTCATGGTGAGTGTTTGTGACTAAATACTTCCTTTCTTTTTATTTATAAAAGAAGAAAGTTTTATTGGATAAAACTGCTTCAAGAAGCAGTTTGAAGATTCTAGCATTCTGCTGTAACCAAATACTCCAAATCGCAGCAAGTACAAGATTCAAAAGTTTTTGCAATCCTATTCCTTCCCCTTTCCAGTTTCCACCATGCATAGAAAAGAGTGAAAAGCTTAGTTTTACAAAGATAAAAAATTAAATGTCAACTAGCTCCATCAATTTCTCTGTTAATCAACCTGCCTGCTCCACCATGTGAGCGTGCTCGCACACAAAAAAGAGCAAATAAACATACTAGGATTTCTATGTGATTCGGTGATTGATAGAAATAAGTGTACCTGTTGATATTTGAGATGTACAGTTAACATGCAGGCTAGCAATTTTGTCTATTTTTATTTCCCTAACCAGTAAAACACGCTTGCATGGATGTGGCAATTATGCATTTCCTGGAACAAAGACAACATGACTAGGACAAAGTTGCATGTATACAACATGACTAGGACAAAGTGACATGTTTGGGGCACGAATGCAGATCTCATCTGATAAACAGCTTTGAGTCATACTGTCTGTCTCCTCAGAGCCACAGTGATTTGACACTCTTTGTAGCCAACTGTGTTATTCACAAAACATCACATGGTAAATCTCTCATTTCTAAGTCAGGGGATAATTACCAAGATTAAGAATCCATTAGGTGGTGGTATTGGTTTTGCCTCCCATCACTTTTCCACGGTTTTTCACAGCTCATATTCAGACCATGCTCTTTGATATTTTGCGCTGTGTGCTTTGCTACCTTTATAATGATGTCTTTTTTTGCTCTTTCCAATCTGTTTTTTCCATTATTTGTTGGCGATGGGGTGATTCTTTTGTCACTGCAGGATTTTCAAAAATCATATTCCCCAGTTTTTGAGAGGTGATACCAAGGTGCATTCCTACAGGACCGTGGTCCAAAATTTGGTAAGGGATGCTGTTATTATACATGTTTAAGTTTGGTTGCATTTGGAATAATGTGTACAAGTGTGTTTCTTCCAGCTATGAGCTGAATTGTTTAGTTTATTGGGTTCATCTCGAGTAGGTATTATTAGTTAGTTTTGACTTTTGAATGCTGAATTTCTATTAAATCGAAGGTTGAAACTTGGTTCCTTTGCTGATGGATCACATGCTAGACAAGTTAACTCATACATCCTGATATATTCATATAATTCTTTGTAAAACTGTTTATAGATGCTAACAATCTAACACAACAAACTGAGGCAGGATGAGAATGACATAAATAAAATGAGATAGTGTTTAACTTATATTTAACAAGTCTTCTACAGGGAGCTGTTTATTGTTGTATGCAATCATGTAAAGCATGTCAAGGCAGGAAAAAAAAACAAACAGGAGAACCACCTGTTGGCTGAGCAGTATAGCAGATTGGTAGTGATAATGTGAGAAGATATAGTAAATAAAGTTGTTTTCACAAATTAAGCTGCTATGGAGTTAGAGATGATAAAGAATTTGTTTGTTGAAAATAAAATTCACACTGACCTAGAGTTTATAGTTGGGGCCAGAGAGATGTGATTGCTTGTGAAGATGTTGTAGTTGAGGTACAGGCGCCTACTATTTTTGGACTGCTAGGAAACTTGAATTTTGGTGGAGTAATAATGGGGGTCTGGGCATTTGAAAATAGCACCTGTAAAAGTTTTCCATGTGAATTTTGAAATATACCATCAGATATTTTTGGATCTTTTCTAAAACCGTTTGAGCATGTATGGATAGATTAGAGAATCCTGGGGAAGTTGTAATTCTAACAACTCAACTAGTTATTTTCAGCTAACTTTAAGTTCCAGATATTTAAATATTTGATAACATATTGTGTAGTACATGGAAGGTAAGTTCCATATGCTGATGCACCATGTAAAAATGCAAACTTAACACTCCTCTTGACTAAATGACTCAAGTTTTGGATGAGTACCTTAACCTTACATTCGCATTTACCAGATGATACTTGAGACTGATGGAATTTTCAAATTTTAGGGTATTGTTTTGGATACGGCCAAATCGCTTATATTTCCTCTTCCACTTTTGTCTGTTGCTCATCAACAACTTATTCTTGGTAAACTCACAATCTGATATACTCATTGCTTAATTTCTCTAATCAACTAGTTTCCTTCTCAAAAATCTCCCTCCTATCAGGATCTTCATATGGTCAGGGTGATGATAGTGATGTCACATTTGTCAAGGTTATTCCCCTGTACTTGTGTTATAAAATTTCATTTGCAGGTCATTATGACTTGCTTTTAGGCTATTATTATTGAAAAAAAATGGCTTGAAAGATGCCTTGTTATCCTTTGCAATCTTTTTCCAGGTCTGGGGAAAGTTGCTTGGAGCAAATATTCAAGATGCAGCCAGTGCAGAACTCTACGAACCTGAGCAACTGGCTAGACAAATTGTTGCCAAATCTGTTGTCGTAAAGAGAATTGGTTTCATTGGTCTCGGAGCAATGGGATTTGGCTTGGCAACTCACCTGTTGAAATCAAATTTCTGTGTTGTTGGTTATGATGTAAATCCTTACCTTTTTTTCCCATTATATTTTGATTGAAAGAGTCAGTTCCTGCTTGGAGCTGGATAAGGATTGATTGCTGCCATTTCTGGCCTGAGTATCTTTCATGCAGTACACATTAGAATGGAACTTTGATAACTATGCATCACATATCCTGGTGAAATTTGTTTAACAATTGGAAAATTGAATTGAAATGACCCTGGAATTCTTATCTTACCGTCTACTGTCTAATAGTTTATGCTGATTGTCAATGGAAGTAGAATTATTAATTTTTTTAAACCTCCCGGTTATTTAATTTTTTAATGTATGCATATAACTTCTCTTTGTGTACTTGCCTGCTTGTGAATTTGTTTATGCTTTGCATGTATGTATATTTTGCTTGTGGTGCTTCTATAAGACTTTTTCTGGGTGCTTGTCTAGTTCATATATATTTTGTAGATTGATATTAATGTGTTTGAATTACCATTGCAAATTTATATGGTTGCATCTTTTCTTGGGTGGCAGGTGTATAAACCAACTCTCACTCGATTTGCAAATGCTGGTGGTTTGATTGGCAACTCTCCAGCAGAAACATCTAAAGGTTATTTTGAGCCACAAGTATAAGTTTGATTTGCCTTTTCAAAAATTCTATACAACATTTATAGTCCTTTTATGGAGCTAAAGTTATTGGTTTCTTTAACATTTCTTGTTCAGATGTTGATGTACTAGTAGTTATGGTCACTAACGAAACTCAAGCGGAGAGTGTTTTGTATGGAGATCTAGGAGCAGTTGCAGGTACCTTTCTAAAGCAAAATGTGTACATTAAGGTGAAGATGCTAACTTTATTTTTGTTTTTTTATAGCCTTACCATCAGGAGCATCTATCATCCTATCTTCTACAGTATCCCCTGCATTTGTGAGCCAACTGGAGCGACGCATACAAGGTATGTCCTATATAAAAGTATAAACATTTATACTTTCAGCTATGCAAACTCCTAATGTGAAGATCTGTTGTGTTCTTATTCAAATACATAGTTGTTTGTATGTGTGTGTATATATTTAACTTACAAAAACTGTAGGTTCTAGCATCATTTTGAGTTTTGTAAAATTGACAATTCTCTGATATTAAATCTGTTCTACTATAATTCAAGAATGCTTAAAAATGACAATAAAAAGTTTATGTATCAGTGGGCAATTAAATCCATTAACCAGTTATTGTGAGGAGGAATTTGGAAGCAGTCCCTACCCTTCAACATTTTTTTCACGAAGTAGTTACACTGAATATATCAAAAAACATTTCCTTTTTCTTCTTGACATCAGTCATTCCTGCACTACAAATCCATGCCAGAGCACTATTAAAGCCTGTAGAAATTATTCTTTCCTCTCTTTAGCCCTAAAAATGGGTTTCAGAGAGCCTGACCCAAACAACAACTAGAATCATGAATGGATTCTGGTTGTTTACTTGCTCGACCTTTCCTGGTATGGCGTGAACTAAAGAACTGTTCATTCAACTAATGTCTTGTTAGCCAATCTGTTACTATAAATACATAGGAAAGACTTAAAGATATTGAAAACTAATATTCATAGATCTTGGGAATGCAAATAGATATTATAAAAGGGAAATGCATAGTTTAATTTTCATTCTTGCACATCTAAGATCTTGGAGTTGAATAATGCCATTTCTTTTTAATGATGTAAAAGCAAGACATGACAGTTCAATATTGTCTTCTTGGAAAGTTAAAACTTCTTGAATATGGCATTAAGCTAGAATGATGATGGAGAATTGATGTGTGGAAAAAAGCATAAGAAAATGTAACAGAAAATGAGCTAGCTGAGTTTACACATGGATGAAGATTAGAAGTCCATTCACTTTTACCATTTTTTATTTTACTTATTGTTTTTTTATTTTAAATCTGTTTCACTTTCTTTGCATCTTCTCTTGTTTGTAGGGGGCTTTTTCTCTCTCTTTGTATTTGTCATGTGTAGAGTTTTTGGCCCTGTTTTTTAATGAGTTTGCTTGTCTTGATTCTCAACAGAAGACAGTGGTTATTTTTGGTTTAAATATTGTGTGTAATTTCTTTAAATGCATGCAATGAAATAGCAGTGCCACTGCTAATTGAAGGAACAACTTATGGTTTAAGCTTGTTTGGGATGCTCTATTTTGTTTTTTGTGATTATGACCCTTATCATGCCATGTTTCTATGCTTCATTTTTCCCAATATTTTCTTACTCAAAAAAGGCAAATATCATAGGTGAAGGCAAGGGCTTGAAATTGGTGGATGCTCCTGTTTCTGGTGGTGTCAAGAGGGCCTCAGAAGGAACACTTACGGTCTAACAAAAAATTCTAAATTGGTTCATTTTGAAAGCAGCTATGTATATTTTGATAACTGTTTCTCAAAGTAATTTTATATTGCTGTCAGATAATGGCTTCTGGTACTGATGAAGCTCTTACATGTACCGGCTCAGTTCTCTCAGGTAATTATCTCATTAAATATTCTTAATTTTGAACGGAGGAGTTTCTGAGATCTAGATTACAACTTACCCATGATTGTTAATTATGAGCAGCATTAAGTGAGAAGCTTTATGTGATTAGAGGAGGTTGTGGGGCTGGAAGGTATTTCAGCATTAATTTTTCTCTCACCATGCATTATATCATCATTTTGTAGGTTCATTGATCAATTGAATTATGCATTATTGTATAGACATGCAAAAATTGTCTTAGATAATCATATCATGCACTGTCATAGAATTTTCCAGGGAACTGAATTATTACTCTCTGTTCTTTTCAATTATTGCCTTTAGTGGTGTAAAGATGATTAATCAGTTGCTCGCTGGAGTTCATATAGCATCAGGGGCTGAGGCAATGGCGCTTGGAGCTCGATTAGGTCTCAATACAAGGGTGCTGTTTGATTTCGTCAAGAACAGTGGAGGAACATCCTGGTTTGTTTCATGGAAAAATGCACTGCTCTTTTAGTTTCTTTTCTTTTACTGAGCTGAATTTGATAATTTTTGTTATTGTTTAGCCTTTAATACTTAATTTTATTTGAAATTAACATGTGATTTTTACCCATTTAAGCGATTATTTAAAAAAGGATGGTTCTTGCATCCCTTTTCATTAGGATTCAGCTACTTCAATCCTTAAGTTCATAGATTAATCCCGGGAAAAAAAATTGTATCCATTTGCAGGATGTTTGAGAATCGTGTTCCGCACATGTTGGACAACGATTATACACCGTATTCTGCACTCGATATCTTTGTGAAGGATCTGGTCTGACTGATATTTATCCTGCATTATGTTTGAACGAAGCAATTATTTTGATTCCTGGTTGATAGTTTTTTAAAACTGCTCTATAATCATCTACAGGGAATTGTTTGCCGTGAATCGTCATCCCTTAAAGTTCCACTTCATATTGCAACTGTTGCACACCAACTATTCCTGGCAGGTGTTGTGATCTTCTGATTTCCAGCTGTTATGTTTTCCCTTGTCCTTCTTTTGATATTTGATCTATAAGACAATAATTTTTAATTTAAAAAGTTTTAGCTAGCTAAAGATAAGATTTATCTTATGTTTATGGTGAGATATGTGAGAACGATGTGTTTCAAGGTAAGTTGGATTTAATAAGAAATTCTTAGTTTTTTCTGTTCCGTTTCACAAGATATGACAATGCAGGATGGAAAATTGGGACCTGCTTTGCTTTTTCTTATTTGGATCAATCATCCACAGGGAGGTAGGGATTGACTGGATAGTCAAGAAAAGGACAGAAAATGTATGAAATATTACCAGTAGTAGTGTCTTCTTTGGCATAGAAAAGAGCTACTTGCACAGAAGGTCCGAAAAGCAGGACAGGAGATTGAGGCCTGTCATTATTGTTGATTGCTCTATAGTGTGTAGAATGGAGCAAAGGGATTTTTTTCACTGACCTCATGTTGTTGGAGAAAGGTTATCTAAGCTGTCAAAACCTGGACAATCTAGAAGGAGAATGAAGCATTTGAATAATGGCCCCCGATTCAACCTATATATAAGTGGGAACTGAGCTGAAAGTCAAGCAACATTTAGCTTATTAACTTTCGCTAGCTTTAGACTTTGAAAGAGACAAAATGGTGACAAAAGACTTCAAATTATTTTTCTGTCAAATTCCAAAGATAAGGAAATGAAAACAATTAGACTGGATGCCTTGGACATGCAGGTTGTAGCGAAAATTTTTCTGATGGATATGTGATGGAAAACTGGCAACATATGCCTTTAATAATCATCTATGTTTTGAAAATGTTTCTCATGCTAGTGCATACACAGATTCTCCTTTACACTTACTTTAGTTACCTTTGCTTATACATACCAGTTGAATTTCATGAATGAGCAGGCTCTATATGTGTACTGGTTGAATATCAACTTCAATAATAATCTATGTTTTGAAAATGTTTCTCATGATAGTGCATATACGCATTCTCCTTTACACACACTTACCTATGCTTATACGTACTTGTTGAATTTCATTATTGAGCAGGCTCTGCTGCTGGCTGGGGTCGGCAAGATGATGCAGGTGTGGTGAAGGTATAGGGATTACTTTTGAAATGTAAAACATTTGGAAGTTATTATATATGAATGAAGTCAGATGGTCACAAGTTTAACTGCTATTGTTTCTTGTATCAGGTTTATGAGACCCTCACAGGTGTTAAAGTTGAAGGAACACTTCCTGTACTTAAGAAAGAAGTTGTCCTGCAGTCTCTTCCACCTGAGTGGCCCCTGGACCCCATTGATGATATTCATAGACTGAACCAGAGCAATTCAAAAACGTTGGTGGTTCTAGATGATGATCCAACTGGAACTCAAACTGTTCATGATATTGAAGTATTAACAGAATGGTGAGCTCTTGCCTCTATAATGTATAATGTTTTGCAAACCTGACCATCAGAATAAAATATAAAAAATTTCAATATAATTATATGTTTTCATTTCTTTCTGAAGTTTAGTTGTTTCATCCTTTTGTCTTAAATCCAGTTCTTTCTTCTGTCAATTCCATTATGCAGATAGAAAGCCTTGATACTCTATTTCTGTTAAACAAACAGGCCCTTTTGAAGATGCCTTTGCAAATTTTAAATAACCGTGCCTGCTCTCCTTGCAGGAGTGTTGAGTCACTAGTTGAGCAATTTAGGAAAAAGCCTAAATGCTTTTTTATCTTGACCAACTCCAGGTCATTGAGTTCTGAAAAGGTAAACAACTTTCTTCACATCTGATGTTATTTCTATTCATAAAGCATGTATCTTATTACAAAAGAAAAGAAAAGCAAGTACTTATTCATCTTACAATATCTACTCAAAGGAAAACAATTTACTTGTTTGAGACTTGTATTTCTGATTATCCAATTAACTGTTTACAGGCGAGTGCACTGATTAAAGATATCTGTGGAAACCTAAGCATAGCCGCTAAGTCAGCTGAGAATATTGATTATACAGTAGTTTTGAGAGGCGATTCAACACTACGTGGTCATTTTCCAGAGGCAAGGACGAAGGCCCTTGAGTGTCGTATTATCATATTGTCAACACCTTCATAGCTTACCTTATAAAACCACATTATGATGTACTTGATTTATTTAGGAAGCAGATGCAGCAGTTTCACTACTTGGTGAGATGGACGCATGGATCATTTGCCCATTTTTTCTTCAAGGAGGGCGTTACACAATCAAAGATATACACTATGTTGCAGATTCTGATTGGTACTGGGCTCCTCTTGTTAGATCATAGTGATTCTTCGTTGGCATTTTGCATAAGAAAACTCCTTTGTTTGCAGGCTTGTCCCTGCAGGGGACACAGAGTTCGCCAGAGATGCTTCTTTTGGCTACAAATCTTCAAACCTCCGTGAGGTCTATCTTGTTCATCCTTGTCTTGTACTTAAAAGGATGTTAGATATGGTAGTGACTTTGTGACTGTCTGGATTTTCAGTGGGTTGAGGAGAAAACTAGAGGCCGTATTCCTGCTAGCAGTGTTTCATCTATATCTATCAATCTTTTGAGGAAAGGTGGGCCAGATGCTGTTTGTGATACTCTTTGCAACTTGCAGAAGGTATGGATAATCAGCACTTGGTGCATGTCTGAGTGATGTATCCATGCATTAATTGGACGGGAAATAGTTTTGCCATGTCTTTGTGATTAAAACAAGTCATCTCTCTTCCCATTGAAGTATTGTTTATTGATGGTTTACTTTTTATGAACTGCAATAGGGTTCAACTTGCATAGTTAATGCAGCAAGTGATCGAGACATGGCTGTATTTTCAGCTGGAATGATTCAGGCAAATTTCTTGCTATTATATGTTTTAAATATTCTTTGTTGTGCCTAGCTAAAAACTTACGAAGCTTTTACATGCTTTTGCATATTGAGCAGGCAGAATTAAGGGGGAAATCCTTTTTATGCCGCACTGCTGCTAGTTTTGTTTCTACCCGAATTGGAATTATTCCAAAAGCTCCAATACTGCCAAAGGATCTAGGAATAAACAAAGAAAGAAAGGGCGGGCTTATAGTTGTGGGGTCGTATGTTCCCAAAACAACAAAACAGGTTGAAAAATGGGGGACTTTTGTTTTCTTTTTATTTTATGCCCACGGGGCTGTGATTTTCTACAATGTTAACATTCATGTTTTTCATTAACTCACAGGTTGAAGAACTTAAATTACAATGTGGCCAGTTTTTAAAGAAACTAGAGGTAATACAGATGCATGTGTTTTTGTATTTTCTCAATTATGGTGCATGTGTTTTTGTATTTTCTCAATTATGGTGTTAGTTTTGATTCTCTTCTTTAAGGAATATGAGATATTATCTATCAGTAACTGGACATCCATAAGTTGTCATTTGTTCATGTACATGCACTCAAATATAACTGCCAATGCAAGGGACTATCAATTATTTTTTCTTTTGTTATGAATAGGTTTCTGTTGATAAAATTGCCATGAAGTCATTAGAAGAGAGGGAGGAGGAAATCAATAGAGTGGCTGAGATGGCAAATTTGCTCCTTGGGGCTTGTAAAGACACTTTAATCATGACCAGTCGAGAACTCATTACTGGAAAAAGTCAGTAATCTTTTCTCTTCTCTCTTGTTGTTTGTGCATATACATCTCATGGTGGTCCATAGAACTGTAAATAATCCAGACCCTTTTCATGCTGGGAATGTATCACCTGAACAACGCAATTTTTACAAGCAAAATCTAGTAAGATCATACATTCTCAATACAAATAGAGCTCAGTTTTTTTTTTTTTTGTTTGAAGAATCTGATATTCTAAAGATAAAGATAAAAATATACAATTCAATGTTTAACAATGACCCAAATAGATGTTCTTATACGTACCATGAACCGAATTAACATGCCTACTAAGCCTACCCCCCTACATACCCTGATCCCGAATCTTGTACAACAACCTGAACGTTCCTTATTTGTGGTAAATATGAGATCAACTGCTGATTGTCTTCATTATTTTTTCCTTATTTTTGGATAAGGGTTTTCACTATTGAAAATAGGTGCAAAGATAGTAACAGATGTTCTTGAAAGAAAAGAAAAATTTTCAACTCTGTCAGTTATTCATGCTATACAAATTAAGAAGGCTTTTTCTTATTATCTACTATCTTAAATTTCCAGCTGCTTCTGAGAGCTTGGAAATCAACTTTAAGGTGAGCTCTGCTTTGGTGGAAATTGTGAGGCGGATATCAACAAGACCACGATACATTCTTGCAAAGGTATTTCAATTTGTATAAACAAAAGAAGTTCTATTTCTTGCAGCATCAAGTTTTCCTTCTCTATTGTGCTAATAGGCTTTTTAATTGAAAGGTTCTAAGCCTTTCCTGCCCTAGTTTTAACCATTCGGATTTGGGATCATTAAGTACAACCCAGAATCTTACCAGAAATCTTATTTATATTTCATTCCAAAAGTTGAATTTTGATTGGAGAGTTCTGCTTGAGACTACTAATATCTACCTAGGTGGATTTTGCCTTTCAGCTTCCTTGAGTTCTGCTTTCCTTCTTTGTAGCACTGAGAGTGCTGGTAATTAGATTTAATTTTAGATATCTGATATTTTCAGTATTACCTCTCTGTCATTTAACTTGAAATTGCAATAGACATGTATATTTTGTCTAATAATAAGTGATATCTCTCTTTCTCTCCAAATTTTCTCTAAAGCCATGAAATTATAATAATAGTAAGTCCACTTTATTTTGGTAATAAGCAAGTCCACTTTTGTTTTTCACTTGCTTACCCTTCAGCATTGTTTTCATAATCCATACAGTGACTGATCTCAGAACTTTTAACTAATACAATGTAACCATTTAAGTAAATTAACCTTCAAAGGCACATTTCCACTTGGCCAATATACCTTCTCCTTTAGCTGAGATATGATTCTGGATGCAAGTGGGATTTGACCCCAAGCCCCAGCTCCAATGCTAAGAGACTTTGTACCAGCCTACCCACTAATTTAGATGATTCTAATATGTCTTGTTCTAGGGTGGAATCACGTCATCCGACCTAGCTACAAAAGCTCTAGAAGCAAAATGTGCCACAGTAGTTGGACAAGCCCTAGCTGGCATTCCATTGTGGCAGCTTGGTCCAGAAAGTAGGCATCCAGGAGTTCCATACATTGTTTTCCCAGGTAAAGAAAAAAATTGTAATTTCATTTAGTTGCTATCTTTCCATAAAATAAAAATTGAACTTTTATTTATTTTTTCTTTTGCAGGTAATGTTGGTGACAGTAAAGCACTAGCTGATGTTGTGAAATCTTGGGCGCTTCCTTCCCGACTTTCATCAACAAAAGAACTTCTTCTTGTAAGGACTACAAATTTATTGTTTAAATACTGGATTTATTTGGATATTGAAATGTGTAGATATTGATATTATCCTTATAAAGAACGCAGAGAGAGGTGGGTATGCTGTTGGAGCATTTAATGTCTATAATATGGAAGGGGCTGAGGCTGTTGTATCTGCAGCAGAGGAAGAAAATAGTCCTGCTATTCTACAGGTCAGAATGACATTTTATAAGTTAGACGAGTAATTTAGGAGACAAGATATGGAATTAAGCTTGTCTTTTGGGACATGGATGTGAGCTCCAGCCTTTTTCACAATTATGGCTCCTTACTAAATTACCAAAAGCTGTGTTCTTTCAACAGATTCATCCTAGTGCACTGAAGCAAGGAGGAATTCCATTGGTTGCTTGTTGTGTCTCTGCTGCTGAACTGGCCAATGTAAGTTTGTTTTTCATATCTTAAAATATATTTTTTTAGGGAATTTGAAAGGGTAAGAGAGGAAGACAAGCGTTATGGTGTGGATTTTGTGGTTTTTGCACCATCATTTTATTTTCTGACAATTTTCCAGATGAACCAAAATATGTGCCAATTTTCAAACTATAATAAGCAAGTTAAAGTTCCCTGGAAAGATCACTAAAAATTTAATCCCCATCGGAGCCATTATTTTTCATCTAGGATCAAAATCACTTAAATGATTGGGTACTCTAGATAAAGAAGACAAATGCATCACATAGATGAAAAATACTTTTTTTGGTCTTTTTTAGACAGGATAATAAATTATAATCTACATGCATGTTTTGCAGGTTCCAATCACTGTTCATTTTGATCATGGAACTTCAAAGCAAGAGCTAGTTGAAGCTCTTGATTTGGTGAGTGCTGCTTGTTATCCACGAAAATAAAAATAAAAATACATGGTTCAACAAACTATGTAATTTTTTAATATTGGCAACTCCTTCCATTTATCTATACCGAGGAATAATTTATTACTGAATTTTCATTTTCTTGAATCCAAAATCATGCCAGGGATTTGATTCATTAATGGTAGACGGTTCACATCTTTCTCTCAAGGATAATATAGCATACACGAAGTATATATCACTTTTGGCCCACTCCAAAAACATGCTGGTGGAGGCTGAACTAGGGAGATTGTCAGGGACAGAGGATGATTTGACTGTTGAAGATTACGAAGCAAGGCTGACTGATGTTAATCAGGTCAGTAGACTTCTTAATTCATTAAAAAAAATAACTATACCCATATTTTTGATACATCCAAAATCACAATTGTATTCATTTAAATTTTAGGCTGAAGAGTTCATTGATGAGACTGGTATAGATGCTTTGGCAGTGTGTATTGGGAATGTACATGGAAAGTACCCTGCAAGTGGTCCAAATCTCAGACTTGATTTGCTTAAGGTGAAGTATAAACAATCAAATGTTAGTTGTTTTTCTATTGTCATTGATTATGTTAAAATTGAGAGCTGAGATCTATCTATTAGATTTCACCTTCTCAGTGTGAGACGGTCAATGATTCTGTGCTGTCATGCTTTAGTTCTATTGATTATATGTTTTATGCAGTCTATGTTTGACCTTTTCATGCATACTATATTGCTGATTGATGTTTTATAAGTATGAGAACGATGTTTGCACAGAGGGAAAATGAGGAAGAAAGACTATTTTACATGGATTCTTGAGCTTCCAGTCAGTTTCTTAGATCTTTGATCTGGCATCATCATCTAAGTTTTTAAGATGGAGGTTAAAAAGCGATTTTAGACCCTCAAAAAGCAAAAAAGTATATTGCAACCATGTAAATGTTCCTCTGCAGCATATTCCTGATGTAATGCAGAAATCAACTTATTGAACTTGTACATCTTAGTGAAACTATAAACCCCTTCAAGTGCATCACCATTTTCCTGTAAATCTGGCTGTTCGCAAAATTTGGTTTAAGATGTAAAGATCATCCACTTCTAATTTGCAAACTCAACTATTTCCGCTTTACTTATTCTTAACGCTTCCATCCTTAGGATTTGCATGCCTTGAGTTCTAAGAAAGGTGTATTTCTGGTGCTGCATGGAGCATCTGGCTTGTCCGAGGAACTTATCAAGGTACTCCTCCCTCCCTCCCTCCCGGTGGGCGCGCACATGTAAAACTGTGATACATATATATGATGCAAAGGCATTAGTTTTGTTGGAGCTATCTGTTATAAGGGCATATATACTTATCAGATTCAACAAAGCCTAAATCAACATTGCTTAATGAATCTGCCACTGATTAACATAATCAACCTCCTTGACTGCATCAAACAGGCTAGTATTCAGCGGGGTGTGACGAAGTTCAATGTTAACACCGAGGTGCGCAACGCTTACATGAACTCACTAAGCAACCCCAAGAAAGATCTGGTCCATGTGATGGCTTCAGCAAAAGAAGCCATGAAAGCTGTGGTAGCAGAGAAGATGCGCTTGTTTGGTTCATCTGGAAAAGCATGAATTTTTTTTTCCCGTTTGCTTGCAACATTGTAAGAAGAAGCAAGTAATGAGCTAAACATAAGGACTAGTCCCACATTCATTGTTCCATCTAAAATATTCAAGCTGTAATAATTTGTTGTCCTTCTCTATATGTTATTGGCACGCTTTATATGCCTATCTAAGTTAAGCTCCCATGGTAACTAATCGTTTTTGCTTCCATTTTGGAGTCCTTGCAGAACTGATTTGATGTATGGATTGACAGTGAGGAGGAGCCTTTGATTGATAAGGCCTTGGTTGATTTAGAGAAGGCTGATCTTCAGCTCAAGGTGAAGTATTTTGGGGATCTAGATCAAGGCATATAGCTATTCTTAATAATATGTTGGCATAAAAATAGAAACATGGTGTAGTTCCCTTCATAATCTACATCACTTTGATAGGTCTAGGAAGTGTGTTACTCTTGATGAACAAATTATACCTGTAGTGTCTCTGCTGATTGTAGTGCTAGGTAGCATGTCACTGTGTGAGCTGGTGTTTAAGGGTGTCCTTTTTTTTTTTTTTTTAAAAAAAAAACTTAGGGCCCTTTGTATAGATCAATACTTGAACCATCTTTGTCAAGACTTTGTTTTTGAGATCCAAGAAGCTCCTCAATTTCATATTTTCCTTGAATCTTTGAGCCTTTCTAACAAATCAGTCCTTTTGAAGCAATTCAAAAACTGTTTCTAAGCAAGAAACACTCGCAAATCAACTCTTTAGATTAGTTCTTTATCAATTTAAGATTGAATCAATTTCAGATTTTAAAGTACTATTTTCCGTACAAGACTTATTTTTCTTTTATTTTTATTTTTAAATGCTTAGTTCTTGATACATAGACGTAACTTGTTTGTTAGAACTAAATCCTTTGAATTAAATTTAATTAAAATATTTTAATTAAATTTTATGTTTGCCACTATTATAAGTGTTAAAAATTAGATTTTAAATGGTACAAAAACAAATTAGAGACTAACCTATCTAATTTATTACATTAAAAAAATAAGAAATTAATGGTAAAACTAGCTTTCTAAAATATTGAGCTACCTTTTCTTGTTTAGAAACATTTGAAATGATAAAATGAGAATGATAAGGATAATATAAAAATAAAATAAAATAAATTTTATCTCTTTTAAAAATAGAAATTAAATCCACGTGAACGATGTGTGGCCGGGCGTTACCACTGACACGACCTGAGTCCCGGCTTAAAAGGTCCATAATTTTAGATCTGACAGTTGGATCTCACTCAAAGTTTTAGAGGAGTTTACGGAAGCTGTTTTCCATGCAGTAGCGTGGAATCGGTCCTCCACGCTGATGACATCCGGTCGCGAGCTACCACCGACACGACCTGAGTCGTGGCTCAAAAGGTCTATAACTTTACATCCGACAGTTGGATATCGCTCAAAGTCTTAGAGGGGTTTTCGGAGTCTTTTTCCATGCAGTAGCGTGGAATCGTTCCTCCACTCCGACAATGTCCTGTCGGGCGATACCACCGACACGACCCGAGTCCCGGCTTAAAAGGTCCATAACTTTAGATTCGACCGTTGGATCTTGCTTAAACTTTTAGAGGACTTTCCGGAGGCTAATTTCCATGCAGTAGCGTGGTATCGCTACTCCATGCTGACGACATCCGGTTATGTGATACCACTGACTCGACCCGAGTCCAGGCTTAAAAGGTCCATAACCAGCGTGGAATCGCTCCTCCACGCCAACGATGTGCGGTCGGGCAATACCACCGACACGACCCGAGTCCCCGCTCAAAAGGTCTATAACTTTAGTTCCGACCATTGGATCTTGCTCAAAGTTCTAGAGGAGTTTGCGGAGGCTGTTTTCCATGCAGTAGCGTGGAATCGCTCCTCCACGCCAACGATGTGCGGTCGGGCAATACCACCGACACGACCCGAGTCCTGGCTCAAAAGGTCCACAACTTTAGATCCGACCATTGGATCTCGCTCAAACTTTAAGAGGAGTTTCCGGAGGCTGTTTTCCATGCAGTAGCGTGGTATCGCTACTCCACGCCGACGACCTCCGGTCGGGCGATACCACTGCCACGACCTGAGTCCTAGCTCAAAAGATCCATAACTTTAGATCCGACTTTTCAATTAAATTTAAATTAAACATTAGAGAATTGATATAAAATATGTGATTTCTTCAACATGCTTTGCAATTCAGCACGTGTTATCGCATCGCATTTCAAACAAATAATATCGCTCACTTGTGGAAGTTGGAAAATAAACACAGAAAACTTCATTTTAAAAAAAATATATATCAATAAGTTTTATGGTTTTTTTTAATAATAAGTTCACTTTTCAAGTGTTTTCTTCGGAACAAGTTTATAATTTGTTACACTCTATAATATATATCCCAACAATATATGTCTAAATTTGATATTTACGAACAAAAATTTAGAATTATACTTTTTTTCAATTTTATATTCATAACTAAATTTGTATTTTTTTTAAGTTTACAATAATGGTAATATAAGAAAATTTGATTGCAATAATAAAATAATTTACAAGTGAAAAAAAATAATTGTTTAAAAATTGCTATAAAAAGTGTTTTAAGCAAAATAAAAAAAAATGAGAGAGTAAAAACCACTTAAATTATATTTTTTTTTAAGTATATATGGAGAATAATATAGGTATCATAATTAAATATGAACTTAGAAGATAAATAATAAAAGTGATCTTATTTATTTTTAAAAGTGAATTTATCAACAATTTACAAGAATAATTAA
>Ga0325414_1002307_pt1 | contig 19196 bp, 13 predicted proteins | sample PopdelMetagenome_8_FD_206183 | JGI IMG/M metagenome (GOLD analysis project Ga0325414, IMG submission 206183) | Populus deltoides microbial communities from Bellville, Georgia, United States - Leaf-PdKOR-R3 | ecosystem: Host-associated > Plants > Phyllosphere > Phylloplane/Leaf | place: USA... | reverse complement strand
AATGATTGGCTAATGACTTTTAGTTTTTTCTTTAATATTATGAGTACATTTGCTTTACTAAATCAATGTCATTTTCAGGTACTTTTTTTTAGTTCTTGTCTACCATGCAAATTAATCATTTGTTTCAACTATTAAGTATAAAACTAAAAAATATAGGTTTTCATTGTGCATGATCTCATTGCTCATCCTCTCTCACATTATTGTGGATGAACTATGCAAATTTTTTTATTTTTTAGTCCCTAGTTGAGAGAGGAGAGAGAGAGGTCATTGGATTCCGATAGTAGAGAGAAACATGTCGTTGAAAACATGAAAAATCAAATTTGTAAATGTGAAAGATAATGGTAGGTGGCAATGTGAAAGCGGCTGGTGGCTTCGGTTGGTGACTGTCATCTTTGACCTTCTAGATTAAGTTAACTACAACAAAATTCCCCCTTTAAACTCAATTAAGGGATGCTATTCTAAGTATGAACTTCAATATGATAAATGCCTCTTTCTTTAATGGCTTTGTAAATATATCCACATCTTGATCATTTGTTTTGCAAGATATCATCAGTTCAACTTATTTGTTCTTCACATGCTCTCGGATAAAGCGATGACATATATTGATGTGTATACTTCTTTCATGATACACTTGGTTATTTGTTAATGCAATAACCGATCAATTATCAATATAGATTTTTATAGGATTTTCTTGAGGAAATCCCAAATGCTTCAACATATTCCTTAACCATATTAAATGGTAAACAACTAAGTTGACAACAATATACTCGGCTTCTTATCGATTCCTTCTTGGATGACCATATTTGATTTTCCTTTCATACAGGTCTCTTTCCCAATCACTAACTAAGTATCCAATAAGATTGAGGTTTTTACTTGAAGTATAGAACATACCTTTATTCATCATTCATTTGATGTAACAGAGAATTCTCTTGATTGCATGTAAGTGAGATTGATCTGGTGTCTCTATATATCTTCTGATAAATCTTACTCCATAGAGTATATTTGGTTTGATACATGTAAAGTACCCTAAGCTTTCCACTAAGCTTTTAAAGTAGGTTGGATTAATATTTCCTACTTTATTATTCCTCAATTTCTCTCTATTTTCAACTGGAGTTGAAACTAGATTGCAACTTTCCATCTTGAACTTCTCAAGAATGTCTTTGACATAACTACTTTGGGATATACAAATCTTACCTTCTTTTTGTATCACTTCTAGGCCAAGAAAGTGTGCATTAGACCAATGTCTGTTATCTCAAACTCTTGCACCATGATTTTCTTGAAATCCTCAAACATGGTAGGATTGTTGCTAGTGAAAACCAGATCATCGATGTATACATATGCAAATAATATGCTTCCATCATCTTCTTTCTTTATATACATTGCATGTTTTATGGATATTTTTCAAATTCATTTTCTTGAAAATACCTATAAATTTTGGTATTCCAAGCATGCGAAGCTTGCTTTAAACTGTAGAGGGCTTTCTTGAACTTGTATACTTTGCCTTCATTATCGGCTTCAACATATCCAAGTGGTTGTTCAACATCGATCTTTTCTTCTAAGAAGCCATTCAGAAATGCCAACTTCACATCAAGTTGATAAATCTTCCATCTATGTTGTACAACTAGTGAGGCCATTAGTTTGATTGTCTCTAGCTGGGCTACATAAGCAAATACTTCTCCAAGTCAATGCCTTTTCTCTGCTTGTAACCTTTTGCCACTAATCTCTCTGTACTTCACTTTTTGCATTCTTCTTGGTCTTATAGATCTATTTAATACCAATTGCTTTCTTACTTTATAGTAGATCAATTAGTTTCTAGGTGTCATTCTTCTTAATAACATGTATTTATTCATCTATTGCTTCTATCCATTTATCTTCTGTGATAGGTTTATTAAAGCTAAGTGGGTCATTATCCGCAAAGAAACAAAACAAATTTGTATCATTAATAGATTTAGTGACACCATACATATCTTCTAAGTTTCTTATCCTTTGTAGTTCTTCTGATGAGGATGTTGATGACAGTGATGATGACAATCATAGTGTTGGTGTGTTTCTATTGTTGAATACAGGGAATCCATATGCTGAAGTTTATGGCTCATTTGCTGGTACTATTGGACCTTTTGTGAGCACTGTTGGTAGTTCCATTTCATCTTCAAGGACTAGATTAATATAGATCCATTTTATTTTTTCTTGATATATTTTAAAGTTTTATCTTCTTCAAAAATAACATCTTTACTCATAATCCCTTTCTTTGTGATAGGATTAAACAACTTGTATTCCATCCTTCTATCACTATATCTAACAAAGATGTATTTCTCATTTTTATCATTGAGTTGGTCCTTCTTGCCTCTAGGGTCTTTGTATAGACCACACAACCAAAGACTCGAGGATGAGTACCACTTGGTTTGTGACCACTTCATGCTTATTCAAGAGTGACAACTTGCAGACATTTTGTTGGGCAGCAATTCAGTGGATACACTGCATATGACATAGCTTTTATCCAATATTCTTTGGGAAATTTCTTTGCTTTGAGTAGACTTATTGCCATATTAAGAATAGTTCAATCATTTCTCCCAATTATACCATTCAGCTATGGTATATAGGCTAGTGTTGTCTGATGCGTGATGCCCTGTTGTGTATAAAAGGCTTCAAAGTCATTTAATGTATATTAATTAGTATTTAAAAGTGTATTTTTATCAAGGTTTTATATCATCATTTTGCATTTGAAGTATCAATAACTCAACTAAAACATGTTTTATAATAACAAGTCTGATACTATAAGATTCCTTTAATTTATGGTAAATGTTCATCTTAAATGCAAGCTTATCAACATAAATCAAAGGATTGATTGATGAGTTTAACTACTAAAATTGAGAAGACAAAGAGAGGGTTAAGCTTAGAAAAGAGATGTTGGTTCAGTCCAAACTGGAACACCATTCAGTCATTGGGTCATATCTGGACCTGTAGATCTTGGATTTCAATTTGGTTTATATGGAAAGAAAGATAAGACATAGGCCTAAAACATTCATGGAAGTCCAAGACTCAATTCTGCTGTTTGGAAGTCCAAATCTTAGCAACAACGGAGAAGTCAGAATCTGTCCTGCAGCCCAAACACTATTCAGTGTTCAGCCTATATCTCGAGTTCTAGAAGTCCAAATACACCGATTCTTTTTTTGTTGGAAAGCTGAGACAATTTCATAGAACTTTCATGGGGAAAATCTGTTCAAATTCTGACGTTAGCAATGATGTTTTGTTCATACAAGAAGATAAGGATTGTCACCAAGTCAAGATGTGGCCACCCACTCAACAATTAGTCATCAAATCAATAGTTCTAAATTTTGGCCTATAAAAGGAGGCATTTGCGATGCATTTACGCATTTTGGTTTTTAGATCAAGATCATGTTCTTGCTCTCTTTCTCTTTATATTTTTGTAATGCTTAAGTTTTATTTATATTAATATCTTGTTTATACTTTTCATTTCCTTTCCTTTACTTAGTTAACTTATATCTTATTTATGTTCTTATCTTGTTTATTTATATTTCTCTCTTTCATTATGTTTAGCTAAGTTTATTATGTCAAGGTGAAAAGGTTACACTAATGATGTAAGAATAAGTATAGTATAAACTCAACTTGGACTTTAATGTTTGATACTAACATGTTTTGTATTTGTTATCTTGTTTACTTTTAATACTTTGCTTGTTAAATGGTTAATCTAGATTTATGTTGTATAACCCTTGGTACAACAAATACTTGGCACTTTCATAGCCCAACCGTATAGTATAACCGACACCTGTGTTATGAAAGGAACTTGATTTGTTGTTAACATAAGTTATAATCATGAATACCTGACAACATTTACAACTATTAGCATTATTCGAATAAGATAGCTAATGTAATCATGTTAACAATTTATAATCCGATTGGAACCTTTTTTGTGTGTGGTTTCCAGTTGAGTAATAAAAAGAGTTTATACTATACTTGTTTGAAATACCATTAGTGGATCCTCTAACCTTGATAATTATTTTATCCTTGTTTAATCTTTATATCAATATCACATCTTAAAGCTCTCTTCAACTCCTTTTCTGTTATTATCTATTTCTTTATTTGTAGTTTATACAGTTAACCTCTCTGTGGTTCGACCCCGGTCTTGCTGGGTTATTTATTACTTCCACACTCCTACACTCGGGAGAAGACATCAACTCTTTTGGTCATGTCATATATTCTCCACCTTGATCAAATCTTAGAGTTCTAATGTTATAACCACTTTGCTTTTCAACAGTTACTTTAAACTCTTTAAAAAAAATTTATTCTTCTAACTTTCTCTTCATAAAATATACCCATATCTTTATGCTATAATCATCCATGAAAGTAAGGAAGTACCTATTATGTTTAATTGACATTGTTAGACAAATAATACAATTGATCCTCTTATGGTGGTATCTTCCTCTGCATAGTTGTCTTATTCATGTACATATGATGAGGCTTTTTTCGATGTTAAGTGCTATAATGCCTAAACTGATTACAACTATAACACTAAATATTCCTCTTGTCATGGTTATTATAATCACCTCCTCTTCCTCTAGGAGCAAATGCTTGTTGTCCTCATCCTTCTCTAGTGTTGTTTCTAACACCTCTACCTTTGAATATTATATTCCAAGATCCTCTTCCTTGAGATCATTGAAATCCTCCTCGTCTTTGTTGACTTTTTTCTTGAGTGGTATATCCACTTATTGAAGTCCCTTCCTATTCATATCTATCTTCGTTGAGAGATAATTTTAATTGTAAGGCATGCTCTATTGCTTTACTCCTCTTTTTTTTCACAATATTTTATTTATGAGCTTGTAAGGAACCCAGAAGCTCATCCTTCGTCAACTTATCCACTAATTTGGACTCTTCAATAGTGATAACAATATAATCAAATCTTGGATCTAAGGATCTCAAAATTTTCTCAGTAATCCAAGCATTTGTAAGGGCTTCTCCATTTCTTCTCATCTGATTGACTATCACCAAAATTCTTATGTGATAATCTAAAATAGATTTCGAGGACTTTATTTGTAATGGTTTAAATTCACCTTATAAAGATTGAAAACAATTCTTTTTCATTCTGTCAACACCTTTGTATTTTTGTTGGATAGCCTCCTATATTTCTTTTAATGTTTATGTAGAAGCGATGATCTCAAATGTGGCTTCATCAAGACCTTGATAAATAATGGTCATGACTTTGTTGTCTTTCTTTCTACTGGTTTTAAAGACTTGTTTTTATGCCTCTTGTAGAGAATCTAATATTTCTTTAGAATCTAGCTCATCATAACCATATTCCACGATCTCTATTCACTCTTGTGAGCCAATAAATGCCTTCAGTTTGATGCACCAATTATCATAATTGTCTTTGCTTAACTTTGGGATGAGTGTTTGTGCATTTTCTATTGTCATTTTATTCTTTAAATGACTATCTTACCTCATGGGAATTGAATTTGAAAAAAATAAACACTGTAGATGAATCCAGAATGGTCAAAATAGTAGGAAACCAGTTTGAATTGGTTAAAAATAGGTTAAATCGGTCAAAAAACTGATTTTAGATATGAGTCAATTTGCTAGGATTGAACCGAGAATATTCTAGGAATATCCTTCAGCTAGCGGCTTGATGGCTTGGCTCGGCGCGACTTAAGACTCGGTTAAATGGCTTGGAGGCTTGGTTGTTGACTCGGTTAAATGGCTTAGTGGATCAACTCGACTTAAATATGGCCCGCAGCACGTCAGTCGTCTTATTCCTTTGGGCGTGTGGGTGACTGTGAATATGTCTCCGGCGGTGCAAATGGAATAACACAAGCTTCAATTGAGATGATTTGTGCACCGTTGGGTTTGAAACGAAAAATCCTATAGTGGAAGAATCAAAATGTGTTTTCACACAACTTTGAAAATTCAGACGTATCTCAAAAACTCCTTTGTTTTTAAAGAACGAGGCTCTGATACCAATTGTTGGTGGGAGAGACCATAAGTGGTGGTTTTGAAACATTCAAGGGAGATAAAACAATCTATTTTATTTCATATACAACCACTACTAGAAATTCAACGAATACAAATGGAATTGCCAACAAAATTTTTTGGCCTGTATTTTATGGTGTTATTTACCGACTGAATTTTTTCCCTCGCTAAAATCATTGGTATATACTGACAAAATCATTCCGTCGGTATATACCGAGGGAATGACAGACGAAATATAAATAATTTTAAAAAACAAAGCAGTGCAATGATGTGGAAGTTTTTATGGATGATTTTACCGATGAAATTAAAGTGGGATTCAAACCGGGATATTTGTACAGTGATGTGTCTACTTCATCGATAGAGTTGCCGACGGATATACCAACGGATATATTCTGCCAGTAATTCCATCGATAATAGTTAATATATGACCAAACCATCGACCTTCCCCTCCCCTATTTCTCATTCTTCTTCCCCCTGCATCTAAACAAATACCCCCCACTACAAACAACCAGTCCCTCCTTAAAAACAAAATCCCCTCTCATCTCAACACTACCCATTCTTCTTGAACTTTTGTAGTCACATAATCCGCGTTCTGATTTATTACAGATTTTTTCATTTTTAGTAAGTAAATCTATGTTTTTTTTTTTAATTTTAACACAACTTTAAAATGTCAATTTTATTATTATTAAATGTTTTTTCAGTATATGTATTTTATTTGGGTGTTTACTTGTTTTTTCTCAAACAAATTTGTAGTATAAATTTATAATTTTGTATTTGTTATGGTTTGTTTTAGATTTTGTAAAATTATATTTATTTGTAAATTGTTGAAACTTATGTCGAATTACCGACTTAGGTGTGTTGTGATGAATTAAATAATGGCTTGTTTAACGTGTTCGTTTTAATTTTCGTCAATTTTATTGTCGAGTTGTAATTACCGTAAATTAATGTGTATAAATTTGTATGTACGTAAATAATAGATAATGAATATTTAAGAGAAGTTTGAATGTAAGTTGGATAATCTTGAGCCAAACCAATAGTTTTGTAAATTTATTTACTTAACGTAGTTAATTTATACATGTTGTCATCATTATTTTATAGAGGTTCGATAGAAGTCATGGATGATCGTTTATGGATGTATCAAGATTCACCCCAAGGATTATGGAGGATGGATTATTGTAATGGGGTTCAAAGTTTTATTAATTTCGCAACATCTATTATGAGAAATATTAGTGGAGGTGGTATTAGGTGTCTATGCAGAAGGTATAAAAATAAAAAGTTTCTTCATCCAGATGTTGTAACGATGCATCTTCTACACAAAGGGTTCATGAAGGATTACTTGTGTTGGTACGCACACGGAGGACTATTTGTTTGTAACGAGAGCATGGTAGAAAGGATGGTTGGGTCAACTTCTAGTGCTAGCAATGTGCATGAAGTTGTAAATGACAACAATAATCTCTACAGGAATATGGTTATGGATGTAATGAGAATGAATTAAGGTAATGCCAGTCAATGTCTAATCGTAGAAGAAGAACCTAATGCAGACGCGGTCAAGTTTTTTGATCTTTTGAAAGATTCTGACAAACCATTATGATATGGCTGCACAAATCACAGTAAATTATCGGCCGTTGCACAGGTGTTCACCATCAAGTCGAATTATGGGTTGAGTGAGGCCGGTTATGACATAATTGTTAAATGAGCGAGAAGCATTTTATCTGAAGGGAATAGGCTGAAAGAGAACTTCTATGCTATTAAGTCCATGATGAAACCCCTCGATTTAGGATACCAGAAAATTGACATGTGTCCAAACTTCTACATGTTGTACTGCCTTGAAAATGTTGAGCTCACCAAGTGCATGACATGTGGGCATTCCCATTACAAACCCAGAACTGGCATGAGAAAGACTCTTGTAGCATATAAAAAACTTAGACACTTCTTAATCACACTCAAACTGCAGAGGTTATTCATGATCTTGATCTGAAAACCAAGATGCCTAAATTCATGGCAAATGCCTCCTTTTATAGGCCAAAATTTGAAACTATTGATTTGATGACTAATTGTTGAGTAGGTGGCCACATCTTGACTTGGTGACAATCCTTATCTTCTTGTCTAAACAAAACGTTATTGATAACATCAGAATTTGAATAGACTTAAATCATGAAAGTTCTAGGACATTGTCTCAGATTTCCAACAAAAAAAGAATCAGTACATTTGGACTTCTAGAACTCGAGATATGGGCTGAACACTAAATAGTGTCTGGGCTACAGGACAGATTCTGACTTCTCTGTTGTTGCTAAGATTTGGACTTCTAAAAAATAGAATTGAGTCTTGCTTTCCTCATGAATGTTTTAGACCTATGTCTTAGCTTTCTAACCATATAAACCAAATTGAAATCCAAGATCTACAGCTCCAGATATGACCCAATGAATGAACAGTGTTCCAGTTTAGACTAAACTAACATCTCTTTTCTAAGCTTAACTCTCTCTTTGTCTTCTCAATTTCAGTAGTTCAACTTATCAATCAATCCTTTGATTTATGTGATAGGACTGCATTTAAGATAAACATTTACCATAAATTAAAGGTATCTTATAGTATCAGACTTGTTATTATAAAACATGCTTTAGTTAAGGAGTTATTGATACTTCAAGTGCAAAATGATGATATAAAACCTTGATAAAAATGCACTTTTAAGCACTAATCACACCCTTAACCAGCTTATTACTAGTCCTTAGTAATCAAAGCATTAAAATAAAAAAACAATTTGCAAGTTCAAACAAAGCAAGACATTCATCATTCAACTTTTATTAATCTATCCAGATAAACAAACTCTCATTAAATTTATATATCTGCTCAATACCTCTTAAACAAGATATTAATAAACCTTTCTTTTGTGCTCAATATATCAACACATAGTTATGAGGCTTTACTTGGAAGAAAACAAATTTTTTGTTCTAATGTTTAAGGTTAACTTCTTTGGGCTGGGATTATTATCTTTTTTTTTTTAATATATATACATATAACTTAAAACATAATGTATCTTTAACCCATGTAACGAGCTTTCGACTAATGACTCCCAGACAAGTTGGTCTCAGGGCATTAGGCATTGAGACACCCCTGCAAGTTTAGTAACTTGGGTTACAGGTACTGATATGTAGACAGTGCAATGTTTGATTCCCTTAAGCTTTTCTCCTTAACCCATGTAACAAGCTTTGGGCCAATAGCTTCAAAGTCAGTTGATCTTAGGGTATTAGGTGTTGAAACACCCCTTCGGGCTTAATTGCTTAGGTTAGGGAAGCTACGAAACCAAACTTATTTACGTTTTTATTATCATTATTTGTTTTGTTTTGTTTTTTTATATACTATCCCTTTCCCTTAGTTGTTACCTTTAACAAAAAAACACAAATAATATAATAATCCAATATGCAACCCACAATCATATGTTAAAGTGTGTGTGTGTGAAAATTAAGGTTTAAGAATACTTGTTAAATGAGTATATGAGCAGAATCAATTGATAATAATGCGAGAGTTAGTAAACCTGAATATTTCAAGAGAAGTATATGATGGACCTTGTTATGAATATTGCAAATAACCATTGAAAAATGTTTACTAAGATGCATCTCAAGAGTCAATAAAATTCCCCCTTACCCTGCCATCCTAGTAATAACAGTTTTTTCAAATGGTTTTATTAAAAACAAAAGCAGTTAGTTGGTTAGTTATTTTTTATTATTTTTTGTTAACTACTACCCTCTCCCCCCAACCAAAACGAGACATTGTCCTCAATGTTCTAAGGTAAAAAGATAGAGTATGGAAGACATCACCTGAAGCAGCGAACACTGACAAACCTGAAACACACTTGAATAAATATAAGAGATAACAAAACCGAAAAATATTATGCTATTAATAAAACCAAAAGACACAATTTTTTACAAACTAAGACTCAAATTGTAGTTGTGATTGTGGCTCACATCTTCCCTTGGTTTTACGTCCAAGAACGGCTTAAACGCCCTCTATGGGTCGGGGATAGGCTTCCCATCCAGTTTTCTTAAAAACTGGCAAACAGGGTCTTTTATAGTCAGATTCCCAAGACTATGCCGAGCATGTTCTTTATGAAAATGAGGTCATAAGTTATGAAATGCACAATGCGCATTGCCACTAGGATATGTCCCAAAAGTTAATAAAAGATTATCTAAAGATTCCTTATGTTTTGAAATAAATCCTAACTTTTGATAATTTTCACAAGCTTTGCAGAACACATATGTGTCTTTGAACATGGTGGGCCAATATAATCCATATTATAAGATTTTTGCAGTCGTCTCTTTTGACGAGAAATGACTCCCACATGCCTCAGAATGACAAAGTTTAATGACGCTACTTACCTCATTGTCGGGAATGCATCTTTGAAATATTTGATCAGGACAATATTTGAATAAGTAAGGGTCATCCCAATAAAATTTCTTCACTTTGTTCAAAAACTCTCTTTTGTTTTGGGTACTCCAATGAGCTGGTAAATCTCCTGAAGCAAGAAAATTGATTTTTAGCAAACCAAGGCATTGAACTAAGAGAAAGTAAGGATTCATCAGGAAAGTAATCATTGATTGGTGTGATGTCAAATGTCGAATCTATTATCAATCTTGATAAATGATCCGTATCAACATTTTCGGTGCCTTTCTTATCCATGATTTCTTCCTAAGAATAAATCATTTGCAAATCTTCAATCAAAGTAGATTCAAATTGATCATAAACTAATTCTTCAATAAAATCTACTTCTTGTAAATCATTATAATCTCCAGGTTGCTTGCAAATGTTAAAAATATTCATCTCCAATGTCATGTTTCCAAATGATAGCTTCATCAGTCCATTCCTACAATTAATCAATGCATTAGAAGTTGCAAGAAACGGAAGTCCTAAAATAACAAGAAATGAATTACATGCTTCAACAGGATGTGTGTCCAAGACAATAAAATCCACAAGATAAATGAATTTATCGACTTCTACTAACACATCTTCAACTATTCCTTTTACAGATCTATCGGCAAGTAAAAGAGTTATAGAAGTTGGTTTTAACTCACCTAGATTGAGACTTTGAAAGATTGAATATGGAAGTAAATTCACACTAGCTCCAAGATCAAGTAAAGCTCTTTCAATTTTATGTTATCCAATAAAGCAAGAAATTGTAGGACAACCAGGGTCTTTATATTTCAAAGCATTATTGTTATGAAGAATGATACTTACTTGTTTGGCTAAAAAGGCTTTCTTTTTCACATTCAATTTTCTCTTCACAGTGCACAAATCTTTCAAAAATTTAGCATAAGGTACTTGTTTAATAGCATCCAACAAAGGTATATTGATCCTTACCTGTTTGAAAGTTTCAAGAATTTCAGAATTGTGATTGACTTTTCTTTGTTTGGTCATGGCATGAGGAAATGGAAGTGCTAGCGGGGAATCAGTCTTTTCTTTGCAATGTTCAGATTTAACCCCTTCCTTACCCTCAGAGATTGACTCATCATCATTCTCAAAAGGTTCAAGAATGGGTTTTTCAATAACCTTACCACTACGAAGAGTAATGACTGATTTGACTTGATCCATGTGTTGGCTTCCAGAACTACTTGCATTTGCATTGTATTGCCCCTTTGGATTTTGCCGTGGTTGAGATGGAAACTTATATTTCTCTTGGAAACTGAGAGCAGATGTCAATTTTGCAAGAGTATCTTTAAAATTTGTTATACTTTGAGCAAGTTGAGTGTTGATTGTCTCCTACTTTTTAATAAATGCATGCAATATTTCCTCAATATTTTTTCTAGAAGGTGGAGTATAAGGAGGTGCATATTCATGAGAATTTTGGAAATTATGATGTGCTTAAAACGGTGGCTGTGAAGTTTGTGCATTATTGTTATCATTCTTCCAACTGAAATTTAGGTGATTTCTCCAACTAGGGTTGTATGTTTGCGAGTATGGGTTATGATTGGGCCTTTGGAAACTGTTTAAAGCATGGGCTTGTTCATGGAGACATTCCTTAAAAGAAGGCAAAGTTGGATAGTCATTGGTTGAATGTTCATTGGTTTCATAGATTTGACACACAATGTTTTGAACATATTTTAATTGACCACTCTTTTTCAATTCTAGTGCCTCGACTTTTCTAGCTAAAGATGCAAACTTGGCTTGGAGGTCATAATCTTCCCTAAGGTTGTACATACCTCCACTAGATGTATGAGGTTGGGTTTTACTTGGTGCTTTATAAGTGCCTGTAGTGTCCTAATTTTGTGCATTTTCAGCTAGCAAGTCTAGGTACTCCATTGCTTCATTAGGGTCTTTATCTTCAAAAGTTCCATTGCACATCAATTCAACCATTTACCTATCTTTAGGTGTTAATCCTTCATAAAAATGTGAAATCAATCTCCATGTTTCAAAACTATAATGAGGAAAAGTATTAAACAAGTCTCGATACCTATCCCAACATTGGTAAAATGTTTCTCCTGGTTTTTGAGTGAAAGTGATGATTTGTATTTTAAAAGAGTTTCTTCTGTGAGACAGAAAAAACTTCTTTAAAAATTGTTGTTGCATTTCATCCCAAGCATGAATAGATCCTGGTCTCAAATTTTATAGCCATGTTTTAACTTTATCTTTTAATGAAAAAGGAAAAAGCTTTAATTTGATGGTGTTCATGCTACAATTTAAGTCATTATAGGTGTTACAGACCTCCTCAAATTCTCTCAAATGCAAGTATGGATTTTCTAGATCTAAGCCATGAAAAAAATGTAAAAGTTGAATAATGCCTGGCTTAAAATTAAAATGAGATGCGTTAGGAGGGAAAACCATGCATGAGGGTGCACTTGTTCTTGTGGGATTCATGTGGTCTCTAAATGTTCTAACTTGGTTATTCTCATGATTTTCATTATGAAGCGATTGGTTATCTTCTTCGGCCATATTTTTTGAAAATGATGAGGATACCCTACAAAGTCTACCACTTAATGTAAGTGACCAATATCTCATGCACGTGTAGGAAAAGAATAAAAGGAAGAAAAGACGAGAAAAAGAAAAAGAAAAAGAAAAAGAAAAAGAAAAAGAAAAAGAAACAAAACAAAACAAAACAAGCAAAGAGTTAGATAAAATGAAAAGTTAAAAGAGAAAATATAATAAATATTATAATGTATACAAGAATTTACATCCCCGGCAACGATGCCAAAAACCTGACACGACCAAATGATTGATGTCTTCTCCCAAGTGTAGGAGTGTCGAAGTAATAAATAACCCGGCAAGACTGGGGTCAAACCATAGGGAGGTTAACTATATAAATTATAGATGATGATGATGATGATGATAATAATAATAATAATAATAATAATAATAATAATAATAATAAGTTGAAGAGAGCTTTGAGATGTGATATTGATATAAAGATTAAACAATGAGAAAAACAATTGTCAAGGTTAGAGGATCCACTAATGGTATTTCAAATAAGTATAGTATAAACTCTTATTACTCGACTGAAAACCACACACAAAGGAGGTTCCAATTGGATTATAAATTGTTAACATGATTACATTAATTATCTTATTCGAGTAATGCTAATACTTGTAAATGTTGTTAGGTATTCATGATTATAACTTATGTTAACAACAAATCAAGTTCCTTTCATAGCACAGGTGCCGGTTATACCATACAGTTTGGGCTATGAAAGTGCCAAATATTTATTGTACCAAGGTTATACAACATAAATCTAAATTAACCATTTAACAAGTAAAGTATTAAGAGTGAATAAGATAACAAATACAAAACATGTTAGTATCAAACATTAAAGTCCATGTTGAGTTTATACTATACTTATTCTTACACCATTAGTGTTACCTTTTCACCTTGACATAATAAACTTAGCTAAACATAATGAAGAAGAGAAACATAAATAAACAAGATAAGAACATAAATAAGATATAAGTTAACTAATTAAAGGAAAGGGAATGAAAAGCATAAACAAGAGATTAATATAAACAAAACTTAAGCATTACAAAAATAGAAAGAGAGCAAGAGCATGATCTTGATCTGAAAACCAAGATGCCTAAATTCATGGCAAATGCCTCCTTTTATAGGTCAAAATTTGAAACTATTGATTTGATGACTAATTGTTAAGTGGGTGGCCACGTCAAAATTTGGAATTATCTTGATGATAAGGATAAAGTGTCAAAAGCACTTGTGGTTCCTAGTTTTCACGTAAGTTGACAAATCACACTTTTCATCAAAATATATCCTTGATCTTTTAATTTTACATTTTAACACTTGTAAAATTAAATCAAAAGCCAACAGACCAAAATTAGGTTATAACAATTGCCCCCTCTTTACAATGTTTACGGTGCAAAGGCATTGGAGAATTTATTTTCTTTTGACTTTGTATAGTATGTTTTGTAAAGAAAAATAAGCGTCAAAATCCTTTCTCTTTGTTTTTTTAATTGATTTTTTAAAATAGTCTTATTGTAATGGGTGACCTACTTAGATGGAAAATAGGGATGAGTGACCTGCCCATAGAAAAAATACAGAGATTTTTCAGCAGGGGTCTCATTGTAATGGGTGACCTATCTAGGAGAAAAAGAATTCAAAGAATTTCTCAAGTGGTCTAATTGTTCCATGCGACCTGCCTAATGGTGAAAAAAGAATGCGAAGAATTTCACAAATGGTCTAATTGTTTTAGGTGACTTGCCCGATGGTGAAAAAAGAATGTGAAGAATTTTGCAAGTGGTCTAATTGTTCTAGGCGACCTGCCCGATGATGTGAAAAACATGAAATTTTTTCAACATTGATGTCTTTGTAAAGGGTGACCTACCCACCGATGAAAGGTTTGAAGATTTTTTTCGGGTGCTCTAATTCTCATGGGCAGGTTGCCCAGATCATGAATTTCTTAAAAGTGAGAAATTTTCAAAAGCGTTTTTAATTTTTGGCCATTTTAAGGAGGCTTTCCTTTTGATGGATCTCGTTAGGGATTTCTCTTGTAAAATTTGCAAAACACATTGTTCAATGTCTTAAAGTTTAGATGATATACATGCATCCTTATCTGATTTGAATAATAGGCCCCCATTTCTTCTCAATCTTCTTTTTGCTTGATTGATGAGGACTTGCTATCTCAGATTTGGGTCTTTTTTGTCATTTGACTTCTAGCCTACTCGAGTTGGCCCATGTAAGTCTTTTCCCAGATTTGTTTACATAACTTAGCCTTCATGGTGCCAATTGTGACCTACTTGTTTGCTAGAGATTTTTTTGTCTTGTCGAATAATTTGAGAGGATCATCCATTACTCCTCGTCTCACTGCTAAAAACACTCGGTGTCAATTGTTGAAAGGATCAATTTGCTTTTTGTAAACCAAAACACCTCCTTGTCTTATTGTAGGAAATGTCCCTCTTCCTTTTTGTTTATCCAAAAAGGGATCAATTCTCATTTTAAACACAATGTTACCCCCTTGTATTAGTCATTACCTTTAAGTGTGCTCTGTCAGCTACTCAGACAAATAATGGTTTTGAGTGACCATTATCTCATTTCTCTTATTTTCAATTTGGTGAAGGAATATTTGTCAAGAATGAATCTTGAAATCTTGATCTTGCATTTTGAAAACAAAAATTGTTTCGATGTGAGTTTAAAACAATTTGTGTTTTGAAATCATGTAACTCCCTAGTTATTTTTCTTGGAAAAGAGATGATTTGCTCTTGTGTTGATGATATTAATATCGATGAAAGTACACTATGAGATGACCTTCTGCTTTTATGGGTTTCAAAGTGAAGGGCTCGAGAAAAAACTCAAGGTTGTTTGAGAAAAAAATGTCTCTTTTTGAACCCGCATTTTATCAGCATGAATAATAATGAGTAGTTTGTTTTCGATGTCATGACTTTTATAAAAAAGCACTCTTTGCATTTTGAGTGCATTGTTTATTGTTTTAAGTTGTTTGCTTTCTTGATTAGAAAGGATTTCTACACGCACGTAATGTAGGCTTTGGTTTTTGGCTATGAAAGAAAAGGATTCACAAGGCTCAAAACATGTTTCAAGGTTTCAAAGATTGATGATCAGTATCAGCAGTTTGACTCTTTGTGTCTTTCATCTTTTCTTTTGCTGCTTTTCTTTGATTTGCCTTTTTTTTCAATTGTTTTGGCTGGGGCATACTCATTTTATTTAAGATATTAATTTTTCTTGTGATTTGGGCATATGCCCCTTAGCATTTGAGTTTCTTAAGCTATTTTGCCTTTTTAGCTTTCTCATAGTTTTTCTTCCTTTTGTTTTCATTGAAATTTTCACTTGCCCCTAGTGTGGGGTGTGATCCTAGTCATGATTTTCATGAAAGAAAATTTATTTAGGCTCAAATAGAACCGTAAGGGATATATTTATTTTAGAATGTAAAAGGAAAAATAAAGATGACCTTTTCTTATTTCAAGCGAAAGCAGTTAAGATCAATAAACTTTGACCTCGTCTAGGGTGATGGTTTAGACTTTTGCAAAGAAATGCATCTCATGAGTCTATGAGTAACAAGTTCACTACATACTTTTATGCATACATTTAAAACACATGGCTCAAGAATCATGGTGTGAGGGTGATGATTCATTTTCTATTCGTGAACTTTGGTTAGGAGTTAAGTCACCTCAATGAAGGAATTGCTTGATTCATATGTCATTCTACAAGTAGAATGTCAATAAATATCATTCTAAATAAACATCAAATCATTTTTGAAATCAAAATGCAAGTTTAATTTTTTTTCAAAATTCCACAAGGAGAAAAGCTTTTGGTAAAAGAAATGAATTGCAACTATGAGATCACGCGAGGCTTCAAAAGTGTATTTGTGAATTCTTAGAAGAAACCCCTTTCAGGATATTTGGCTGTAAATCAAAGAAAAAGACGCAATTGAAAGACAAACTCATTATCTCATTGAAATTTTAGAAAAAAGGCTTAACAACAAAGACCTTATGTTAACATCTTGAGTTATGATTACTAACAAGGGGACACATAAAAGGGCTAAACACTTAGCAATCATTGATTGAAATTTTTGGAATCTTCTAATCGTCCCTTTCCTACAAACTCCTCGACAGGGTCACTTTTCTAATAGTCAGTTGAGGTCATACATAGACCAGTCTTGGCCTAATAACATTGTAGCTTCGCGTTCAGTATAATTGACTAAAGGTGTCTTTAATTTGATTTTTTTTTCTTGCCTTTGTAACCATCTTCGATATTATGAACCTCAGTTTCTTTCTTTTTTCTAGTGAGACTTTTTTCCTCAGTTGAGTCAGCAATCCTTTCTAACCAAATGACTTGTTCAATCCTCTTAGCTGTAGCAACCCGGCCAGACAAAAAAATTATACAGAGCTTCCAACCAGGTATTTAAAGTACGGGGCCTTGAAAGTGTTGGAAAACAAATTGGTCATCTCTTTTTCCAACAAAGGAGGATTAACCTGTGCATTTGCCTCATGCCATCTTTTGGTGTATTCTCTTATGGACTCTTTGTTGTCCTTTTTCATAGCTTGCAAGCTTGACCTACCAGGGTCCACATCTATGTTGAACTTATATTGCCTAATGAAGGCATCAACTAAGTCCTTCCACTTTTTTACCTTAGTATTGTCCAACCGCATATACCAAGTAAGGACATCGTCACTCTAGTTGTCTTGAAAGAAATGAATCAACAGTTTCTCATCAAAAACTACCTCGACCATTTTATTACAGTATACCTTGAGATGAGTTAATTACAAGGCATTGAGTTCTTATATATTTGATGAATTTAGACACTCTAAAATTTTAGGGATGATCACGTTGGGCACCAAACACATCTCAGAAGCTTTTATATGGTCATGTAGGCTAGTTTCCTCGAATGCCTTCATCCTTTGCTCTAGGGTAGCCAATTTGTCCAGGCCATCCTCTATTCTTTTGAGATTTCTTCATTGTAAAATCAATGGTAGGCGACACTTTTATGGGATATACTGGTTGAGCAATTTGGGAATACATAGCCAGCTGAGATTCAAATGACACCTCATATATGCCTCAAGATTCTATAGATTTGCGAGCATAGGTTCAGGCTGAGCTGTGAATTTTTCTTCTCCATATTTAGATCCAAAGGTTTACTCGAGTAGACTAGTAAGCCTTATGACTTCTTCTCTAAAGACTTTCCAATTCCTTTCGGTGTTGAGCTTCCAACTAAGCTCTTTCATTGTTATCCATTCGTCTTTTTCGCAGTCGGGTGGTATGAGTGCATTTCAATTGGACCTATATTTCAACCCGCTAAATGAAAATTATGCAATCATACACAAGTGATGATGCTATCAATAAGGAAAAATATAGATTCAATATGGATTTGCCTGTCACAGGGTGATAATGGTCGCTATTACTGGATTTTAAGAACCTGATGTCGTTATCATGCCAATGAAGGGATCTTTGTTCATTCTTGCTTAAGTTTGAGCTTTTGATAAACCTTTTAGCTTAATTCAAGTTGGTTCCTTCTTGTCAACTGTAACAACTCAAACTCTCGTATCCTATGTGACAACCATTTGCCACCCAATGGTCTTGGAATTTAAGATGCTGCATGTTGGGTTAGCCATGGTAAGATTACACAGGGTACAACCTAACATGTCGGTTCTAGTCGTTAAGTGCATCATGGGGTAGGTTACTATCTACTCTCAAGGGTCTCTTGCATGCTCAACGATCGTCTTCGAAAGGTTGATATGAGGCTTACAAGTAGTGTGAAAATACAGGCCCTGAGTAATATCAGATTGGCATATCAACCACTATCAAGTAAATAATCAAACAAGAGTTGGATAGTTTCACGAGTCTTACCCGGGCTAAAACCATTGGGGTACCGTTACTTCTCCACATACCCTAAAGTTCAAGGTATGTGCTCTTGAAGTGATGCATGACAATATAAACAGGGATGCATGCTAAAGCAGTAAAGGTAATCAAATAAATCGAACAAGCACAACAAATGAGATAGCAATAAAAAGACAAACAACAAAGCTTTATCATAGAAATATCTAGTGGAGTCGTCATTCTGTCACACCTAGACATCGCGACGACCAATTAAAAATTATTTTCATGGAAAAAGAACAGATATCTAACATCTTGTTCTTTGGGGGAACATTCTTGTTTAAAGAGTCACCATCTACTATTGTGATCACTAGAAACCCTAACTAGTCAACATAGATTCTATGTTACGGGACTGGTTATGCAAAAGGAAAGATTCTATCACCCCTTAAGTGTCCTACCTGAGG
>Ga0325414_1002304_pt1 | contig 19212 bp, 14 predicted proteins | sample PopdelMetagenome_8_FD_206183 | JGI IMG/M metagenome (GOLD analysis project Ga0325414, IMG submission 206183) | Populus deltoides microbial communities from Bellville, Georgia, United States - Leaf-PdKOR-R3 | ecosystem: Host-associated > Plants > Phyllosphere > Phylloplane/Leaf | place: USA... | reverse complement strand
TTTGATCGGGATCTCACGGTCGGATTGAAAGTTATGGCCCTTTCGAACCGTCACTCAAGCTAGGCGCGACCAGACCTCATCATCACCGAGTATCGATTCCACATCCACTGCATGGAAAAGGGCATCCAGAAACACCAGTAAAAGTTTGATCGCGATCCAACGGTCGGATCGAAAGTTATGGCCTTTCGAACCGTCCATCCAGCCAGGCTCGACCACACCTCATCATCACCAAGTATCGATTCCTCATCCACTCCATGGAAAAGGGCATCCAGAAACTGCAGTAAAAGTTTGATCGCGATCCAACAGTCGGATTGAAAGTTATGGCCATTTCGAACCGTCACTCGAGCCAGGCGCGACCAGAGCTCATCATCACCGAGTATCGATTCCTTATCCACTGCATGCAAAACGGCATCCGGAAACTCCGTTAAAAGTTTGATCGCGATCCAACGATCGGATCTAAAGTTATGGCCCTTTCCAACCGTCACTCAAGCCTGGCGCGACCAGACCTCATCATTACCGAGTATCGATTCCTCATCCATTGCATGAAAAAGGGCATCCAGAAACACCAGTAAAAGTTTGATCGCGATCCAACGGTCGGATCGAAAGTTATGGCATTTCGAACCGTCCATCCAGGCAGGCTCGACCACACCTCATCATCACCAAGTATCGATTCCTCATCCACTCCATGGAAAAGGGCATCCAGAAACTGCAGTAAAAGTTTGATCGCGATCCAACGGTCGGATTGAAAGTTATGGCCATTTCGAACCGTCACTCGAGCCAGGCGCGACCAGAGCTCATCATCACTGAGTATCGATTCCTTATCCACTGCATGCAAAACGGCATCCGGAAACTCCGTTAAAAGTTTGATCGCGATCCAACGATCGGATCTAAAGTTATGGCCCTTTCCAACCGTCACTCAAGCCTGGCGCGACCAGACCTCATCATTACCGAGTATCGATTCCTTATCCATTGCATGGAAAAGGGCATCCGGAAACACCAGTAAAAGTTTGATCGCGATCCAACGGTCGGATTGAAAGTTATGGCCTTTCGAACCGTCCATCCAGCCAGGCTCGACCAGACCTCATCATCACCAAGTATCAATTCCTCATCTACTCCATGGAAAAGGGCATCCGAAAACTCCAGTAAAAGTTTGATCGCGATCCAACGGTCGGATCAAAATTCGATATGGCCTTTCGACCCGTTCATCCAGCCTGGCTCGACCAGACCTCATCATCACCGAGAATCGATTCCTCATCCATTCCATGCAAAAGGGCATGCGGAAACTCCAGTAAAAGTTCGATGGCGATCCAACGGTCAGATCGAAAGTTATGGCCCTTTCGAATCGTCCATCCAGCCTGGCTCGACTAGACCTGATCATCACCGAGAATCGATACCGCATCCACTATATGGAAAAGGGCATTCAGAAACTCCAGTAAAAGTTTGCTCGCGATCCAACGGTCGGATCGAAAGTTTTGACCCTTTCGAACCGTCACTCAAGCCATGCGCGCCAGACCTCATCATCACGGAGTATCGCTTCCTCATCCAGTGCATGGAAAAGGGCATCCAGAAACTCCACTAAAAGTTTGATCGCCATCCAACGGTCGTATCGAAAGTTATGGCCTTTCGAACTGTCCATCAAGCCTGGCTCGACCAGACCTCATCATCACCGAGTATCGATTCCTCATCCACTCCATGCAAAAGGGCATCCGGAAACTCCAGTAAAAGTTTGATCGCGATCCAATGGTGGAATCGAAAGTTATGGGCTTTCAAACCATCCATCCAGCCGGGCTCGACCAGACCACATCATCACCAAGAATCGATGTCGTATCCACTACATGGAAAAGGCATCCGAAAGCTGCAGTAAAAGTTTGCTCGCGATCCAACGGTCGGATTAAAGTTATGGCCCTTTCGAACCGTCACTCAAGCCTGGCGCGACTAGACCTCATCGTCACCGAGAATCGCATCCTCATCCACTACATGGAAAAGGGCATCCGAAAACTCCAGTAAAAGTTTGATCGCGATCCAACGGTTGGATCGAAAGTTATGGCCCTTTCGAATCGTCACTCAAGAAAGGCACGACCAGAGATCATCATCACCGAGAATCGATTCCTCATCCACTCCATGGAAAAGGGCATCCAGAAACTTCAGTAAAAGTTTCACCGCGATCCAACGGTCGGATTGAAAGTTATGGCCCTTTCAAACCGTCACTCAAGTCAGGCGTGACCAGACCTCATCAACACCGAGTATCGATTACTCATCCATTCCACGCAAAAAGGCATCCGGAAACTCCAGAAAAAGTTTGAACCCGATCCAACGGTCGGATCGAAAGTTATGGCTGTTTCGAACCGTCACTCAAGCCAGGCGCGACCAACCTCATCATCACTGAGTATCGATTCCTCATCCACTCCATGGAAAAGGGCATCCGAAACCTCCAGTAAAAGTTTGATCGCGATCCAACGGTCGGATCGAACGTTATGGCTGTTTCGAACCGTCACTCAAGCCATGCGCGACCACACCTCATCATCACTGAGTATCGATTCCTCATCCACTCCATGCAAAAGGGCATCCGGAAACTCCAGTAAAAGTTTGATCGCGATCCAACGGTAGGATCGAAAGTTATGGCGTTTCGAACCGTCCAGCAAGCCTGGCTCGACCAGACCTCATCGTAACTGAGAATCGATTCCTCATCCACTACATGGAAAAGGGCATCCGGAAACAACAGTAAAAGTTTGATCGCGATCCAACGGTCGGATCGAAAGTTATGGCTGTTTTGAACCGTCACTCAAGCCATGCGCGACCACACCTCATCATCACTGAGTATCGATTCCTCATCCACTCCATGCAAAAGGGCATCTGAAAACTCCAGTAAAAGTTTGATCGGGATCTCACGGTCGGATCGAAAGTTATGGCCCTTTCGAACCGTCACTCAAGCCAGGCGCGACCAGACCTCATCATCACTGAGTATCGATTCCACATCCACTGCATGGAAAAGGGCATCCGGAAACTCCAGTAAAAGTTTGATCGCGATGCAACGATCGGATCGAAAGTTATGGCCCTTTCGAACCGTCACTCAAGCCTGGCTCAACCAGACCTCATCATCACCGAGAATCGATTCCTCATCCACTACATGGAAAAGGGCATCCGGAAACAACAGTAAAAGTTTGATCGCGATCCAACGGTCGGATCGAAAGTTATGGCCATTTCGAACCGTCACTCAAGCCATGCGCGACCACACCTCATCATCACTGAGTATCGATTCCTCATCCACTCCATACAAAAGGGCATCCGGAAACTCCAGTAAAAGTTTGATCGGGATCTCACGGTCGGATTGAAAGTTATGGCCCTTTCGAACCGTCACTCAAGCTAGGCGCGACCAGACCTCATCATCACCGAGTATCGATTCCACATCCACTGCATGGAAAAGGGCATCCGGAAACTCCAGTAAAAGTTTGATCGCGATGCAACAGTTGGATCGAAAGTTATGGCCTTTCAAACGGTCCATCAAGCCAGGCTCGACCAGATCATATCATCACCGAGTATCGATTCCTCATCCACTACATGCAAAAGGGCATCCGGAAACTCCAGTAAAAGTTTGATCGCGATCCAACGGTCGGATCGAAAGTTATGGCCTTTCGAACCGTCCATCCAGCCTGGCTCGACCAGACCTCATCATCACCGAGTATCGATTCCTTATCCACTCCATGGAAAAGGGCATCCGGAAACTCTAGTAAAACTTTGATCACGATCCAACGGTCGGATTGAAAGTTATGGCTGTTTCGAACCGTCACTCAAGCTAGGCGCGACCAGACCTCATCATCACCGAGAATCGATTCCGCATCTAATGCATGGAAAAGGGCATCCAGAAGCTCCAGTAAAAGTTTGATCGCGATCCAACGATCCGATCGAAAGTTATGGCCCTTTCGAACCTTCACTAAAGCCTGGCGCGACCAGACCTGATCATCACCGAGAATCGATACCGCATCCACTGCATGGAAAAGGGCATCCGGAAACTCCACTAAAAGTTTGATCGCGATCCAACGGTCGGATCGAAAGTTATGGCTGTTTCGAACCGTCACTCAAGCCATGCGCTACCACACTTCATCATCACTGAGTATTGATTCCTCATCCACTCCATGCAAAAGGGCATCCGGAAACTCCAGTAAAAGTTTGATCGCGATCCAACGGTAGGATCGAAAGTTATGGCCTTTTGAACCGTCCAGCAAGCCTGGCTCGACCAGACCTAATTTGGGGCTTAATTGGTGAAAAATTAAGTTTGGGAGCCTAATTTGGGCTTAATTGAGAAGATTGGAATTTTAAGAGACCCAATTTAATTTTTACCAAGTGAATTGATTGAAATCAGGGGCCAAACACAAAACTTGAGGGACCAATTTTGAAGCCCGAAAAACTATTTTGCCTATAAATAGCCTTCAATTTCAGCTAAGCAAAGGGGGGGCAATTTGAACAAAAAAAAAAAGAAACAAGAAACCCTAAGCCACAAAAAAACCCTAAAAATCTATCTCTAACACAAGAGCCGCCGCCCTCACCCGGCTTTGATTTTCTTTCTCAGAAACCGGCCGCTCAACCCATTTTTGCTGGCTGCCTCTCCATTTTCTCTACCAAGACAGAGCCAGCATTTTCCTTTCAACCCGCAGCCGGTCATCTCCCATAGCCGGCCACTTCCCCTCTCTTTGCCAAAGACAAACCGAACCGACCCCCATTTTGGCTCCGGCCATCTTCCCTTTGATTGCTCTCACTCTCGGCCAAACAAACCGGCCCCCCTCTGCACACAGACTTTCTTCTCCTCTCCTTCGGCCAAAAACATCACCAGCCGATCACCACACAACCCGTCTTCACCAAGTCGTCCTCCTCCCAACTCAGCCCTCATTTTCTTGTGGCCCTTAAACCACAACAGCTTCTTTTCCCTCTCAGTTGCAGGAACAAGAGACAAACTGAGTGGACACCCAGCTCCCTCCTCACTTCGCCTCAGCAGTAGCGTCTCCTCATCACAGCGGCGCGGTCTCCAGCTCCTCCCCCCAACGGTGGCAGCAGCAACAGTATTGTCCACAGGCGCGGAGCAGTCCGCTTTCTCCCTCCGGTGGCGCCTGCAGACGCAGCCTCTTCTCCTCCACCGCGACAAACGAACACCAGCAGCAGCGCCGTCCTTCTTCCCTCTCTCGGTCGACCCAGCCATCCCTCAGCTCCACCACCAGATCTGTCATTGGCAGAAGGAGCAGCCACTAGGAGGAAGCCGATTACAGATCCAAAGTTGAAGAGAACTGACCGGAGGAAACAGATCTAAAAATAGAACAAAATAAAATCTGCTTGTTGTTGCGTTTTGTTTTGTTTTGCAGGTGATAGTGGCTATCAACACCGGCGAGGAATGGAAGGGAAGAAGAAGCTGAGCCAGATCCTGTTGTTTCCAGTTTTTCCCAGTGGCGCGTGAACCCACGCGCCGCAGTTCCAACACGCCGCCAGCTATTCCTGCCTCCAATTCCTGTGCAGAAGGGTTCCCTTGCAATTTCAGACTGTTTGAGGACTATTTTGTAAAGTTTGAATTATTTGATGTAATTTTTATTTATTTTTTGAATATTATAATTTGTATTGTGGATGTAAAAAGAAAAGAGAAAAAGAAAAAAACAACAAAAAAAAAGAAAAAGAAAAAGAAAAAGAAAAAGAAAAAAAAGAGAAACAAAAATGTATGTTTGTATTTATTTCAGGGATTTTTTATGATGAGACGGCAAAAGAATAAAGAAGGATTTAATATTTTGATCGGGTCACGGTGTAGAAGTACAAACTTGTACGGAAGTTGTATTTCTAAAATCTGATGAAAAGACAAAATTTTTTAAAACTTCTTTAACACATCACAACCACGAAGCAGCTTACCTCAGGTAGGGTGCGTTAGGAGTGCTAATACCTTCCCTAACCACAATCAGTCCCTTACCCGCGAATCTCTGACAAGACCAGTCAACCTGGGTTTCCTAGTAACCCTCAATTAAATACTAGGTGGCGACTCCAAATAAAATCAATTCCAATAAGAGAGAGAAAAACCGCCATCGCTAGGGCGGGGACGCCGCGCGCGGATTTTGACGTGCAACAGAATAACGACTCTACTAGGGAGGTACTGTTTCTAACAATATTGGACTAAGCTTTGTGTATTTGATGTGTTTAAATTTTGCCATTTTTGTCTTGTTTTATTTTATCCATGCATTTTTAGAAGTGTTTCATGCATCACTTGTATTTATTTTTGAAAGCACACACAAGCTTCTAAGTTAGGTGGGGAGTAGCGGTCTGCCCTATGACTTTCAGTCGGGGTTCAGATTTGTGAAACATCCAACTATGAGCTGAGTGTTTACTCGGTAATGGCGGTCACACCGTGCCCCAACTATTCCTTGTAAACCCCTATACTGCCTTCACGCGAGGTGGTCACTGGGCAGTTCATAGACCCTTTTGAGACTAGGTAGAAAACCTACCCATGTTCACATAATGAATAGTACCTGTCCTTAGGTTGTATGTGCTATCATTTATTTGCATCAAGGCAAACCCTTCTTGAAGCATCTTGAACTCAAGACTTGTGGGTGACAGAATAACTGTCACTTCGAAAATTTTCATTGTAGAGTTTGGGCAAGAATCAAGATTCTTGTTTCATCATGCAAGAGTTACGATCCTATGTCACCCCTTGAAGGGCGAGCTCATCATATAGATTTCATGTTCATACATTTTGTCATGCATGCACCAGAATGAAAAGTGGGTCCCCTCTAAGTCTACAACACCCAATTTTGAGCAAGAAAACATTGGAGATAAAGAACGTGCTCGCCGCAACACCCATTTTCAAAAAGAGTTGGAGTCTCTGAACAAAAGCTTGACTCACCTCTAGCTTACTCGAGCAAATATCAAAAAATATCTCTAGGGAAATTCCTTCCAATTGACCTATCATCTTTGTTCAAAACAATGACTCAACCCGAAGAAATTGGGGGGCAAACATGGTCAAAAGCCTCAACACAATCCGAAGGGGAATTGCACCACCGTTCCAGAATAAAGCCTATTCTTGTTCTGCCAAAAAAATAATAAATACCTCTGCTCGATCATGCCTGCAAAAACTTCTTGATTTTTTCAACCTATTCCAATTTTTGTCGGTAATTTGGCTCAAAATTCCACAAGACTTTCCCTGTCCACTGAGCCTTTCTTGTTAATAAGATCATGTGTTTTCCTGTGTTCATGACATGCCTTTATTTATTTTTTATTTTTTTTACTGTTTCATGCAAATAACACATTGAACATAACCTTTAAACATGAAACCATTGCGCCAAGAATCTTTGGGCATGCTTCTCTTTTCTTCCAAAACTATGCATGTTTTCAGAAGGATTTTTGGGAAATCAAAGTTTAGTACAAAAACAGAAATCATGTTGGTGTTTGTCTGAAATAAACGAGTTTTGGAAATTCAGGTGATTCCTTAGAGAGGTAACCATACACCTAGAAAACTCAAAAAAAAAAAAAACACCATGAAGTGACTCTAAAGCTGAGTTTTGGTTGCATGAATAATGAGAAACCACTTTGCATACTCGCATGAAAGCAAGGCTTACCGATCCTAAATGCATGCATTTGAGATGAAGAAAGGCCATCTTTGATAATCCTTTCACAAGGTTGAAATATATCCTTTGCAGTCCCCTTTTAAGCCTAATAAATTTTTCTTGAAAAATAACCTTGGCTAGGATCACACCCTACACTGGGGGGCAAGTGCCACAAAAAAATCCTTAATGATTGAAAGTGCCCAAATAACTCTTGGGGGCATGAAAAACCTCAACGATTGAAAGTGCCCGAACAATACTGGGGGGCATAAAAGAAAATTCTTAATCAATCGAAGGTGCCCGTACAAAGCTGGGGGGCATGAAAAAAATCCAAATGATCCAAAAATTTTGAGCAAAAGAAAAAGCCAATGCAATGATGCTCAAAATCAAATGAAGAAAACAAAAACAAAGAGAAAAAGCCCAAGCCCAACACTGGGGGGCACCGTGGACCATTTTACAAATCAATTCCAAGGTCCAGAAATGTATGAGCAAACGTTTGGGATACAAGCACTAGTGACCCTTAGTCTTAAAGTCCCTTAAACACCTTTTGAGCTTACAAATATCCTTTTCTTCATAACCAATAGCCCTAGCCTACATTACGTGCCGAATCAAGCCCTTTTTGATCAAAGGCAAGCAATCTGGATCGGTAGGCAGTGCTTTCTCATGTGAAACAAAATCATTATTCATGCAAATAAAATGAATGCTTTGAACACGGTTCTCAATAACCCTCAAATTAAAATTTAAACCTTTTTTGTGACCAACCAGATGTCACTTCGTGTTCTTCACATTTTCGTCGAAACACGGTTCTCAATAACCCTCAAATTGAAATTTAAACCTTTTTTTGTGACCAACCAGATGTCACTTCGTGTTCTTCACATTTTCGTCGAAACACGGTTCTCAATAACCCTCAAATTGATATTTCAACCTTTTGTGACCAACCAAATGTCACTTCACATTTTTGAAAGATGGTTCTCAATAACCCTCAAATTGATATTCCAAACTTTTGTGACCATCCAAATGTCACTTCATATTTTTCACCAAAACCAAAACCAAAACCAAAAGTTTTCATCACTTCTGAAAACCTCTCCATAGGAATCATTTGAATTTCTTCAGAATGAGTTTGCTTTGAACAAACATCAAAATGATTTTTGTGTCTGGAATAACTTTGAAATTCCAAAAATTCTACATGAAAACAACTCCTTGTAAATAACCAAACTTTCCTTCACATAGCCTCATCCCCAAACCCGAATTGAATACTTGGGGGCATGATCACGCTAGGGGTCAATCAAAAACATCTGGTAGATTTGGCTCCATGATTCCCTTTTTAAGAAACTGTCGGGCAAAATTGGCAACCCTTGAGGTAAAGGGGTGGAGGACAAAGAAGTGTGATGGTATTCAGTCCTTCCTAGAGGTCAAAATCACAAGATATGACTCGAGTAAGCAAGAGCGAAAAGAGCTATCGAAGCTTACTATCAGAGACTCAAACTTTTGAGAAAATGAGAACTCCATGAAGAAAGGAAAACTCCATGAAGAAAGGAAAACTCCATGAAGAAAAGGGGACCTATATTTCTCAGGTAAGTATACATGCATATTAATCATGATGCATTACTTTCATCCTTGATAGATCAGTGTCTTACAATCACCTCTTTTTGAGCAGGGCTTTCGAGCCCTCACATCTTAGGTAGTGTGCTTTCTAGCCCTATCTGCCTCCTTTTTAGTGGGCCTTCGAGCCCTCACACCTTAGGTAGTGTGTTTTCTAACCCTACCTCCTTTTTTGAGTGGGCTTTCGAGCCCTCATATCTTAGGTAGTGTGCTTTCTAGCCCTATCTACCTTCTTTTTGAGTGGGCCTCCGAGCCCTCACACCTGAGGTAGTGATTTTTCTAACCCTGCCTCCATTTTTGAGTGGGCTTTTGAGCCCTCACATCTTAGGTAGTGTGCTGTCTAGCCCTATCTGCCTCTTTTTAAGTGCGCCTTCGAGCCATTAACCACCTTAGGTAGTGCGTTTTCCAACCCTGCCTCCTTTTTAGTGCGCCTTCGAGCCATCGACCACCTTAGGTAGTGCGTTTTCCAACCCTGCCTCCTTTTTAGTGCGCCTTCGAGCCATCGACCACCTTCGGTAGTGCGTTTTCCAACCCTGCCTCCTTTTTTAGTGCGCCTTCGAGCCATCGACCACCTTAGGTAGTGCGTTTTCCAACCCTGCCTCCTTTTTAGTGCGCCTTCGAGCCATCGACCACCTTAGGTAGTGCGTTTTCCAACCCTGCCTCCTTTTTAGTGCGCCTTCGAGCCATCGACCACCTTAGGTAGCGTGTTTTCCAACCCTGGCGCCTTTTTAGTGCGCCTTCGAGCCATCGACCACCTTAGGTAGCGCGTTTTCCAACCCTGCCTCCTTTTTAGTGCGCCTTCCAGCCATCGACCACCTTAGGTAGCGCGTTTTCCAACCCTGCCTCCTTTTTTAGTGCACCTTCCAGCCATCGACCACCTTAGGTAGTGCGTTTTCCAACCCTGCCTCCTTTTTTAGTGCGCCTTCGAGCCATCAACCACCTTAGGTAGTGCGTTTTCCAACCCTGCCTCCTTTTAGTGCTCCTTCGAGCCATCAACCACCTTAGGTAGTGCGTTTTCCAACCCTGCCTCCTTTTTAGTGCTCCTTCGAGCCATCAACCACCTTAGGTAGTGTGCTTTCTAGCCCTATCTGCCTCCTTTTTAGTGAACCTTCGAGCCCTCACATCTGAGGTGGTGTGTTTTCTAACCCTATCTCCTTTTTTGAGTGGGCTTTCGAGCCCTCACATCTTAGATAGTGTGCTTTCTAGCCCTATCTGCCTCTTTTTAAGTGCGCCTTCGAGCCATCAACCACCTTAGGTAGTGCGTTTTCCAACCCTGCCTCCTTTTTTAGTGCGCCTTCCAGCCATCGACCACCTTAGGTAGCGCGTTTTCCAACCCTGCCTCCTTTTTTAGTGCGCCTTCAAGCCATCAACCACCTTAGGTAGTGCGTTTTCCAACCCTACCTCCTTTTAGTGCTCCTTCGAGCCATCAACCACCTTAGGTAGTGCGTTTTCCAACCCTGCCTCCTTTTAGTGCCTTCAAGCCATCAATCACCTTAGGTAGTGCGTTTTCCAACCCTGCCTCCTTTTTAGTTCTCCTTCGGGCCATCAACCACCTTAGGTAATATGTTTTCCAACCCTGCCTCTTTTTAAGTGCGCCTTCGAGCTATTAATCACCTCTTAGGTAGTGCGTTTTCCAACCCTGCCTCTTTTTGAAAGCTCCTTCAAGCCCTCACTTCTTAGGTAGTGTGTTTTTCTAACCCTACCTCCTTTTGAGTGCACTTTTCAGCTCTCGTTCCCCATAGAGTCCTATCATGTCGTCCTTTTCAGACATTTCATCTTTTCCACCTGGGTAGGTCACCCATAACAACCAAACCTCTTTGAAAACCTTTTTCATCTTCCATTTGGGCCGGTTGCCCATAACAATGAAACCACTTTGAAAAATCTCTGCATTTTTCACCACTTTAAAGAATCTTTGCATTTTTCACCATTTTGAGAAATCTTCGCATTTCTCACCACTTTGGAAAATCTTTGTATTTTTCACCACTTTTGAAAAATCTTTGTATTTTTCGCCACTTTAAAATCTTCGTATTTTCCACCTGGGCAGGTCGCCCATTACAACAAGACCACTTTGAAGAATCTTTGCATTTTTCACCGTTTTGAGAAGAGAAATCCTCGCATTTCTCACCACTTTGGAAAATCTTTGTATTTTTCAGCACTTTTGAAAAATCTTTGTATTTTTCCCCACTTTAAAATCTTCGTGTTTTCCACCTGGGCAGGTCGCTCATTACAACAAGACCACTTTGAAGAATCTTTGCATTTTTCACCATTTTGAGAAATCTTCGCATTTCTCACCACTTTGAAAAATCTTTGTATTTTTCACCACTTAGAAGAATCTTCGTATTTTTCACCACCTTAAAAACTCTTTTCATTTTCCATTCTGGGCAGGTCGCCCATTACAACAAGACCATTTTGAAGAAATCTTTGCATTTCTCACCACTTTTGAAAAATCTTTGTATTTTTCCCCACTTTAAAATCTTCGTGTTTTCCACCTGGGCAGGTCGCCCATTACAACAAGACCACTTTGAAGAATCTTTGCATTTTTCACCGTTTTGAGAAATCTTCGCATTTCTCAGCACTTTGAAAAATCTTTGTATTTTTCACCACTTAGAAAAATCTTCGTATTTTTCACCACCTTGAAAACTCTTTTCATTTTCCATTCTGGGTAGGTCGCCCATTACAACAAGACCATTTTGAAGAAATCTTTGCATTTCTCACCACTTTGAAAAATCTTCATATTTTTCACCACTTTGATAAATCTTTGCATTTTCCATCTGGGCAGGTCGCCCATTACAACAAGACCACTTTGAAAAATCTTTGCATTTTTCACCATTTTTGAGAAATCTTCGCATTTCTCACCACTTTGAAAAATCCTTGTATTTTTCACCCCTTGGAAAGTCTTCGTGTTTTTAACCTCTTCGAAAAATCTATAAAATTTTCACATGGGCAGGTCGCCCATTACAACAAGACCACTTTGAAAAATCTTTACATTTTTCACCACTTTGAAAAATCTCTGCATTTTTCACCAAAAATCTTCGTGTTTTTCACCTGGGTAGGTCACCCATTACAATGAGACCACCACTTTGAAAAATCATCATATTTTTCATCTCTGTTAAATATCTTTGCGTTTTTCGCTGGGTAGGTCACCCATGACAATTCGACTATTTCAAAATCTTTGAGTTTTCAAAAAAAAATCTTCTAGTTTTTACTCTGAGTGCGCTTTCTAGCCTTCAAGAAGATTCATCATTCCTCAACAAGATGAGTCAATCATATCTCATCCCTTTTTTCTTCTTTACAACGCTTACTATCTAAAGTCTCTTACGAGACTTTCTATCATAAGCATTGTAAAGAGGGGGGCAACTGTCATCACCCAATTTTGGGTGATTCCTCAAAATTCACTTTTTTTTCCAAAATAAAAAAAACCAAAATCAAAAAAATAAAATAAAGGCTGGCAATGCGGAGAAAGCTGACCAAGAAAGGCTGCAAAAATAGGCGAAAATAAAACGGCAATTTTTGGAGGAAATTCAAGGCCTAATTGTACCCCATTATGCCCAAGAATGGAGAAAAATGCAAATTCAAGGTCAAATTAAATTATTATTGGACGAATTTGCATAAAAATTAAGTCCAATGACATAATTACATTTTTAATAGGCCAATTTGATTTAATCATGGGCCAAATTAAATTTTAATTATGTTTAAGAATTAATTTGAGTCCAATTGAAGGATTTAATTAAGTGCAAGGACTTAATTATACTTTAAATGGGTCAAATTAATTTTATTTGGGGCTTAATTAGTGAAAAATTAAGTTTGGGAGCCTAATTTGGGCTTAATTGAGAAGATTGGAATTTTAAGAGACCCAATTTAATTTTTACCAAGTGAATTGATTGAAATCAGGGGCCAAACACAAAACTTGAGGGACCAATTTTGAAGCCCGAAAAACTATTTTGCCTATAAATAGCCTTCAATTTCAGCTAAGCAAAGGGGGGGCAATTTGAACAAAAAAAAAAGAAACAAGAAACCCTAAGCCACAAAAAAACCCTAAAAATCTATCTCTAACACAAGAGCCGCCGCCCCTACCCGGCTTTGATTTTCTTTCTCAAAAACCGGCTTTGATCCCGATCCAACGGTCGGATCGAAAGTTATGTTTGTTTTTTTTAACTGTCACTTAAGCCAGGCGCGACCAGACCTCATCATCAGCAAGTATCGATTCCTCAACCACTGCATGGAAAATGGCATCCGCAAACTCCAGTAAAAGTTTGATCCCGATCCAACGGTCGGATCGAAAGTTATGGCTGTTTTGAACCGTCACTCAAGCCTGGCACGACCAGACCTCATCATCAACGAGAATGGGTTCCTCATCCACTGCATGGAAAAGGTCATCCGGAAGCTCCAGCAAAACTTTGCTCACGATCCAATGGTCGGATCGAAAGTTATGGCCCTTTTGAACCGTCACTAAAGCCTGGCTCGACCAGACCTCATCATCACTGAGAATCGATTCCTCATCCACTATACGAAAAAGGGCATCCAGAAACACCAGTAAAAGTTTGATCGCGATCCAACGGTCGGATCGAAAGTTATTGCTCTTTCGAACCGTCCCTCAAGACGGGCGCGACCAGACCTCATCATCACCGAGTATTGATTCCTCATCCACTCCATGGAAAAGGGCATCTGGAAGCTCCAGTAAAATTTGATCACGATCCAACGGTCGGATCGAAACTTATGGCTGTTTTGAACCGTCCATCAAGCCTGGCGCGACCAGACCTCATCATCAGCAGGTATCGATTCCTCACCTTATGCATGGAAAAGGGCATTCGGAATCTCCAAAAAAAGTTTGATCGCGATCCAACGGTCGGATCGAAAGTTATGGCCCTTTCGAACCGTCACTCAAGCCTGGCGCGACCAGACCTCATCATCACCGAGATTCGATTCCTCATCGACTCCATGGAAAAGGGCATCCGGAAACTCCAGTAAAAGTTTGATTGCGATCCAACGCTCGGATCGAAAGTTGTGGCCTTTCGACCTGTCCATCCAGCCTGGCTCGACCAGACCTCATCATCATCAAGTATCGGTTCCTCATCCACTCCATGGAAAAGGGCATTCGGAAACTCTAGTAAAAGTTTGATCCCGATCCACCGGTCGAATAGAAAGTTATGGCCCTTTTGAATCGTCACTCAAGCCTGTCGCGACAAGACCTCATCATCATCGAGAATCGATTCCTCATCCACCCCATGGAAAAAGGCATCCGGAAGCTCCAGTAAAACTTTGCTCGCGATCCAACGGTTGGATCGAAAGTTATGGCCCTTTCGAAACGTCACTCAAGCCTGGTGCGACCAGACCTCATCATCACCGAGAGTCGATTCCTCATCCACTACATGGAAAAGGGCATCTGGAAACACCAGTAAAAGTTTGATCGCGATCCAACGCTCGGATCGAATGTTATGGCCCTTTCGAACCGTCACTAAAGCCTACCGCGACCAGATCTCATCATCACCGTGTATCCGTTCCTCATCCACTCCATGGAAAAGGGCATCCGGAAACTCCAGTAAAAGTTTGATCCCGATCCACCGGTCGAATCGAAAGTTATGGCCCTTTCAAACCGTCACTCAAGCCTGGCGCGACCAGACCTCATCATCACTGAGTATCGCTTCCTTATCCACTCCATGGAAAAGGGTATCCGGAAACTCCAGTAAAAGTTTGATCCCGATCCAACGGTCGGATCGAAAGTTATGGCTGTTTTGAACCGTCACTCAAGCCAGGTGCGACCAGTCCTCATCTTCAGCAAGTATCGATTCCACATCCACTGCATGGAAAAGGGCATCCGGAATCTCCAGTAAAAGTTTGATCGCGATCCAACGGTCGAATCGAAAGTTATGGCTGTTTTGAACCGTCACTCAAGACAGGCGCGACCAGACCTCATCATCACCGAGAATGGATTCCTCATCCACTGCATGGAAAAGGGCATCCGGAAGCTCCAGTAAAACTTTGCTCGCGATCCAACGGTCGGATCGAAAGTTATGGCCCTTTTGAACCGTCACTCAAGCCTGGGGCGACCAGACCTCATCATCACCGAGAGTCGATTCCTCATCCACTACATGGAAAAGGGCATCTGGAAACACCAGTAAAAGTTTGATCGCGATCCAACGGTCGCATCAAATGTTATGGCCCTTTCGACCATCACTCAAGCCTGGCGCGACCAGACCTCATCATCAACGAGAATGAGTTCCTCATCCACTGCATGGAAAAGGTCATCCAGAAGCTCCACTAAAACTTTGCTCACGATCCAATGGTCGGATCGAAAGTTATGGCCCTTTCGAACCGTCACTCAAGCCTGGCGCGACCAGACCTCATCTTCACTAAGAATCGATTCCTCATCCACTACATGGAAAAGGGCATCCGCAAACACCAGTAAAAGTTTGATCGCGATCCAACGGTTGGATCGAAAGTTATTGCTCTTTCGAACCGTCCCTCAAGACGGGCGCGACCAGACCTCATCATCACCGAGTATTGATTCCTCATCCACTCCATGGAAAAGGGCATCCGGAAGCTCCAGTAAAACTTTGCTCGCGATCCAACGGTCGGATCGAAAGTTATGGCCCTTTCGAACTGTCACTCAAGCCTGGGGCGACTAGACCTCATCATCACCGAGAGTCGATTCCTCATCCACTACATGGAAAAGGGCATCTGGAAACACCAGTAAAAGTTTGATCGCGATCCAACGCTCGCATCAAATGTTATGGCCCTTTCGACCATCACTCAAGCTTGGCGCGTCCAGACCTCATCATCACCGAGAATCGATTCCTCATCCACTCTATGGAAAAGGGCATCCGGAAACTCCAGTAAAAGTTTGATCGCGATCCAACGCTCGGATCGAATGTTATGGCCCTTTCGAACCGTCACTCAAGCCTACCGCGACCAGATCTCATCATCACCGTGTATCCGTTCCTCATCCACTCCATGGAAAAGGGCATCCGGAAACTCCAGTAAAATTTGATCACGATCCAACGGTTGGATCGAAACTTATGGCTGTTTTGAACCGTCCATCAAGCCAGGCGCGACCAGACCTCATCATCAGCAAGTATCGATTCCTCACCTAATGCATGGAAAAGGGCATTCGGAATCTCCAGAAAAAGTTTGATCGCGATCCAACGGTCGGATCGAAAGTTATGGCCCTTTCGAACCGTCACTCAAGCCTGGCGCGACCAGACCTCATCATCACCGAGATTCGATTCCTCATCCACTCCATGGAAAAGGGCATCCGGAAACTCCAGTAAAAGTTTGATTGCGATCCAACGCTCGGATCGAATGTTATGACCCTTTCGAACCGTCACTCAAGCTAGGCGCGACCAGACCTCATCATCACCGAGTATCGATTCCTTTTCCATTGCATGGAAAAGGGCATCAGTAAACTCCAGTAAAAGTTTGATCAAGATCCAACGGTCGGATCGAAAGTTAGGGCCTTTGGAACCGTCCATCCAGCCTGGCTCGACCAGACCTCATCATCACCGAGAATCGATTCCTCATCCATTCCATGGAAAAGGGCATCCGGAAACTCCAGTAAAAGTTTGATCACAATCCAACGGTCGGATCGAAAGTTATGGCCTTTCGAACCGTCCATCCAGCCTGGCTCGACCAGACCTCATCATCACCGAGAATCGATTCCTCATCCACTACATGGAAAAGGGCATTCGGAAACACCAGTAAAAGTTTGATCGCGATTCAACGGTCGGATCGAATGTTATGGCCCTTTCAAACCGTCACTCAAGCCTGGCGCGACCAGACCTCATCATCACCGAGTATCGCTTCCTCATCCACTCCATGGAAAAGGGTATCCGGAAACTCCAGTAAAATTTTGATCCCGATCCAACGGTCGGATCGAAAGTTATGGCTGTTTTGAACCGCCACTCAAGCCAGGTCGGACCAGTCCTCATCTTCAGCAAGTATCGATTCCACATCCACGGCATGGAAAAGGGCATCCGGAATCTCCAGTAAAAGTTTGATCGCGATCCAACGGTCGGATCGAAAGTTATGGCCCTTTCGAACCGTCACTCAAGCCTGGCGCAACCAGACCTCATCATCACCGAGAATGGATTCCTCATCCACTGCATGGAAAAGATCATTCGGAAGCTCCAGTAAAACTTTGCTCGCGATCTAACGGTTGGATCGAAAGTTATGGCCCTTTCAAACCGTCACTCAAGCCAGGCGCGACCAGACCTCATAGCCACCGAGTATCGATTCCTCATCCACTGCATGTAAAAAGGCATTCGAAAACTCCAGTAAAAGTTTGATCGCGATCCAACGGTCGGATCGAAAGTTATGGCTGTTTTGAACCGTCACTCAAGATAGGCGCGACCAGACCTCATCATCACCGAGTATTGATTCCTCATCCATTGCATGGAAAAGGGCATCCGGAAGCTCCAGTAAAACTTTGCTCGCGATCCAACGGTCGGATCGAAAGTTATGGCCCTTTTGCAAGGTTGGCTCGACCAGACCTCATCATCACTGAGAATCGATTCCTCATCCACTACATGTAAAAGGACATTCAGAAACACCAGTAAAAGTTTGATCGCGGTCCAACGGTTGGATCGAAAGTTATGACCCTTTCAAACCGTCACTCAAGCCTGGCGCGACCAGACCTCATCATCACCGAGTATCGCTTCCTCATCCACTCCATGGAAAAGGGTATCCGGAAACTCCAGTAAAAGTTTGATCCCGATCCAACGGTCGGATCGAAAGTTATGGCTGTTTTGAACCGTCACTCAAGCCAGGTGCGACCAGTCCTCATCTTCAGCAAGTATCGATTCCACATCCACTGCATGGAAAAGGGCATCCAGAATCTCCAGTAAAACTTTGCTCGCGATCTAACGGTCGGATCGAAAGTTATGGCCCTTTCGAACCGTCACTCAAGCCAGGGGCGACTAGACCTCATAGCCACCGAGTATCGATTCCTCATCCACTACATGTAAAAGGGCATTCAGAAACTCTAGTAAAAGTATGATTGCGATCAACCGGTCGGATCGAAAGTTATGGCTGTTTTGAACCGTCACTCAAGACAGGCGCGACCAGACCTCATCATCACCGAGTATTGATTCCTCATCCACTGCATGGAAAAGGGCATCCAGAAGCTCCAGTAAAACTTTGCTCGCGATCCAACGGTCGGATCGAAAGTTATGGCCCTTTTGAACCGTCACTCAAGCCTGGCTCGACCAGACCTCATCATCACTGAAAATCGATTCCTCATCCACTACATGGAAAAGGGCATCCGGAAACACCAGTAAAAGTTTGATCGCGATTCAACGGTCGGATCGAAAGTTATGGCCCTTTCAAACCGTCACTCAAGCCTGGCGCGACCAGACCTCATCATCACCGAGTATCACTTCCTCATCCACTCCATGGAAAAGGGTATCCGGAAACTCCAGGAAAAGTTTGATCCCGATCCAACAGTCGGATCGAAAGTTATGGCTGTTTTGAACCGTCACCCAAGCCAGGTGCGACCAGTCCTCATCTTCAGCAAGTATCAATTCCACATCCACGGCATGGAAAAGGGCATCCGGAATCTCCAGTAAAAGTTTGATCCCGATCCAACGGTCGGATCGAAAGTTATGGCTGTTTCGAACCGTCACTCAAGCCTGGCGCGACCAGACCTCATCATCACCGAGTATTGATTCCTCATCCACTGCATGGAAAAGGGCATCCGGAAGCTCCAGTAAAACTTTGCTTGCGATCCAACGGTCGGATCGAAAGTTATGGCCCTTTGAACCGTCACTCAAGCCTGGCTCGACCAGACCTCATCATCACCGAGTATTGATTCCTCATCCACTGCATGGAAAAGGGCATCCGGAAGCTCCAGTAAAACTTTGCTCGCGATCCAACGGTCGGATCGAAAGTTTTGGCCCTTTCGAACCGTCACTCAAGCCTGGCTCTACCAGACCTCATCATCACCGAGTATTGATTCCTCATCCACTGCATGGAAAAGGGCATCCGGAAGCTCCAGTAAAACTTTGCTCGCGATCCAACGGTCGGATCGAAAGTTATGGCCCTTTGAACCGTC